>Ga0105162_1001171_pt1 | contig 15601 bp, 14 predicted proteins | sample JNZ201metaG_FD_81532 | JGI IMG/M metagenome (GOLD analysis project Ga0105162, IMG submission 81532) | Hot spring microbial communities from Jinze hot spring, China to study Microbial Dark Matter (Phase II) - JNZ 20120812A | ecosystem: Environmental > Aquatic > Thermal springs > Hot (42-90C) >...
AAATTTTTCGTCGGCTTTCTATAAGTTAACATACCAAAATCCCTCTGTGCCCAAATTTTCTTTTATCCATTTGATTGATACAGGGGGTCCATCGTGGTGTGGGGCAAGTTCAAAACCATAAATCAACAAAAAAGCTATCACCCCGACAATTCCAACATAGTTTAAAATTTTCTCTACCGCCATAGATTACACCTCCGTTGATTTGATTTTAACTTTCATTTGAAATAATTTACTTTAGATTTAAAATCAAAAACAAGACTTTATGAGCTCAGCCGTTGTAATATGTCATTACCATGAGGTTGCCCTAAAGCAAAAAAATAGAGAGATATTTGAGAAGAAGTTAAGAACAAACATCGCTTTTATGCTTTCAGACATAGTGAAACAAAACATGGTGATGCGTGGGTACGGAAGATTAAAGATCGTCCTCCCATTTGGATTTGAAGACACCGAAAAAATTGAAATTGTTAAGTCAAGATTAAATAATGTCTTCGGATTGACAAATTACGGGATTGGAATTGTTTCAGCTCTTGATATAGAAAAAATTTGTGAGGCAAGTTTAAAGGTCTTGAAAAGCAAAAATTTTAAAACCTTTAGCGTAAAGACAAAAAGACAAAACAAAAAATTCCCTCTTAACTCCGTTGAAGTGAACCAGAAAGTTGGAGCCTTTATACTTGAAAAATTTAAAAGCGATGGCAAAGAAATTAAAGTTGACCTAAAAAATCCCGATATCACTGTGCATATTGAAATAGTTGATAGAGAAGTTTATGTTTACGCCGATAGATTTAAAGGTCCTGGTGGATTACCTGTTGGCTCAAGCGGTAAAGTTGTTTCGCTGTTGTCAGCGGGATTTGACTCGCCAGTGGCATCATATATGATTATGAAACGAGGCGCAAGGGTTGTATTTGTTCATTATCACAGCTACCCCTACACATCTTATGATTCAATTGAGCAAGTAAAACAGATTGTTAAAATTTTAAGCAGGTTTCAACTTCACTCAAAACTCTACATCGTTCCCATAGCCGAAGCACAGCGTATAATTGTTTTGAACGCCCCCGTTGAACTAAGGACAATTTTATACAGAAGATTAATGATAAAAATTGCGGAAAAAATCGCCGAAAAAGAAAAAGCCGAAGCTTTGGTAACAGGTGAAAGTTTAGGTCAAGTTGCCTCTCAGACATTAAGAAATATAAGAGTGATAAATCAAATTGCTAACCTGCCGATATTAAGACCTTTAATCGGAATTGACAAGGAAGAGATAATTCAAAAATCAAGGGAGATAGGAACTTACGAAATTTCAAGCCAGCCATATGATGATTGTTGCAGTTTCTTAACAGGAAGACATCCTGAAACATGGGCGGATCTTAATGATATATTTGAAGTGGAAAAGAAAATCAACTGGAATGAACTTGTTGAAATTTCCCTTTCAAACGCCGAAGTTGAAAATATATATGCCGATTTCCTTGACAAAAACATAGTTGAAAAAATTGAAGATTGAAAATGTTAAAAATTTTACCACTTTTTTTAATCCTTGTGCAATTTCTTTATCCTCAAAGTTTTAGATTAAAACGCCCCGTGCCAGATCATATTCAAATCAACGGCTCATATCTTTACGGTGAACCAAATATCCGCGATCCCCAAAATAGAGCTCATACTGGCGTTGACATCCTCGTAAGATACGACACCGTTTACTCGGCTTGCGATGGTATAATTTATTTCGTTGCATATAACCCATACGACACAATTGGTGGTTATGAACCCAATGGGGCAGGAAATTATATTTTTATTAAAGGGCAATGGGAAGGAAAAGATTTATATTTACTTTACGGACATCTCTCAAAACCATTAAAGAATCAGGGGGACAGCGTCAAAGCTGGTGAACCAGTTGCAATCTCAGGGAATACAGGATATTCAACAGGACCTCACTTACATTTTGAAATTCGTCTTGGGACACCAAGATATGAATCCTATAGAACGAGGCGAAACCCGGAACTTTGGTTTGCAATGAATGGAACAGGTGCTATTTACGGCAAAATTCCAAACGCTCCCAACTCAACCCGAGTTGATATAAGTCCTGACCCTAAACCAAGACCACCCTATACAACTTTTAGCTATGCTTTGACATATAATTTCAATGACCCTTATATAGGAAGCGATGATATTTATCAGGAAAATTACGCAATAGGTGAGGTCAAGCCTGGAACTTATACAATAACAGCATTAAATGGACTTTATAAGCGAACTGTAACCGTAAGAGCTGGTGAAATCATAAATGCTGATCCACCATCGCAAGTCGCCGAAGAAGAAGTCAAATTTAATAAATTTGAGCTTTTTCAAAATTATCCAAACCCATTTAACACTTCAACAGTTATAAGATATTATCTTCCCGAGCCAAGGCGAGTTATCCTCAAGGTCTATGATTTGCTCGGGAGAGAAGTCAAAACACTCGTGGATGAGGAAAAAGGCTCGGGTTTGCACTATGTGATTTTTAACGCCGATGACCTTGCAAGTGGGGTTTATGTTTATACGATTTTCGCAGGGGATTTTATCGCTTCAAAACTTATGATTTTTGTAAAATAAAATTTGGAGGGTGAAATGAAGAAAATCGGTTTCATAGGACTTGGAATAATGGGAGAAATGATGGCAAAAAGACTTTTAAATAACGGATATGAGCTTGTCGTATACAACAGAACAAAAGAAAAAATTTTAAAACTTGGGGATAAAGGGATAACCCCTGTTGAATCACCAGCTGAGATTGTAAAGAATTGCGACATCACAATATCAATGCTTGCTGATTCAAAAGCACTTGAAAACATCGCATATGATAAAAACGGAATCTTCAACAATCTAAAAAATGGATTTATCCATATTGATATGAGCACAGTTTCACCATCTACAACTCTCAAGCTTTACAGTGATTACAAAAAACAAGGTGCTTACTTTATCCATGCTCCAGTGCTTGGGAGTAAAACTCAGGCTGGTGATGGAACATTGTTAATTTTTGCTGGCGGTGATAAATCTGCGATAGAAAAATGCGAAGAAATTTTTAAAGTTTTGGGAAAGAAAACATGGAAGTTTGATTCGGTGGAGAAAGCGACAATTTTGAAACTTGCCATGAACTCAATGATAGCCACAATGATCGTTGCATTATCCCAAGCCTTCGTCCTTGCAGAAAAATCCGGGATTCCAAAAGAAATAGTTCTTGAAGTGCTTGAAAATTCCGCCCTCAACTCAGCAATGTATCAAAACAAGGGCAAAACGATAATAAACGGAAACTTTGAGCCGAATTTCTATGTCAAACATATGTTGAAAGACATAAATTTAGTCCTTGATTTAGCACTTGACTTGAAAATTCCATTTCCCGTTATTTCATCAATTCGTGAGATGTTTGTTCAAACTCTTTCAAAATATGAAAATGAAGATTACTCGGCAATCTATAAAACAATGGCTGAACTTGCCGGCATAGAAATTTAATTTTGATAATTTATGAGAGCAAGATTTTTAATCCCGTTAATTTTTCTTTTATCTTCGTGCGCAACCTTAAGACCACCATTTGAATACCATCCGAAAATTATCATCGCTTGGGTCGTCAAAGCAGATACTACAAGTTTTCTATCTCTTCAAAAGAATTTTTCTTCCATTTCCATTGTTTCCCCAACATGGTTTAGGTTTGACAGCGCTGGAAATATCATCGCTGACATTGACTCAAATCTTTTAATTTTCTCCCGTCAAAATGATCTGCCTTTAATGCCACTCATAGTTAATCAAGGCTTTCGTGTTGATATTGCTGAGGCATTGCTTTCTGAACCAAAAGTTAGAGAAATGATCGCCGATTCAATCTTAAAACTTGTTCTAAATGGAAATTACATTGGAATAAACCTTGATTTTGAAGGACCATTTGTGAATGTTCGTGATGGATATACTAAGTTTGTTGAGCTTGTGAGCGCAAAACTTCATAACTACGGGAAAGTTGTAAGTGTTGATGTAGTTGCAAAAACATCTGAAAAATTTACTGGCTGGGCTGGGGTTTATGATTATTCTGAACTTGGTGAAGTGGTTGATTATTTTGTGATAATGGGATATGATTATGCAGGAAGACTTGATCCCCCTGGACCAATTGCGCCAAAGTGGTGGGTGGAAGAAACAATAAAATTTGCGATTTCACAGGGAATAAAACCACAAAAAATTATACTTGGAATACCTTTCTACGGAAGATGGTGGAAGGGAAATGAGCAAGGACGAGGGATTTATTACCCTGAGCTTAAAGATGTTATGAGCAAATATAATTTGAAAAAGAAATGGGATAGAAAAGCAAAAGCACCATATTTTAGGTTTAAAGATGAAAACGGAGTTGAAAATGTGATTTATTTTGAAGATGAAGAAAGTTTATCTGAAAAACTTGACCTTGTGAATAAATATAATCTTGCTGGCATCGCTATATGGCGACTTGATGGTGAGCCAGATAAATTCTGGGAAGTTATTAAATCAAAACTTAAACTAAAGGTATTTTTAACAAATTAAAAATGGAGGCGAAGTTATGACGAGAAGAAATCTTATACTGGCTCAAATCATCATAATCTTGTTTGCGGCTAACTTCTTACTTCCCCAGGAAAAATGGACACCCGATGTTATGATAAAGTTCAAGCGAGTTGGCACAACCGCAATCTCACCTGATGGAAAACTTATTGCTTATACTGTTTCAGTTCCCTTGATGGAGGGGGAAAAATCTGAATATCTCACGCATATCTGGGTTGTTTCATCAGATGGAAAAATGAACTACCAATTTACATTTGGAGAGAAATCATGTACAGAACCATCCTTTTCCCCAGATGGTAAATATCTCTCATTTCTTTCAACAAGAGGGAAAGACGGTAAAAATCAAATATGGCTTCTGAGATTAACTGGCGGGGAAGCAGAGCAGATAACAAATGTTAAGTCAGGGGTTATATCTTATAGATGGTCACCCGATTCAAAAATGATTGCATTTACCAGTGCTGACCCCGAAACGGAAGAAGAAGCAAAGGCGAAGAGAGAAAAACTTGATATGATCATCGTTGATAAAAATTATAAGTATGCGCATCTTTATATTGTCAAACTTGAGAAAGATAAGAAAGGCGAATATCCCGTTAAGCGTTTGACATCTGGTGAATTTCATGTGACCTCATTTGACTGGTCCCCAGATGGAAAATTTATCGTTTTCGCGCATCAGGCAAATCCAACTGCAGATGTTTGGACGACATCAGATATTTCAATCATTCCATCAGATAGTGGTGAAATAAAACCGTTGATCAAATGGTCAGGTTCAGACGCTAACCCAAGGTTTTCGCCCGATGGGAAGTGGATAGCTTTTGAATCTGATGGTGGTATGATAAAATGGGCTGGGTTAAGGTATGTTTATATCATCCCCGCAACTGGTGGAGAAGCCAAAAGGTTATCCCCAACCCCCGATGAAAATTGCAGAATAATTTCATGGTCAAAAGATAGTAAGGAAATTTATGTTAGCGAAGCTTATAGAACATCGTTTCGCATTTATTCTGTGCCTATTGACGGAGGAAAACCAAGGGCTTTAACACCAGATAACGGGAATTATTCAGGTGTTTCATTTAGTTTAGATGGCTCAACAATGGCATTTGTTTATCAAAATTCGGAAACACCACCAGATGTTTATATAACAAGCTTGAAAAAATTTGAACCGAAGCGATTGACAGATGTTAATTCAGACTTTCCAAAACTCCCAATGGGCAAAACAGAAATTTTAACTTGGAAATCAAAAGATGGTAAATTTGAAATTGAAGGTCTCGTCACTTATCCAGTAAATTATGAAAAAGGGCGAAGATATCCTCTTGTTCTCCTAATCCACGGCGGACCAGCAAGCGTTTTCACTCAAAACTTCACATCAGCAGGTGCTGTTTATCCAATTCAAGCATTTGCACAAGAGGGCTATGTCGTGCTGAGACCAAACCCAAGAGGAAGCACTGGTTATGGCAAAGAATTTAGATTCGCAAATTACAATGATTGGGGATTTGGTGATTATGATGACTTGATGGCAGGGGTTGATAAACTAATTGAACTTGGCGTTGCCCATCCTGAAAGTTTGTGTGTCGCTGGATGGAGCTATGGTGGCTATATGACATCGTTTATAGTGACAAAAACCAAAAGATTCAAAGCAGCAAGCGTTGGCGCTGGAGTGACGAATTTAATAAGCTTTACAGGCACAGCGGATATACCAAGCTTTCTGCCCGATTATTTTTCTGGGGAATTCTGGGATAGGCTTGATGTTTATATGAAACATTCGGCTATCTTTAATGTTAAGGGAGTAACAACTCCAACTCAAATCATCCATGGCGAGGTTGATGTTAGAGTTCCAATTTCGCAAGGCAAAGAATTCTATAATGCTTTAAAGAGACAAGGTTGCCCAACAGAGATGATAATTTACCCAAGAACACCACACGGAGTTCAAGAGCCAAAATTTATCGCAGATATTGGGAAAAGAATCATAGCTTGGTTCAACAAGCATCTTGGACGAGAAACTAAACTGACCATGGAAAAATAGCATATTTTAATCGCCAAAGCACAATCTTTAAACCAAATGACTAATGGGATAGTGATGTATTAGTTTTGTAATTTGATGTTTTTTAAATTAAAACTGAATTGAACTTTAAAACAAAAATTATGCAAAAAATGAAAAAATTAGTTATCCTCCTTATGCTTTCTATCTTAAACCTTGCCATTTCACAAAACAAAATTTTCCCTTTCAAGATTAACAAAGTCGTGCTTGAAAATGGGCTAACTGTTTTATCTGTTCCGTTTGATTCCCCTGGGATAATAGCTTACTACACAGTGGTCAGAGCTGGATCAAGAAATGAAGTTGAGCCAGGAAAATCTGGATTCGCACACTTTTTTGAACATATGATGTTTCGGGGGACGGATAAATACCCAGAACAAGTTTATAATGATATCTTAAAACGCCTTGGTGCTGACTCAAACGCTTTCACAACCGCTGATTGGACTGCGTATCACATTGTCGCAAGTAGTGATGCGCTTGAGACAATAATTGATATTGAATCCGACCGTTTTATGAATTTAAAGTATACGGTGGAACAGTTCAAAACAGAAGCCGGGGCAATTCTTGGTGAATACAACAAAAGTGCATCAAGCCCGTTCCTTTCCATTTATGAGAAACTTCAAGACCTTGCTTTTACAACTCACACTTACAAACACACAACGATAGGGTTTTTAAAAGATATACTTGATATGCCTAATCAATATGATTACAGCTTGCAATTTTTTGATCGTTATTATCGTCCCGAAAATTGCGCAATTGTCGTGGTTGGAGATTTTGACCAGAATAAGCTAATTGAACTTGTGAAAAAATACTATGGAAGTTGGAAAAGGGGCGGTTACAAACCAGATATCCCTGTTGAACCGCCACAGACCGAGGAAAAAGTTGGGCACATTGCCTGGAAAGGTAAAACATTGCCATATCTTGCAATTGCTTACCATGTGCCCGAATTTTCAACAAAGAACATTGAACGTGCATCAATTGATTTTATCTCCGAACTTCTTTTCTCAAAAACAGCACCTCTCTATCAAAAATTAGTAATTGAAAAGCAATGGGTTGATTTCATTCAAGGTGAAGCTCCTGATAGAAGAGATCCATTTTTGTTTGTAATCCTTGCACGGATAAAAAGAAACGATTTAATTGATTCTGTAAAAAATGAAATTTTTAATGCAATTGAAGAATTAAAAACGAAACCAGTTTCAAAAGAACGGCTTGAGCAGGTGAAGTCTTATCTTAAGTATTCATTTGCCATGTCACTTGACAATCCAAACAGCGTTGCTTATATCGTGGGACATTATTTCCAGCTAACTGGCGATCCCGAATCCGTCAACGAACTTTATTCGCTATATGAAAAAGTCACACCGCAGGATATAATGAGAGCAGTTCAAAAATACTTTACAAAAGAAAATAGAACAATAGTAACATTAACGGAGGAAGAAAAATGAAGAAAATAGTTTTATTAATGTTGCTTGCAGTAATGATTTCATCAGCAAAAAATTCAGAAATAAGAATTAAAGAACTTTACAGTCCAAATTATCCGATAATAACCTTTAGAGTTATGATTGAAACTGGCTCTATAAACGATCCCAAAGGTAAGGAAGGATTAAACGCTTTGACAATTTTGATGCTTGCGCAAGGTGGGACAAAAGAACTGACGTACAAGGAAATTCAAGAAAAACTTTATCCATGGGCAGCAAGGATAAATTATCAATTTGATAAAGAGGTCAGCGTTATAATTGGAGAGGTTCATAGGGATCATCTTGAAAAATTTTACAAGATTTTTTCAGATTTGATTTTGAACCCAAGATTTGATGAGCAGGATTTCAAAAGGAATAAAGATTTGCTGCTAAATTATATCAAAGCGACGATAAGAAGTGGAAATGACGAGGAGCTTGGAAAGCAGGCGCTTGTTTGGTTTATATATGAAAATCATCCTTATAATTCTCCTGAATTTGGAACTGTTCAAGGGCTGAACAACATCACACTTGAGGATGTGAAGAACTTTTACAAAAAACATTTCACTCAGGGAAACATAGTTTTCGGGATAGCTGGGGGTTATCCAAAGAAATTGATACAGAAAATAAAAAGGGATTTCGCAAAACTTCCACCAGGCAAACCTGAACAAGTTAAACTTCCAGAGCCAGAGAAAATTAACGGGCTTGAATTTTTATTGATTGAAAAGGAGACAAGATCAACAGCAATATCGTTTGGCTTCCCGATATCAATTAACCGCTCACATAAGGATTTTTATTCTCTGATGATTGCAAATTCATACTTTGGCGAACACAGAACTTTCAATGGAATTTTAATGCAAAAGATAAGAGGTCAGCGTGGATTAAACTATGGGGATTACTCATACATTGAACATTTCGTTCAAGATGGTGGCTCAACATTCCCTGTGCCAAATATCCCAAGACGCCAGCAATATTTCAGCGTCTGGATAAGACCTGTTGAAAATAAAAATAGACATTTTGTTTTAAGACAAGCAATAAGAGAACTTGAAATTTTGGTCAAGAAAGGATTAAGTAAAGAAGATTTTGAATCAACAAGGGAATTTTTATTAAACTATTCAAAACTCTGGGTTCAAACACTTAATAGACGGCTTGGATATATGATGGACTCCGATTGGTACGGGATTGAGTATTTTATTGATAAAATTCAAAAGGAACTACCCAAACTCACGGTTGATGATGTTAATAATGCGATAAGAAAATATCTTAACTTTGAAAACATAAAAATAGTAGCGGTTACAAAGGACGCTAAATCTTATATGGACGATTTAATTTCAAACAAGCCAAGCCCGATAACTTATGTAAGCCCCGTTGCTCAATCAATTCTTGATGAGGACAAAATAATTCAGGAATATAAACTTAACGCGAAACCAGAATCTTTTAAAATTATACCGGTTGATGAAGTTTTTGAAAAATAAAATCAGGGGCGGTTTAAACCGCCCCTTGTCTTTGCTATGAACCTTTGCAGGGTTTGTGGCGAGGAAAAATTAGTTTCCAAAACATTAAACGCATGTATTGATTGTATCAGAAAAAATAAAAACGATATTTTAAGCGAAATCTTAAATTTTCATGCTAAAACAAGAAGAGAATTTAACCTGCCTGAAGAGATACCAAACTACGACGATGGAATTGAATGTAAAATTTGCGGAAACGAATGTAGAATTCCCAAATATAAGTTTGGATATTGTGGATTAAGGTTAAATGACGGAACTAAAATCTCGCATATCGGTGGGACATCAAAAGCGGGTTTACTTCACTGGTATTTTGATCCCCTTCCGACAAATTGCGTTGCGAGTTGGGTTTGTGAAGGTTCAAAACAATATGGTAAGAAAAATCTTGCGGTGTTTTACCAAAGCTGCAGTTTCAATTGCTTATTCTGTCAAAACTGGCATTTCAGAGAAATAAATATAAAAAGAGCAAGAAAAATTTCGGCTGAAGAACTTGCCGATGTCGTTGATAAGGAGACTTTTTGCATCTGTTATTTTGGGGGTGATCCATCAACTCAAATAATCCATGCGATTCAAACCTCAAAAATCGCTATTGAAAAGAAAGGCAAAGTCAGAATTTGCTGGGAAACAAACGGTAATATGAATAAAAAGTTTCTTGAAATCGCCGTTAAATTATCGCTTGAATCTGGTGGATGTATAAAATTTGACCTCAAAGCGTATGATGAAAATCTTAACATCGCATTGTGTGGGGTGAGCAACCGTAAAACGCTTGAAAATTTTAAGTTTGCATGTCGTTTTATAGACAAACGCCCCGAACCACCGCTTGTCATAGCGAGCACACTTATAATCCCTGGGTATATTGATGCGGACGAAGTTTATAAAATTGCGAAATTTATAAGACAATTTGATGAAAACATTCCATATTCATTGCTCGCATTTTATCCGCAGTTTTATTTTTATGATCTTCCTACGACATCAAAGAAGTTAATGAACGAATGCGTTGATGCTGCAAGGTCAGCGGGTTTAAAGAGGGTTCATGTGGGAAATGTGCATTTGTTAAATTAAGAGTGCCCCTGGCAGGATTCGAACCTGCGACACGCGGTTTAGGAAACCGCTGCTCTATCCATGCTGAGCTACAGGGGCAGGTGAAACCTTTTTTAAATTAAAAAAAGTAGATAAAAAAATCAATATCTTGGCATGCTTGGGTCAATTTTTTCAATCCATGCGTCAATCCCACCAGCAAGATTTTTAACACGAGTGAAGCCAAGTTCTCTAAGGAATTGAACAGCTCTTGCGCTTCTACCACCCATCTTGCAGTAAAGCACCACTTCACGAGTCTGATCAAGCTTGTTAACTTCCTCCGCAAGCCTTGAAAGCGGAATTAAAATGCTCCCCTGGATTCTGTTAATCTCGTATTCATGGGGTTCGCGAACATCTATCAAAATTATATCTTCTCCGTTTTCAAGTTTTGCCTTCAATTCCTCAGCCGTTATCTCCAAACCAGTTTCATGTAGAATTTGCTCAGGCATGACTCCACAAAATGCCTCATAATCAATCAGATCCTTTATTGTTGGATTTTCACCACAAATTGGACATTGAGGATTTTTTCTTAATTTTACCTCCCTAAATTTCATCTTCAAAGCATCAAACAAAAGCAATTTCCCAATTAATGGTTCTCCGACTCCCAAAATTAACTTTATTGCCTCAAGCGCTTGAATTGTCCCTATAATTCCGGGCAAAACTCCAAGAACACCACCTTCAGCACAACTTGGGACAAGACCTGGTGGGGGTGGTTCTTGATAAAGACAACGATAGCAAGGTCCAAATTCGGCATAAAAAACAGATGCCTGCCCTTCAAATCTGAATATGCTTCCATAAACATTAGGCTTCTTCAAAAGAACACAGGCATCATTTACAAGATAACGAGTTGGAAAATTATCCGTCCCATCTATGATTATGTCATAATCCTTTATTATCTCAAGTGCGTTCTCACTTGTAAGACGCGTCTCATATGTTTCAATTTTAACATTTGGATTTAACGCTTCAAGTTTCTCTTTTGCTGATTCAAGTTTTGATCTGCCAACATCCTTTGTTGTGTGAATTATCTGTCGCTGAAGATTTGATAAATCAACAACATCAAAATCAACTATTCCAATCCTGCCAACCCCAGCTGCGGTAAGATAAAATGCAAGGGGTGAACCAAGTCCGCCAGCACCAACTATTAAAACACTCGCTGATTTCAACTTCTTTTGCCCTTTAAGCCCAACCTCGGGCATTATTAGATGACGCCCATATCTTAAAAATTCCTCCCGTGTTAGCTCAACTTTTCCTGCTTGCAGATTTAGAAAATCCGTTCTCAAAACTTCACCGTCCATAAGAACCTCCAAACTTTATTTTTCAATTTCCACCAGCGATCGCTGGAATTATGCTGACAATATCATTTTCACCAACTTTCGTGTCTTCAGCGTCAAGATATCTTATATCCTCATCATTGACATAGATATTGATAAAACTTCTCAATCTCCCATCCTCTGAAAAGAGGTGACGCTTTAGCTGAGGATATTTACTGACCATATTATCAAGCAACTCTTTTATTGTTTGTCCCTCAACTTCAAGTGTATCTTTATTTTCCGTATATGGTCTCAATGGTGTTGGAATCATAACTTTAATTGGCATTTTACACATCTAAATTTTGTTTTTAATCTCAATTTTTTCAAGTTCAAACTCGCTTCTGTCCTCTTTTAAAACCCAACTGTTAATTTCTACCGCGTTTCCTTTTTTAACTGAAACGATGATGTAAGATAAAAACGGGAAAGCATGTTCCCTATCATACTCGGAAGGTATAGCTGGATGTTCAGGATGGGAATGATAAAATCCAACGATATCATAACCCATTTTTCTTGCATATCTTTCAGCGTTGAGATAATCTTGCGGTTTTATCAAATATCGTCTATGTTTTTCATCCTCTCTTGAATTTTCAAGCCTCAAAATTTCAAAGACGGTTTTTCCTGCAACATCAAATTTTCCAATCAAAACGCCGCAACATTCCTCAGGATATGTTTCCTCAGCATGAAATTTTATATTTTGAATTATTTCATTTGAGATTTCTATCATTTTGCGCTCTCAAAATTTATTTCCTCCCAAAATTTTTCACTTAGATATTTAAATCCAGAGTCTGGAAAAACTGTGACAATTAAACCTTCTTCAATCTCTTCCGCCAGCTTTAAACATGCTGACATAACCGCACCGGAAGATACACCTACAAATAGACCCTCTTTTTTTGCAAGCAACTTTACCATTTTATAAGATTCCTCAGTTGAAACCTCAATCAGCTCATCAACGAGATCGGGCTCAAAAATTCCCGGGACAATTGCGGTTGGCAAATGTTTTAGTCCTTCAATGCCGTGAAGTGGCGAATCGGGTTGAACAGCTACTGTTTTTATCTTAGGGTTAAATTCTTTCAACCTTTTTGCAGTGCCAACAAATGTTCCCGTTGTTCCAAGTCCGGCAACGAAATGGGTTAACTTTCCGCCTGTCTGATTTATAATCTCAACTGCTGTAGTTTCATAATGAGCACGCCAATTTGCAGAATTATTATATTGGTCAGGGTAAAAATATCGCTCTGGATCTTTTTCAACAATCTCTTTGACAACTTTTTGAGCTCCATCAGTTCCCTCAAGCGGGTCTGTAAAAATGAGTTCAGCCCCGTACGCTTTAAGGATTTTTTTTCTCTCGGAGCTTGCGTTACTTGGAAGGGCAAGTTTAACTTTATAACCAAGGACAGAGCCGATCATCGCATAAGCTATTCCGGTATTCCCGCTCGTTGCATCAATTATGATTTTATCCTTTGTCAAAAGACCACGCTTTATCCCATCCATTATCATATAAAGTGCGGGTCGGTCTTTAACCGAACCCCCGGGGTTGAACCACTCCGCCTTGGCATAAATAGATATATTTTTTAAGTGTGAAGTTATTTTCTCTATTTTTATAAGCGGAGTGTTCCCGATTTTTGATAAAATTGAATCTCGCATCTATGTTGAAGTAAAATCTGCTTTCTTTGTTATGTCTACAATTACAATCTTGGCTCATATTCTATATTCATCTTTTGGTTTCTATAATAGAAAACCTCATTTGTTCTTTGATTTGTTCCTAAAGAATTCAACCAGCAATCTTACTCCAACTCCGGAGCCACCTTTAGGTTGATAATCATATTCTTTATCAAGCATTGCTGTTCCAGCTATATCAAGGTGAACCCAGGGGTAATTTCCGACGAACTTTTGTAGAAACTTTGCAGCGGTTATCGCCCCAGCCCACCTTCCACCTGTATTTTTTACATCAGCCACATCACTTTTTATAAGTTGATCATATTCATCCCATGTTGGGAGTTGCCAGACTCGCTCATAGGTTTTTTCACCTGCTTTTTTAATTTCTTCCATAAGTTTTTCATCGTTCCCAAACATACCTGTTGCGAAATATCCAAGCGCTACAACACATGCTCCAGTCAATGTCGCAAGATCAATTATCGCCGTTGGCTTATATTTTTGAGCATAACCAAGGGCATCCGCAAGTATTATCCTACCTTCTGCGTCAGTATTGTCAACCTCAATAGTTTTACCGATATATGTCTTCAAAATATCCCCGGGTTTATAAGCAGAACCGCTTGGCATATTTTCAGTTGCCGGGACAAGCCCAACGAGATTAACGGGCAATTTCAACCTTGCAACTGCTTCCATCGTCGCAATTACAGCAGCTGCACCCGACATATCCATTTTCATTTCATCCATACCTTGCGCTGGCTTTATAGAGATTCCACCACTGTCAAATGTTATCCCTTTACCAACGATCACATACCTTTCTTTACTTCTCGGATTTCCATTATATTCCATAATTATAAATCGTGGTGGTTTTGCGCTTCCCGAATTTACAGCAAGCAATCCACCCATGCCGAGTTTTTCAATCTCAGGTTTACCAAGCACTTTCACTTTATAACCATATTTTTTACCCGAACTCACCGCAGCTTTAGCAAGCGTTTCAGGATAAATCTCACTTGCTGGGGCATTCGCAAGGTCACGAGCAAAATAAACAGCGCTACAAACTATATCAGCAACCCTTATCCCTTCCCTTATTTCTTTTGAATCTTTCTCTGAAAATACAATTACCTCTCTAACCTTGCGATTTTTCTTTTCCTCATCAGTTAAATACTTATCAAATTTATAAAGTGCGAGAACAGAACCCTCAGCTATTGATTGAGCGATATAATCAAGAGATTCATTTATTTTGTCTTTAATGAGCGAATAATCAGGAAACTCAATCGCAATTGTTTCAGATTTCAAACTTTGTGCTTTCTTAGAAGCGACCGCAGTTGAACGACGCAATTTCTCAAGCGTTACTTTGTCTACCTCACCAAGACCCGAAAGGATCACACGCTTTGATTTTATGTTTGAATTAGTCGGATAGAGAACTGCTATTTCTTTTTCCTTACCTTTGAAATCCCCAGCAGAGATTAAAGCACTTACCTGACCATTAAGAAATTTATCAAGCTTATTTGCAGTTTCCTTAAGCAAATTTTCATCCTGAAATGTAAAGACAATAATTGAATCTGCTTTAATTGTTCCTATGGTGCCCTTTGAATATGTCAACTTCATTTTTCAACCCCTATTTGTTTTTTATAAACATATTTTTCAGCTTTTTTAAGAACTTGCTCTAAAACTTCGTCAACTGAAACACTATAAAGTCGTGCTCCAGCTGCATTCTTATGACCATTCCCTCCAAATTCCTTTGCAAGTTCGTTTATAGGTATATCACCTTTTGACCTGAAACTTAATTTGACTCCATCTCTCAGCTCAAGAATAAAAATAGCCACCTTAATCCCGGCTATACTTAAAATTGATTGAACAAATCCATCTGTTTCCCATTCCTTTACCCCATAATCCTTCAACATTTGCTGTGTCACAATAATGTAACCAAGTTGTCCATCATATTCCGTTCCTAAATCAGAAAGACATTTGCCAAGAAGTTTTATTCTACCAATGGAGCTTTGTTCATAGACCTTTTCATAGATTTCGGTTGGATCTACACCAGCA
>Ga0105162_1001172_pt1 | contig 15590 bp, 16 predicted proteins | sample JNZ201metaG_FD_81532 | JGI IMG/M metagenome (GOLD analysis project Ga0105162, IMG submission 81532) | Hot spring microbial communities from Jinze hot spring, China to study Microbial Dark Matter (Phase II) - JNZ 20120812A | ecosystem: Environmental > Aquatic > Thermal springs > Hot (42-90C) >...
AATACGCTTACAGTTACATTACTCTGCCAACGCCGATCAGCGAAGTCTACACAAGAGCCTACTTCTATATTGTTGATGGATTACCTTTAGACGACAACGATGATAGATTTGGACTAATAGCCTTCGAAGCCAACAACCAGCTTCTATGCACTTTCCGAGTTCATCGATCAGGCGGTATCGACAAATTTAACATAATAGGCTACAACGGCGACAGCACAGTTCAACGAAGTACAGACATCATATACCCGGCTAAGGGAGAATGGTATTGCCTTGAATTTTACATAAAAGTCCATAGCATAAAGGGTGAATACAGGGCATGGATAAACGGCATCGAACAAATAGCAATAACAGATGTAAACAACACTCGCTACGGTTGGGGTGTAAACCGCATCAGGGTAGGTCTAACATCAACAATAAACGTTCAACACTCGGTAACAGTTCACTGCGACGTCGTTGCCGTCAGCAACAAATACATCGGGCCATTCTATGAGTTTGCAGTTATAGGATCTCCAACACAAAATCCGGCGATAAGAAACTTCTATTGGCTTTTCGGGAACCAAAGCATAAGATATAAAACACTTTTGCCATCAAATGTCAAATGCTCCGCAGACATCGACCTATTTGAAGGTTTGGTTGTTTGGACAAAGCAGGGAGGCTACAACGCTGAAGCTATTAAAAATTTTGCCAAAACTCGTGTGGTAATTGCTGATATGAGGGACTTCTGCAACACACTATATCCAAGCCTGAACAGTAGCATCCAAATTGTTACAACAAACACCGTCACGTACACTGTTAACTGGGGCAACTTTCGATGCGGCGACCTAGTTGAAATGCGTAATGAAACAGGCAACACGAATAAACTCACCATGATATCAACATCTGCTTTAGCCAGGTTCGGTAATACATCCACAATTGCCCAATATGATTCTAACCACGTAGCATTCTTCCACATGAACGGCACAAAAACAAACAGCGGTTTCTACGTAATGGATTTAGACGCAACCACGCCAGAAACAGAATGGACGGGAATTTGGCACATTTTCCCAGCAGTAAAAATGGTCAGAGACTTTCCAACAGGCATGTATGCACGCTGGATGGCAAACGGCCAACAATGGCGAGACCTCAACTGGATATACAATTACATAGACACAATAGTTAACGAAAACACCGACATTGCAACAAAAAGAGTAATAGGCTACAGCGTTGAAAACCGCGAGATACCTGCCATATTCATAGGGAAAGGAGCAAAATACGCAATAATTGATGGCGCCATTCATGGAAATGAAAAGACAGGACCTTTCGCATGCTTAAGAGTGGCTGAACTGCTCATCCAATACTATAGAACTGATCCGTACTGGAAATCAAGGCTATCCGAGTACACAGTCATAATAATCCCAGTCTTAAACCCTGACGGCTTCGTCAAAAATACAAGAGAAAATGCCAACGGAAAAGATTTGAACTCGCAGTTCCCACCCGACGCCACACCAACCGAGCCGGAAGCTTTGGCGCTAATAAACTTGATGAGCAACTATAAGCCAACAGTCTACGTCAACATCCATGAAGGATGGTACTGGTACCCACTTGACATGCTCTGCGGCAACTACGAATCCGGAGCAAATAAAACCTTAACTATCAACGCCATGAAAGCCGCCAACAACACATTCACCGAACTACGCCACTGGGGCTGGTTCACAGAAAACAATGCAAGCATCTGGATTGGCAAAGTGAGAGCCATTTACACAGGCGGGAAAAAAGGTATGGCAATAGCGTATGCAAGCTATTATTATAAAGCTTCATGCATGCTTCTCGAAACTTTCGTTTGGAGTCCCACATGGGGCGCAAGAAAATCCCTCTGGGCATTAGACTATTATCCGTCGGTTATACTATCCTTCATAAAAAACATACAAAGGTAATGATCAAAAAGCATTTCAAAATTTCCTTCACGTCAACATTAAAAACAATTTCCTGGAAGGTCTTTTATGTTTTTGTTTTGAAATTTCGCGTCAAATAATAACATTTAAGCGAAAAATATTTCCTCACTTCTTTTTATTTAAAGTTCAGAAACGACTTTTCTAATTTTACCAGATTTATCTGGCGGAATTTCATTCACAAGTTCTACATTAATCACTACATCAGCCTCGTTGATTTTTAATATTCGCCTGACATGATTCAAAAGCTCAGTTTTAAACGTTATTTCTGGAACGCTTTCATTCTTCCTCTTGATCAAAATCTTGAATTCATCTATTTTTTTCTGGATAAATCGATATTGCGAAATCATATTGAAATACTTGAAAGCACACATTAAATCGCCAATGGCGACTGGTGCAAATTTTCTCCCGTCTGGTAAGACGACAATTTCTTCTTTTCGCCCTTTGATCATTTTCATAAGTGGGAATTTTCTTCCGCAGGCGCATTCGCTCTCGCCTGATGGAACACCAATGTCTCCAAGTTCGTAACGTATTATCGGCATAGCGTAGTTAAATAGGCTTGTACAAACTATCCTACCTTCTTCGCCAGGAGATACCTCTTCATCGTTGTCGTCTAAAAACTGCATAACAACAGTGTCGGCATCAATGTGGTATTCGTCTTTTTCGGGACATTGCCAGGCAAGCATTTGAAACTCCTCACTTGCATACTGGTCATAATAGGGAACGCCGAAAACGTTCTCTATATACTCTCGGGATTTATCGTCAATTAACTCAGCACCACCCATCAAAAATTTTGGTTTAATGATGCTGCTTCCCATCCCATCTAACTCATTTGCCAAAAGTATTAATGAGCTTGTATATCCGTCCAAGACGTCCGGTTTAATTCTGGAGATCTTTGAAATTTGATCAGGGACGGCATCAAATATTGAAACAAATATTGGCGCATACACTCCAAGAAACCGTTGAACCCTCCCAATCTTTCCATGATGCCAAGGAGGCCCAATAATAACCCACTTGTCTCTCGGTTTCTGGCCGCAAACAATATGTGGCCTTAAAAGTTTAGCTTTCCTAAAAGCGTCTTCCCTTTCAGTTAAATATGTAAAAAACGGCTTTCCTGTAGAACCACTTGTTGAAGCAACTTTAAGCCTGTCCATTTTAAACTCGTCAGAAATAAGCTTTTCATAATTCTCTTGAAGCTCATCCCTGTTTATTATGGGAACTTTATTTAAATCATCCACATTTTTTACATCATCAGGTTTCAAGTTCGCCTGCGAAAATTTTTGATGGTAAAATGGGACATGCTCATAAGCATATTTCACAATTTCGCGCAACTTCCTATTTTGGTATTCCAGCAATTTTTGCCTACTCCAACGTGTATGGTGAAGTAAAGCAGCAACATAATAGGCCACCCTAGGATAGTTGTAAACCATTTTAGCACGCATTAAGTCATGTTTGGGCAACTTCAGAAGCCACTATCGTAAACTTTCCACTTTTGTCTAAAGGAATGTCCTCCACAAATTCAACATCTATATTAACTTCTTCCTCCTTAAGATCGAGTTCTTTCCTAATATGGGCTTCTAACTCTTTGGCGATCTCCTCCTTTTGGTGCGCCTCCCTTAGCTTAAGCTTAAAAACTAACATGTCCCTTTTCGTTTGAACAACGCGGAACAAATCAATAAAGTCATGATACTTGTACGTCTTCATAGCAGCTATGAAAGCGAATGGTGCGATAGCTTTCCCGCTTGGAAAACTCAATAAGGAAGTCTTACGTCCTTCAATTAGCTTCATTAATGAAAACGCTATACCACAAGGACATTCATCCTTTTCGGAGGGTACGCCCACATCATCTAAAGCGTACCTTATAAATGGCATAGCAAAGTTAAACAGACTTGTGCAGATAATCTCACCACTCTCTCCGGGAGCCACCTCATCTCCATCTTCATCCACAAACTGTAAGACAACTGAATCAACGTCGATGTGATATTCAGCTTTTTCACGACATTGCCAAGCTATTCTTTCAAACTCAACGGTGGCATATTGATCATAAAGTGGGGCTTCGAAAATTCTTTCTATATAATTGCGTGAAGGTAGACTTATGAGCTCAGCTCCGCTGACAAGAAATTTCGGTTTAATGCTGTTTATACTCATTTTATCAATCTCCTTAGCTAAAATCAAAAGCGAGTTTGAATAGCCATCTATAACATCAGGTTTCAACTCTACAATTTTAGAAACCTGCTTTGAGACATCTTCAAAAACCGATATCGGGTTGACAGAATAAAAGTTGAAGAGTCTTTGCAGTCGAGTTGTTTCAGCAAAATGCAACGGTGAAGTTATTGTAACCCACTTGTCCCACGGCTTCTGTCCAAGGACTATTTGAGCCCTTAGATGTTTAGCTTTTCTAAACTCATTTTCCGCTTGAGTCATATAGACATAAAGTGGACGCCCAGTTGAGCCGCTTGTCCTTTGAACCTTTAATTTGGCAATATCATGCTTAACTGAAATGATATCCTTAGTGTTTTTGATAACGTCTTCTTTCCTAACAATTGGCAACTTGTTCAAGTCACTAATCTTCTTTATATCATCAGGCTTAACTCCAGCCTTCTCAAACATTTTGTGATAAAAACGGGAATTTTCATAGGCGTATTTAACAACTTCACGCAACTTCTTTTCACGGTACTCTTCGATCTTTTGTCTGCTCCAACGTAGGTGCCTCATCATGCAATACAAGTAATAAGAAGCCCTCAAGTAATTCGTCAAAATCACCCCTACCCTATTTCAGGCATAAATGAAGCCAACGCAAAAGCAATAGAATCCTTAACATGATTTTGAAGACGCGGCACATGCTTTTTCAAAGCTTCTTTAAGGGCACTCCTATTCTCCAAGACATACTTAATTTTTGAAAAAAGCGTATCGGGAGATACTTCGTTAATGGGCAGAACACAATCATTCAAGCCGAGGCTTAAAGCAAAGCCGTACTGTTTATGATCATAAGCAATTAACACAAAGGGAACGTAAAAAGAAGCAGCTATGACAGCAGGATGCATTTTGGAGGAAACAATCATTCTCATCTGGCTTATCCAGAAGGCAAAATCCTCAACAGATCTAGTGTTCACTATAATGGTTTTCTCCTTGTGTTCCATGTTGTTGACAATCAGCTTACATATTTCAAGATCATCTGCCTCAAAACCAGTAACATAATGCGGCAAAAAAACAATGTCAACGCCATATTTTTCGATAACGTCGTCAAGCGCCATCGCATGAGATAAAACAAAGTCTTGGACGGCATTTCTTGAAAGGCTGAAAGCATATATTCCAGGCGAAACCCCTATCGCTAAACGTTCTTTACTACAATAGCTTTTTCGATTTAGAATGCTACTAAAAAGTATTGAAGTGTCAGACGTCAAAATTTTTTCCGCCCTCACATTTAAGGAATTAACCACTTCATAGGAGATTGGCTCTCTTATAAGAACCACACAGCAGTTGTTTAAGGCAACCTTAGCCAAAAAGCGACCTACAAATGTGCGGAAAGGCCCAATAGAGTTTGGAAACATTACTACAGGTTTATTTAGCAGTCTGGCTGAAATAATTTCCCATGCCCTAGATGCCAGCATGGACCACCAAGCTAAAACCCAATAGATATTTAATGGTAACATGGAAGCCGCCTCTTTGAAATTCTCATCGCTGTAAGAAACGATTAAGTCACAATTCTTCATGCATTTTATTGTTTCGGACCGATAAATGGGCTTGAAACCAACCTTAGATAAAAAAATCGAAAACACAGACAAAAAAGCCTGAACAAACATTAAATAAAAACTCGCAAACCCCAAAATTTTATACCAAAAACTTTTACGGGAAAACCCAAACCTTCTAGCATAAGAATCAGCCTTTTCATAGGGAATATCAACAAGCGGTTGAGTTATCTTATCTAACGGCAACCCAAGCTTTCTCATACCCTCTATATCTGTAGTGGAAACTGAAATCGAAACATCATCCCCAACGATTTTCCTTATAACATAAACATCGCTAAAAATTAGAGCCTGCGATCCTTTATTGGCCATATTGCCCACGTGAATTATATGAACCTTAAAGTTCTTCAAACAAGCTCAACTCGACATCTTTCATTAGAATTTTTCCTGACGAGATAACATATGAATGCACTTAAAAAGTCCGAAATAAAGCCTAAAAACCGGCAGAGGAACATAAAGCAAAAAATTTCTAAATCTCTTTTTCTTTGAAAAAAGAACACTCCAATAAACAAAAAAGGTTCCAACAAAGCCCCAAAAAGCAAACGGGGATCTAACATTATTTATTTTCGGTACTTTTAGTCCGAACTTTGTAAGAAAAAAAAGCCTTGAAAAGAGATTTTCCTTTTTAAAGTTCAAACTAAAGGCCTGTGACTCCTTAACCTTGTTTGGCGAAACTTTAGTAAGCGTCAATTTTGAAACATTCTGCATATTCTTAAGAATTTCCTCCACCATCTTTGTCCTAACAATTATTATGGATTTGCCCATCTTTTCACGTTTAAACTCAGGAAGCCAAGCATCCCCCACAGAAACATCAGCCAACTCATTAAAAAGGTCAGAACACATCAAACAACGCATAGGCGTAAAAAAGAAAGGGGAAAAAATGTTCCAATATGCGTTCCATCCCCTAACAAATCTAACATTCAAACGTTGACCATTCTTAAGTTGTATTTGCATTGAGCCGGGCCAGCCACCGCCCCTATAATTGAGCACAGCTACATCGTCAGCTCTAAGGCCAAGTTTAGACAACAAAAAACGTGTGCCATCAAAATTAACAGTATGGGAGCAGAAAAGACCAATGTGCAAAATAATTTTCTCCCTTAAATCCTTAAAATTCGCCTCAGCCTTTCTAACACCATGAATCTGACATGGCAAACCAACAAACGCAAACCTCCCATTCTCCTTCAAAACATACTTCAAAACCTCATTCGGCGATGTTGGACAATACTTAGACTTAGAAGCTGAAACAATTTCTTCCCTAGTTTTGGCTATAAATGACTCCGGCATTAGAGGGTTATCCGCCCTCATCCTCGTGACAACAGCGCCATCAATGATGCCTTGCTCTAAAGCGAAAAGGAGAAGCTGTGTCACAACTCCGCCGGAAGCCGAATTAAAACGCACATCATAATCGTTTGAATGCCCAACATAGCAGCCTAAAAAATTCCCGAGGTGAGCATCCTTCGGCTTGGCGCCAAAAAACTCGGAGTTTAATTCTTCAAAATCAATGATCCAACCGGGACAACACTTTAAACATAATCCGCAACCATTGCATTTTCTCTCGTCAATTTTTGGAAGAATTAGTCCGGCCTTAACCTGCATTTTTACGGCGTCAGTTGGACATATCCCTGCACATGTGCCGCAACTAGTACAAAGACCATTTTCAACAACTTTTCTAATTTTATCCAAAAACATCTCTCAAACATATTTACTGTAGAAGGGTTTCCAATAAGCTGTTCTGTCACCTCTTAGATAATCCACAAATCCTAAAACTATCCCCTTAGTCCAATAAAATCCCTTCTTACCAGTTAGCAGTAAAAGTGGGGAGATAAAAGGTAAAAGCATGTAGAAAAGCCTGACAAGTATAGGAGGCCTACACATGGAGAGAGCTTGGTATATTCCACCAGTTGTTCTTCGCTTATAGACCTCCTCTTGTTCCGCAATAGATGTACGCTTAGTTATAACAAAACATTTTTCGCAAAAGGCTGTTTTTCCACCCTTTTCCAACACCTTGAAAAGGATATAAGAGTCTTCTGCCTTACACCCATCTAAGGGGGTAATCCTCTCTAGGAATTCACGTTTAACCAGCATAAGCTCGCCACTTGCCGCTATTGGTAATCGCCTTCTTATGGCATCCAAAATCGCGTAAAACATTATTTGCGGGCCATCCTTCACTGAAACCTTCGCGAAAACTAAATCAGCCCCAACCTCACTCATAAATCTGAGAGCTTCGTTAAAATTTTGGATTTCCGTGTCAACATCGTTTAGGGCTACAACATCCACATTTTCAGGAACAAACCTTAAACCAAAATTTATTGCATCATACTTACCCCTAGGCGCCCTATAAACAACATTAGGATGGTTCACCCTCTCCCCACAAACAACCACGTAAGGATACCCAAAACTATCCAGCTCAGAAAGCTTCCTATCCAAAAGCGAAGCATCCCTAGCCAAAACTAAAAAGAAAACCCTCAACCCAAACACCATCACAAACATAAAACAGCTTTACCGCAACAAACCACAATTAAAAATAGAAAAGGCAAGGCTAGAAACAAGGCGCCAGCAAAAACCAAGCTCATCCAAATGTTGTTGCTGCATAAAAGCCACAACAACACAAAAGCACAAATCTTCTCGCAATAAATTTTATCCTAATCTTCTAAAAGTGTTTGAGGCCTTCGCGAAATTCTCGACAAGCCAGCTGCTGGACTGAACTTTTCCGCCGCCCACACCATAAACAATCTTTATCCCCAACCTCTCACAAAGCTCAACCTCTGAACGCGGCATATTTTCAGGTGTTCTGTCGCCACCCTTAGCAAATATTTGAGGTCTAACTTTTTGTAACACTTCGGTGGTTGTTAAGTCACATGACGGCCCACAGACAACAACTTCGTCAACATATTTTATTGCCTCAAGTAATGCAAGCCTATCTTCAAGGGGCATAAAGCAGTAGCCCTTCTTTTTAACACAACACTCATCCCTATGAATTGTAACCACAAGCCAGTCTCCAAGCTTTTTTGCCTCTCGGAGATAAGCTATATGCCCCCTATGAGGAGGATCGAAAAACCCTGAGGCCAATACGATTTTGCGTACCATAATAAGCACTCTACCAAACTGAAATATACATTTTGTGTATTTTAACTTTCAAATGCTTTCAAGCAAAATCCTTTTCAGAATGGTAAAGCCATGCTTAGGCTTAAGCTTCTTCTCGCCAATCCTAGGCCTATAGTAAATTGGGATTTCCACTATGCGGTAGCCTTTCCTCTCCACAAGATGGTTAAGCTCAACCTCTACGTCAAAACCCTTCGACTTCGGTTCCCAGTCCCTAACTATCTCCCATCTAACTACCCTAAGCCCTGTAAGCGGATCCCACATGTCAACGCCGTTCAAAAGGTTGTGGGTCAACGCCAAAAGCCTATTACCCAAATAAAGCATGTTATGCATAGACTTCAATTTAAAATGACTGTTAAACCGGTTACCGCAGACCATCCCAACATCAGGATTTTCATCCAAAATCCTAATCATCCTCGGAATAAATTCAGCCGGATAAGTGTAGTCAGCATCAGTGAAAACCACATAGTCCACAAAGCCAATATTTACCTTAGCATATCTTATTGCTTCTGCAATGGCGTCGCCTTTACCGCTTCCATGCTGAAAAATAACATCCGCACCCATATCCTTGGCAATTCTAACAGTCTTATCCCAACTCCAACCGTCAACAACAAGAATCCAAGGCTTATCCAAATATTGTCTAAGCTCAGTTATGGTCAGCCCTACGCCCTTTTCCTCGTTCAAAGCAGGAATTATAGCCAGAATTGACTTGCCTTCGCCCTTCCCCCACACCTTCGTTACACCATCTAAGCTAAGCGAATTTTTAAGTTTATTTAATGGAAACAGTCTTTAATAAACGGTTAAGGATTTAAACTATAGAACTTTCTTAAAGATTTTCTACATTCAACTAAAAGGTACGAGTAAAGTTAAGCCACAAACTCACAAACCTGTTATGATAGTGAAAACTCGAATCGCCAGAATTGTAAATCCAAAGCTCAAAGAAAAGCATTAAGTAATATCCCTTATTTTCAGCATCCCATAAAACTGTTTTATTGACGTCTTTAACGTAACCATCCAAAATAAGCCTTGAAACATTACAAAAACCATCACCAAATGAAAACTCAAATGAGAAAAATAGAGGCCTTTTCTCCCAAACTTCGCCATCCCCTAGGAAAACGCGGTATTCAAAAAGCGGCTCCAAACTGCTTGGCATTCCACTAGTTGAGTTTGGAAGGGGTTCGCTTTGGTTCCTAAGCTTGATGTAAACTGCGTAGTATTCAAGGCAGCCCATGTGATTGGCTATTCCCAAGGAAATGTTGTAAGTTTGTCCGCTAACTATGTTGAATGGGTAATTTTCAGCCATGTGTTCTGGACCCAAAATCCAGAGTTCAGTGAACCGCTCTCCGCTAGGCAAATTGATTACCATGGCTAAAGTTGGCGACAGAATAATTAGGCCAAGCATAAAACAGCCAATTACGTAGACTAGTTTAAGATCGTCTAAGCTCATCTTCGCCGATAACCTCTGGCTTCATCTTCAAAACTCTCTTAATGTAAAATCTTTTAAGATATCTCCATCCAAAGAGGCTGAGAACAAAGAGGAAGCTTATGCCTATGCTTGAGTATGTAGCCGACCAAAAAAGCTTCTCGCTTCGGCTCTTTTGGGCTTCCTTCATTAAAATTTCAGCCTCATCAGCTAAGCCTTTAGCAATGTTAAAACAATTAACTGCAAAATTGTAAGCCTCATCATAGTTGCCAAGCCTGAATGCGTTGTTGGCCCTCGCCAGCCAATCCGCCGCCATACTCAATTTAGAATTGAGGCTTGAAACGTTTGCTCCTGCCTTTTCAGCGTTAAAAACCGCTAAATAAGCAGAAGCCAAGGCGCTTTCAGCGTTGTTTAAGGCATTTTGAGCTTCATTTTTTTCTGCAGCCACACAAATTTGCGAAAAATAGGATGACAATACTACGGCAAAAGTTGCTAACAGAACGAGTGATTTTTTAATGTTACTCAACTTTAACACCATTGCTTTTTTCAGACTTTTCTGATGGGAAATTTGCCAAACTTTTATTTAGATAGACATCTTCCAAGGTTTTTTTCTTATTTTTAACCTCTTCAAGTTGCCTTTCAAGGCGCTTACTATGCCTCGAATACTCTTTATACTTTACTAAAAACTCCCTACCCTTCGAGGTTATAATATATCTTTGAGTCTTAGCCTCAAAAACAATTAGCTCCGCAGCCATAATCTCATCCAAGTACTTAGTTAAAAGTTCGTAGCTCAGGTTGGACTTATACATTATCCAAGTCTTTTTAGCACCATCTCTGGCTGCCTTCAGCACGTCGGCTATAATGTCTAACTTACCCCTATAGCTTCCCATGAAATCACCAATAAAAGGCTTAAAACCCGCAGAATAGAGAGGCTTATTTTGCAATTGAAGGAGGAGAAGATTCTATATTATGTGGAGCCAGCCCCTTCCGCCCTTTTTCAACTGCTGTTTCTGAGGATTTTCTAAGGGATGGGTGAAGGCCCTTTTCTCTTTCCTCCCGGAGCTTCCTGTTAAAATGGTTGTTTTTATGAATTTCCTCCATCCGCCCACCTGAGGATTGGGGGGGATAAATCTTTCTGCATTATCGACTCCATGCAATTCTAAAATTTCCCTTAAAGAGGGCATCTTAAACCTTCTGGTGGCATAGATAATTGTTCCTCTTCCAACAAAGAGCATCGGGTAGTCCTTGTTCGCTATACCTTCAGCCCTTAACCTATCGTCAACCCTTTCCCGCCAAAGCCTCTTCCACTGCCTCTTAACCTCTTCCACAAATTCTTTAGTGACTGTACCATCCACTACGATTATCCCCCCGTGACCGGGGCGGATATAGGCTTTATAACGTGATTGCCTGCTCCCGCCTTCTCCTCCTTCCCTTTTCATGATAATTAAAAAGGCTATATTTAAATAGATATGTATGAAAAATCTATTTTAATCGTCTAGAACAATTTTACATGACTTACATAAGATTTAACCAAAATCAACAGAAGCCAATGAAATGGGACATAGACAAAAAGTTCTGAAACCTTCAAATATCAAAACACCTTTACAAGACAACCATGCTAAGCGTGATCGACATACTATCGCTTATAGAAGAACGAAAGAGCATCACCCTTAAGCAGCTGTCAAAATGCTTCGAAATCCCGTTACAACGCCTAGATGAAATTCTGCTGGATTTAAGTAAACACAACCTTGTAGACTACAACCCCGAATCTGGCACCGTTAAACTTCCAGAATGGATTTTGCAAATAAATGATAAATTTGAAGAAATTAAACCGGCTACCGGGACGATAATACTGCCAAAATCTCAAGAAATAAAAATTCAGGACATAACCATAGGAAACTATACGAGAGAGGACGTCGAACTTAATGTAAGGTTTCGAGGGAAACTAAAGGAAATAGCAATATGCAACCTGGAGCCTGAAGCCTAGCCACTTAATGCATGCTTAACATCCCTAAGCGTGTCAAGCAAAACTTTACCCTTATCGCTTATACGATAAAAAAATCCGCCATTATCACTCTTCACCTTAACGACAAGCCCTTGCTTCAAAGCAACATTCAAATACCTCCGTAGGGTAGAATAACTCAAATTAGCCCTATACATAATCTGAGTAACCTTCACATCCTTCAAACAGAGACTTAAAATATCCATCAGAATCTGTATCTCACCCCTCCTTCGACGTCCCATACTAAACCCATTCAACGACCAAAAGTATAAAATAACTAGCCAAACAAAAGCTTTAAAATTTGTGGAAAACTAGTCAACAAAATTTATTTTAATTTTTTAGCAACTTGAACCTTAAGACCTAAGCCTTTTCTCCGCTGTTTCATGTAACGTGCTTCAAGCTTTATTATGTTTAGGTCGTTTCGGCTGTTTAGATACTGTAGGACCTCTATTTTAACTGGTCCTACGGCAAGTAATGTAACATGCTCGTTCGGATTCCTTTCTAGACACTTTTCAAGCTCAGTTTTCCACAAGCCATCTTTTCTACACAGAATAGCAGGCATTTTCTCTCACGTATATCTACTTTATTTATTTGACTTTCCTTAAATTTAAAAATCATGGTATTTCGGCAACTTTTTCCATCATTTCCTTTAATGCAGCTGATTTTTCGTATGCATTTTTGTGCGCAAACAATTCAACCCTATACCCTCACCACGACTTGTCAAACCTTAAGAAGCCATCCCAACCACTTCTTAATCAGCCATCTTTAGGCCTTATGTTAACAAGAACAAATATGCAGCCCTTGAAAACTGGAGAGTACAATCACTACCGAAGCAAAGGGACTGAAACGATAAGATCATTAGAAGATGTATCCACATAAAAAGCACATGGGTTAAGTGTTAGCATAGCTATCAGGTATTCTACTGCAAACTCTGGATGTATTGAACCGGAATTGGGAATACTGTTGAAGGCCATTAAATCTTAAAGAGGTGAAATACCTATGGCGAGTCTGGCGTAATGGTTGGAATTGAAAAAACGTTGGCGCATTTTGTCAAGGCTGAGAGATCTCTAACCAAATGCAAAGTCTAGAAGGCCCAATTAGCCCTATTCTCCATGAAACAGCCTGCCAACCAACTCTCTGCCGGATGTGAGTATATCCGGATGTGAGTATATTGGGACTATAAGAATAACATTAAAAAGTGAAGGTGAAAATATCAAACATGACGTCGATGAAAAGAATAGAAAAGCCATGGGGCTATGAAGAAATACTCCTTGAGGAAGAAAATTGTTTAGTTAAGAGACTTATTCTTAAAGATGAAACATCAATGCATTATCATGATTTTAGGAATGAGGTTCTTATACCAGTGAGAGGGGAAGGCGTAATTATTTTAGATGATAATGTTCTTTTATTGACTTGTCTAAAACCTGTTTATGTTAAGAGCCGAGTAAAGCATAAGATTATTCCTAAAGATTACCTTGAGGTTATTGAGGTTGCAGATGTCAATATAGATGATGTTGTTAGAGTGTCTGACAAACATAAAAGAGTGTAGCTGGTTCAACTATTAGCGCAACTTTATACTTAAAGTACCCTATTTGTTAATAATCTAACATTTTGCAAAATTTTCATCTAGGGATGAGGAAAAGCTTAAGGAAATAGGATCCGCTTATTTCTTGAGATTAGGTTGTTTGTTGATTATTTTTTGTTTATGACAATTTCTCCTTTTAAATTTCTCTTCATTAACTATTTTGCTTTCGAATATTCAGAATTGCGGTCGTAGCCTTCGTCCTGCTTTATCTTTAAATTTATTTTTTCTAAGTTCTAGAGGTTTTATGCCTAATTCTTCTCGAACTATTCTTCCTAAAATTTCCATTTCGTCTGTTTCAGGCTCTTCTTCTTTCATTTTCTTTATTTTTATTTCGATTTCCTGTATTCCGAGGGTTTTTGCAAACATTTTAATCATTTCGATTTTGTCTGTTTGGCTTGTTCTGAAGAAGCTTATCTTCGCATATTTTTCTCTCAGGTTTTCCACTTTTGTGTAGTCGTAGTAGGCGTCTTGGCTTCCTGGAAGTATATGGCCCATTAAGAATTCTTGATCTTTAAGGTCTAAGCCGTTGTTTCTTAGGGCTGATTCAAAGGCTTTTCTAAAGCTGTGGGGTGTAATATCCCGCCAATACTTTATTCCAGCCCTGTAAGCCGCTTTTTTAACTAGCTGTTCAATCGCTTTTTTCATTATTGGCGTTTTTCTCCGCCTTTCAGCCGGCAGGTTAGTGGTGTCTGAGCAGAACAGGGGTTCGTTATCTTCTATTCCACCATACTTCTTAACCCTTTCTTGAAGGTACTCTTTTAACGCCACCACCGTTTCCTTGGATATGAAGGTGTAATAGGGGATTCCTCCTTTACAAGCTCCAGGTATCCTCTTCTTCATTTCGGGGTAAACTGGAATTTTAATCACTTCCAAGCCTTTTTCCAGTTCTTCTCGAATATCGCCGTAAGTCAGCGCCTGAAGGGTTGAAACTCTTAATCCGCTCGTATAAAGTGTCAAGATTACGGCTCTGTTACGTTTTGTTCCAGCAGCATAAGCCATACGCTCAATTTCTTCAGGTATTGGAACATACTCCGGTCTTTTCCTATAACGGGAAGGCTGGAAATAGCGTTCAACACGCAACTCATTTTCGCCTTCAAAGCCATTTACACGGAAGAATGTTTTTATGTATGCCGCAGCAACATTGATGTAGCGGATGCTTCTACCCTTGTCAGCTAAACTGTCCAAGTAGGCCTGAACAACTTCAGATGCCTCGGAAACGCCTAAAGCCACAAGCTCGTCTGGATTCCTCCCAGAAAAAACACACAAACCCTTCAAAAAGTTTAGAAGGTTTTCCCTCGTTTTCTCGCTTCCCAAACGCCTCCTATAATGCCTCAAAGCCCTATCAAGGCTTTTATACTGGCTGCTCCAACCCTCCACCTTAAAGAAGCCCTCAAGGCTTTTAAGCAGGCTGAACCCCCAACTAAGAATATAACGGTAGAGGCGCTATTTAAGCGTTAGGGGAACCCTAAACGAGGAACTTTACCAGGCTAGGGCAACCCCGCCATGATTTTACTTGACTTCGCACATTTTTAACATTTCCCCTCATTTGCAATTTCGGAAGAAAGCGTGGGCAAGCCTTAACAATATGAAAAGCTTATGAATTTATGCAGTATGATTTCAATGATTTTGTTGGTTGTGTTCCATGCGTGGAGGTTTAAATTTTATAATTGTATTTTCAACATTTTCGCTATATGGTGGTGCTATGGTCAAAAGGATTTCATTAACGGTCAGCGATGATGTCTATGAAAAATGGGTTGCTTTAAGCAGTTGTTATAACGAGGATTTGCAAGACGCGATTAAAGGT
>Ga0105162_1001173_pt1 | contig 15578 bp, 9 predicted proteins | sample JNZ201metaG_FD_81532 | JGI IMG/M metagenome (GOLD analysis project Ga0105162, IMG submission 81532) | Hot spring microbial communities from Jinze hot spring, China to study Microbial Dark Matter (Phase II) - JNZ 20120812A | ecosystem: Environmental > Aquatic > Thermal springs > Hot (42-90C) >...
AACAAAATATAAATCAAATGATAAACTGCCGTAATAAAAAGAAGTACTGCTGAAATTCTGTGCAATGTTCCCCTCGTCTCAAACCCCCCCTCAATAAATATCAAAAATCTTCCAAACCAAGTATCATGATACCTCAAAGCAAAACCCGTGATTATCAAAAGCGTTACACTTACCATCAAAAGGAAATGTTGAATTCTCCACGATAAAGAAAAACGCAAAACTTTCTTCTCAGAGGGCATTTTCAACCTCAAATTTTATTCATAATATTCAAAACTTGACCTTATGCCATTAAGAATTGAAACTTCTGCTTCAAGCTCCTTTAGTTTCTCCTCAAGCAATCTCCTATGTTCTTTTTCCATCTCGGCAAGCTCAAGCAAAAACTTTTGAATACTTGGTTCGCAAGCCTTTAATGAAGCGGAATAGTAATAATCAAATGAATCCTTCTCTCTTTCAATTGCTACTTTCAAGATTTCAATCATTATGTTCTTAATTTCCTTCTCTTCGCAGTTCATACAAATTCTCCTTTTTTAATTTCCTGAAGTTTTATTTTCTCAAGCTCAAGTGGATGTTCCTTTTCCATTTCCTCTTCAGTTAAATATCCGGTTATCCAAGCGAAGTTCATCGGATAAACATCTGGATTGAAGATAACATAATAAATGTGCCAGACGATGATAGCAAGGAATGCAAGCCACGCTTCAAAATAGTGAATTGTGTTGCAAACATCAACAAATGTTTTTGAGAGCCACCCCATAAAATGATTCTCAAACCATAAAACAACACCTGTCACAGTCATCACAACAGTTCCCCAAATCAAAGCCCAGTATTCACTCTTCTCAATATAATTAAACCTCCCAAACTTCGGTTTTTCTTTTGAAAGCCCAAGGTTATATTTCAAAACCTGAACCATATCCCTTAAATCTTGCATTCTAAACATTATGTCTCGTATAAACTCACGTCCACGCCTCGTAAATATAATGTAATACAAATGATAAATTGAATCAATGACAAGCACAATCGCTGCAATCCTGTGAATCAACCCTCTATATTTGAACACCGCCTCACCGCCGATATTTCTAATTGCTGCAACCCACCACGCATCGGGAAAAGCAAGCATAAAACCAGTTATAACAAGTGTAAAGAAACTCACAACGAGTGCTAAATGCTGTATCCTTTCTTCAAGCGTCATCCTCAAATAAAGATTTGTCTTTCTTGGAAGTTCGTTCGCAGGATGCGACATCTTTGCATGTCTTTGTTTATACTTATCAATTGTTTTTCTTATCCAGTCAAGAAGATTATGAACGAACATTGAACCGACGATTGAGACAATTAAAACAATGTAAATCGTTGAAACCCAGTAAATAATTTTATCATCCGAGCTTGCAACTGTCACATGAATTTTGCCCTTGGTGAAATTTTCATTCGCTCCAGGATGGCATTGACCACATGTTTTAACAAGATTTACTTTGTTAATTCTTGATCTTGGATCAGAAGAAGGCAAAATATCATGAACCCCATGACAACTGGCGCAATTCGCAGCCTCAACATTTCCTAATCTAACATTTAAACCATGATAGCTATCCGTAAATGTTTTAAATTTATCGGCGGGTATACCGTATTTTTCAGCAAGTTTAACAGAGGCATGACATTTTGAGCAGAGCTGTAAAGCAACATTTTTTGGAGCTACGGGCGACCGTGGATCGGTTGGTTCAAGGATCAAATGTTCACCATGACAATCCGTGCACGCAGGTGAATCAAAATTACCCTTTGCAAGAGCAAGACCATGGATGCTTTCTCTGAATTCATCGGATATTTTTGTATGACATCTACCACAGGTTGAGGTTATGTTAAGTTTATAAACCTTTGAATTTGGATTGCTTGCTTTCATCATTTCATGCGCACCGTGACAATCACTGCAAACCGCTACATCCTGATTACCTGCCTTGAACAATCTCCCGTGAACGCTATTTTCATAAGAAGCAATAAAAGATGAAACATGCGTCATCCTGCTCCTAACATCAGGATTATCAAGATGACATTTCAAACATACTTCAATCTCATTCGCCCTGCTTATCTTTGATTTACCGCTCGTAACTTTCATTATATCATGTTCCCCGTGACAATCTACGCACGAAGGAGCAGCCTCAAACCCGCTGACAAAAGCCTTTCCATGTTCAGACTCAAAATAATCCTTTGCTATTCCCTCATGACACTTTTCACATGTCTTCCCTACGTTTGCCCTTGCAACAGTTGAATTCGGATCTCTTGCGTTCAAAACTTTATGTCCCGTATGACAATCAGAACAATTTATATACTGCGCATGTATGCTTTCCTTATACTTTAAAACAAACTCCTGATACTTATGAACAATCTTCTTATCGCTATGACATTTAATACAAACATCAGACGACGCAAATTTAATTGAATGATACCCATGACATGAGATACAATCAGCTCCATTTTTAAAACTAAAATGAGCACTTATCTTATAATCTTCAAATTCCTTCTTATGGCACGAAGAACATTGTTTCGTAAAATCAGCCCTTGATACTTTAACTATTTTGTGAGCATTCCCGTGGCACGAAATACAGTTAATTTTTCCAAAGTGCTTGCTTGATTTGAAACTTGAAACCTCATCTAAATGACAATTTGAACAATTAACTGGCTCAATTTTCTCCTTATGCGGGATCTCCTCTGGATTAAACTGCTCATGACAATCAACACAGTTTAGCGACCCATGGAGAGATTTGTTAAATTCATTTGAATTAATATAAAGAGAAATCACTCTGCCTCCTTTCTCCATAATCAATGTCTTGTCCTCGTGACAAGCAAAACAATCAGCATTGGTTTGCGCAGATAGCTTAAGTATGAAAATCACACTTAAGATTGAAAATATTGAAAGTTTTCTAATCATATGTGCTTTTGAATTTATTTGAAAGGGGGATATAGTTCATAAATCAGATTCAGGTTGACAAGCTTTTGAACTCACTTATTAAATTTTTCAACTCCGATATCCTGAAAAGTTTCTCCCCACACTTTATAACCCTCTCATCTTCAATCTCAAGATTTTCGCTCAACGCATAGAACGGAGCGATATAAATTATCTTCGCTTTCGGCATCAACTCATTCATAATCATCTTAACATCAAATTGATTCTGCTTATAGATATTCTCATCAATTATCACAATGTCAAATTTATCTTGAGCCATTTTCTCCATCATTTCCCGCCCAGACACAGCACTTGAAACCTCAAAACCTTCACGGATAAGGAATTTGACGAGCAAGTTTCGCATTGATTCATCAGCGTCAACAACAAGAACTTTCTTCATCCCTTAACTCTTTCATTTGATTTATTTTCTAAAAAATTTCATCAATCACCGTGCCAGAAATTCCACCTAAAACAATTGATTTTTAATAATAAAAAAATCCGATCTCATATTTACAATGTGGCAAAATTACCCTTTAAGGGGAATCAATTGCAAAAAAATGACAAAACTTCGGGGAGACGGAATAAGCAACTAAATTGATTTTGATTAAAACTCATATAAATGTTAAATTTTTTCAGAGACCAAAAAACAAAATCAGATTCCGATGCGCAAAGCTTGGGCTCTGCTCCCAATGTTAATTCTTATCTTTTCCCTTTCAACTTCACAGGACACAAAGGAAAACGCCGACTTTAAACTTGCTATAAATCTTTACAATGAGGGTTTCTACGACCTTGCCATTTCACAACTTAAAAAATTCATTGACTCATACCCCAACAGCCCACAAACTCCCGAAGCTCAATTTTATCTTGGTATGTCCTACTTTAAACTACGAAAATTTGAAGACGCCCAAATCATATTTCAGAATTTCGCCCTCTCAAAAACTTCACACCCAAGAGCAATTGAAGCCCTTTGGAAATCCGCCGAATGTTTTGTTGAAATGAAAAAATATAAAGAAGCGGGTTCAGCTTTTGAAAGAATAAAACTTTTTTACCCCAAAAGCCAACTTGCATCAAAAGCACTGATTGAATCAGCAAAATATTTTGAACTCGCAAACGATTTACAAAACACGAAAAAAGTTTTACTCGCACTTATACAGGAATACCCAGAAAGCGAGTATCTTTACATTGCAAGATTTAAATTCGCAGAAATTTTAACTAAAGAAGGAAACCTTGAAAGAGCACTGATTGAATACAGAAAAATCTCAAACGAAGTTGATGATAAAAATTTAAAATTCAAAGCAAATCTCAACATCGCAAAGATAAACGCAACCCTTGGTAAAACCGAAGAGGCAGAAAAACAACTTACTCAAATCATATCCCAAAGCGGGCTTAACCCCGAGGTAATAGCATCAGCATACTTTGAACTTGGGAAAATTCAAGCAGAATTCGGTGAATATGAAAATGCGATAAATTACATGCTGAACGCTCAATCCACACTCTCAACCGCTACTCAATCAGACGATGTTAAAAACCTAAAGCAAAAAATCCTTCTACAACTTGCAAATTATTATTTCAACACAGCCAATTATCAAAACGCTATAAAATCTTATACAGACCTTCTTAATTCAATATCCGAATCCGAAACAAATCCCGAACTTTACTTCAATATCGCAACCGCTTTTGATAAAATTTTAAACTATCAAAAAGCAAACGAGTTTTATCTTAAGGTCATAAATTTTGATACAACTACATCCAGAAAATCACTCGCACTGCTTAATCTTGCAAATAATTCCGTTCGCATCGGTGATTATGAAAAGGCAATTGAATTTTATAAAAAATATGTTGAACTATTCCCAACAAGTGATCTTCTCCCCGAAGTTCTATTTAAACTTGCTACTCTCTACGAAGAAAAACTCAAGGATTACAAAAAAGCAATTTTTTATTACACCGACCTTTTAAATCGCTTCCCGAAAGATAAATATGCCGACGAAGCAACCTATCACATTGGGCTATGTTATATCAAACTTGGTGAAATTGAAGAGGCAATTTCAACATTTGAAACCCTGCTCAAAAACTACACCTCATCCGAGTTATATGATGATGCTTTGGATAAAGTTGAAATGTTGAAAAGATTTCAAATAACTGATCAAACCAATCACACAACATCAATAGCAGAACTTATCGGAGACATTTTAACGAATAAACCCAGAAACGAAATAATCCTCAAACTTGCTGACCTTTACAATTTGATATTAAAAGATTACTCAAACGCACTTAAATACTACGACCTCGCTCTTTCCGAAGGAAACTTTGATGCCCAAACTCAATACCTTATAAAATATAAGAAAGCAAACTGCGCTTACAATCTTTTCATTGAAAACAAAATAAAATCCGACTCCGCAATAAGTGTAATTCAAAGTTTCTTGAACTTTAAGCCACAAATTGATCCCCCAAAAACTGATACCGCCGTCTTTTACCTGTATAAAACTTTAACCCATGGATTGAGCCAAGACAGCAAAAGAAAAATTGCTGAAGATTTTAAAAGCAAGTATCCAGAGTCTAAATTTTACGGCATATTTGTGATTGATATTTTAAACTTTCACTTTGCAAACGGTAACTGGAACGAGGTTATAAAAATTGCAACTGATAACCTCAACAAACTTAATCAAAACCAAATCTCGGGAGTCCTTTTCAAAAGGGCTTATGGATATTACAAAATTGGTGAAAAACAAAAATCGCTTTCGGATATTGCTTTTCTCTTACAGAGATATTCCCCATCTCCTTATGATGCAAGGGCACTTGACCTTAAGGCACAAATTTACAGGGAGTTGAAAAGTTACGCTGAAGCAATAAATGTTTTGCGTGAAATTGAACAAAATTTATTCTACACAGATATCGCAAAAGATGTCAAACTTAAAATTGCGGATATCTACTTTGAATCAGGGGATTACTTGAAGGCAATAGATGAATACAAAAGATATATTTCCACTGACAAAGTCATAGAGTTTGAAAGAGAGCCAGAGGTTATATTTAAAATTGCGACCGCATATCAAAAACTTGGTGATCTATCAAGCGCAAAAAGATATTACAAACTTTATCTCTCAACCCCGAAGCCAGCCCCCGGGATAAAACTTGAAGCAATGCTACCACATACAGGCGAAGTTTATTATGCACTTGGAAATATCTATAAAACGGAGGGAATAAACGAAAAAGCGGTTTATTATTTTGAAAAAGTTGGAAAATTTAACGCCACCCTTGGAAAGAGAACAATGCTTGAATCTGCGGATCTGCTTTTTGAGGAAGAGAAATATGATGAAGCGCTCAAAAGATATACAGAAGCACTAAAAAACGCAGAAAATGACACTGATAGAATTACAATTCAATCAAAAATTATCATCTGCTACTTCAGAATGAACGACATTGATAGAGCAAATAAATCAATAAATTCATTCAAACAAACATTCTTGAAATTTGACATTAAAAATTATCTTGCCGAATTTCAAATTGAATTCGGTGGTTATTACTTCAGAAACAAAGATTTCACAAATGCAAAAAAAGTTTTTGACGATGTAATAAAGAATTACCCAGACTCAAGATTTTCACATCTTGCACACTACTGGCTTGCAAAAATTGATGAATACAACGGAAACATATCATCTGCAACAAAAACATTGCTTGAACTCAACAAGAAACCACTGGATAGAGAAACAAAATTGCGTGTTAATCTTTCACTTGGAAACATTTACTTTAAACTTGAAAAATATGACTCCGCAACAATTTACTATAGATTTGTCGTTGAAAGCGCAGAAAAACCACAGATTTTGCAATCCGCCATGAATAATTTGCTCGCATGTTATGAAGAGCTCGGATATTACGAACTCGTTATAGAACTCGCAAGAAAATACATTGAAAAATTTCCAAACGCCGAAGATATAACCGATAAAAGAATAAAGATTGGAGTAATGTATGAAATGCTTGGTAATTATGACCTCGCATTAACTCATTTTCAAAAATTACTTGAAGAAGCAGATAAAGACCTTGAAGCCGAACTTCACTACTACATTGGTGAAGTCCTCTATTACAAGGGAGAATATGAACAAGCAATACTTGAATTTTTAAAAGTCCCATACCTTGTTACGAAGAAAACAAAGATTGATTGGACTGCGAACGCATTTTATATGGCTGGACAATCATATGAAAAGATGAAAAAATATGAACAAGCAATTAACATGTATCAGCAAATTATCGACCGAGCTGGGATTGATCCAATTTTCAAGGCAGGAGCTCAGAAAGAAATTGAAAGAGTAAGGTCAATTTTAAAACAGTGATCTTTTGACGATTTTAACTCAATTTTACAATAAAATTTGGATTAAAAAATGTTTGAGAGAGAAGTTGAAAACATAAAACAGAAAATCTTGTCCCGTGCATCTGGAAAGGAAAAAATCTCATTCACAGAGATAATGACCTGGGATATACCACAATCCGTGAAAGATTATTTTAACATCTATGCTGAGAGAATCTTGAGCGAGGAGGTTTTAAACTCGCTTTATTCAAAGAGATTTGACCAAGATAATCCCGACTTCATCTCAGCACGAAAAAAATTAGTCGGCACGCTTAAAAATGCTCTCCTACTTACCTATTCGGAATTTGAAAACGCCGCTGATAAAGCATCAAGATTTGCACTTAATTTTGTACTAAGACCGGAATGGACGCTTGTGAAGATAATTTTCAAAAATGAGGATGTGAAAACAACAGAACAAATAATTGACTCACTTTCAAATCTGAACGAATATACATACTACAAAAGGTTAATAACAAAAATTCTGGAAAAACATACATCAAACGAGATAAAGATTGACTTATTCAAACGAATGCTCCGCAAAATTGATGAAGAGGTATTGAAAAATGTTTCAATAAAAGATTTGCTCTCAATAGTGGAGCCAGTTTTTAATTTCTTCAAATTTGCAAACGATCTAAACTCCGTTCCAGCAGAAGCTTTGATAATCTACTACAACGATAAAGGAATTGAAAACATTGTTAAAGAGATTGAACTTGAAAGAGATCTTCACGGAAGGGCAAAATTTACGATGTCAGATCTTGAGATCATCTTGAAAAGAGTTTTAAAACCATCAACCGTTGAGCAAGAATTCACCACACTTACAGAAACATCAACTACAGAAGGAAAAACTGAACTTGTTGAAGCTAAACTTGAAGAGAAAGGGGAAATTGAACCTGTTGAGCTAGAATCAGCGCCCAAGCTGGAAGTGAAATTACCCGACCTTAACACATTGATTGACGAAAAAAGCAAAGAGAAATTCATAAAGAAAATCTTCAAACGGAACGAAGAAAAATTTTTTGAAGCGATAGACAAATTAAACTCAATCAACAGTTGGAAAGAAGCTTCAGCATTTATTGATTCAATTTTTATTGAATATGAAATTGACCCGTATTCAGACGAAGCTATTGAATTTACAGATTTTGTCTACAGAAGATATTTCCCGGGGATGAGATAAGATGCTTTTGATAGATTACGCAAAAATACATGTTAAAGCGGGGGACGGTGGAAACGGCTGTGTTAGCTTCAGGAGAGAAAAATATGTCCCCAAGGGTGGTCCAGATGGCGGAGATGGTGGGAAAGGTGGAGATGTGATAATTCGCGCAAACAAAAATCTCTCTACATTGCTTGATTACAAATATAAAACATTCTACAAAGCCCAAAACGGAGGTCATGGTCGTGGTAAAAATCAACACGGTAAAGATGGGGAGGACATAATTTTGCTTGTGCCATGCGGAACAGTTGTAAAAGATGCCCAAACAGGTGAAATTCTCGCTGACCTTGTAAACGACGGGGACGAAGTCATAGTCGCACATGGAGGGAAAGGAGGAAGAGGAAACGCAAGATTTGCAACACCAACCAACAGAGCACCAAGATTTGCAGAAAAAGGTGAAAAAGGGGAAGAAAGAGAAATTGAACTTGAACTTAAACTCATCGCTGATGTTGGATTGGTCGGTTTCCCAAATGTTGGAAAATCAACGCTTATTTCAAAAATTTCAGCCGCAAAACCAAAAATCGCCGATTATCCATTCACAACACTTCAACCAAACCTCGGAATTGTGAGATATGATGAATTTAAAAGCTTTGTCGTTGCCGATATGCCAGGGCTTATAGAAGGAGCGCACCTTGGCAAAGGGCTTGGAATACAATTTCTAAAACATATTGAAAGGACAAAACTTCTTGTAATTATGATTGAGTGCACAAGCCATAACCCAAAAAAAGACTATGAAACGCTCCTAAACGAGATGCGACTTTTCTCTCAAATTTTGCTTGAAAAACCAAGAATTATCGCAATAACCAAAATAGATCTCGCAGATGAAAAATTGAGAAAGAAACTTGATAAAGTAAAATTTGAAGACAACATTCCAATCGTCAAAATCTCAGCTATAACTGGCGAAGGATTAAAAGAACTTATAAATCTGATGTGGTCAGAACTTCAAAAGATAAAACATAAAGAATTTAACACAATTCAAAATGATTGATTCTCTTCATAATTCAATCTTTTATGAAAAACCCGAGGTCGTAAGCTCAGCACCGGGAAGAATAAAACTTATGGGAGAACATACCCATTATGGACATGGATTTATTTTCTCAATAGCCTTGAACCGCCGAACCTATGTAAGTTTATCATCAAGAGCAGACGAAAAATTTGTAGTCTATTCAAATAATAAATTTGCGATTGAAATTTTCACGAAGAGATCACTTGACAAAATTGAAGCGAACGAATGGACAACCCCAATAAAAGCAACTTTAAAATCCTTCCTTGATAACGGTTATGACATCTCTGGACTCAACATATGCATAGCAAGTGATATCCCGCCCAACTTAGATCTTGGAGAGATATCAGCGATTGTCGTGGCTTTTTCATTTGCAATCCGCCATCTTCAAAACATTGATATTGACGATATCAATCTTCTTCACCTATGCGAAAAAGTTGGCAAATTTCTAACCTTATCTTACGAAAACATATACGATTATATGGCATCAGCAATGGCGATAAATAACTCTGGAATCTTGATTGACTGCCAAAACTTTAAATATGAATATGCACCTGTGCCAGTAAGTTTAAAAATTTTAATAATTGACACAGGCGAAAGAAACGAAAATGCTATCTATAAATTCTTGAAAAGGGAAGAAGAATGTAAGCTCGCTTTTGATATCATATCAAGTGTAAATCCACAAATTAACTCCTTGCGATCTCTCACATTAGATGAATTGAAACGATATTCTAATTTCATTGAAAAAAGTTCAATGGGAAGAATAAAATACATCGTTGGAGAAAATGAACGCACCTTAAATTTTGTTATCGCCCTAAGGCGACATAATCTCTCGCTTCTTGGGAAATTAATGTTTGATTCACATTTGAGTTTAAGAAATGACTATGAAGTTAGCACATCCGAAATTGATGCAATAGTTGACATATCTGCAACAGTTGACGGAATCATAGGAGCAAAACTTTTGGGAACTGGTTCAACAGCAGTAGCAATAACCATAAAAGAAAAAACAGGTGAGGCGATAAGAATTATATCTGAAGAATTCCTAAAATATTTCGGAAAAAAGTTAAAAATTTATGTCACCTCACCTGAAAACGGCGTTGAAGTAAGCTCAAGATGATTAATCCCTTAGTAAATACTGGACTTTCAAGAAAAATTCCCTGTTTGTTTGCCTTACCCCGTACGGTTCTCCAAAATCAAGCAAATTGATAGTTGAACCAACATAAAAAATTGTGAACGGATTAAGTTTGAAACTTAACAATGGGAAAAATTGAACAGAGCCACTAAAAGAATCATATTGTGTTATCAACCTCAAAAATAAATTTGGGTTGAATTGATAAATCCCAACAAGACCAGCAACATAACCATCATAAAATAGTTCTTTCGTTTTTTCGTCCTCCAATCTCGCTTTTGTATACCAGATTGATAACTCAATTTTTTCGGTTGGCTTCAATTTAAAATAAACATTAAAATCTTTTGAGAGCCCAAGTCTTGGCTCACTTGTGCGATAAATCTTACGACCATATTCACCATTAAATTGAAGCGTTAAAAATTTAAACGGCACAGAATACACATTGGCGAAGATCCTGTGTATTTTCTCAAATTTACGACCCCCGAAGATTTCATCATTTACCGGGAGAAAACCAACGAAAACATCGGTTTGGGTTTTTAACTGCAAACCGGCTCCAACTACCACCCATCTTTCCTTTCTTGTACCACTATAGTTGAACACAAGTCCTCCTTCAACAAGCACGAATGCGATATCAACGATTGAATTCTTTGGATAAAATGTAAAGCGATTTTCTATGTTTATCTGTCTTCGGTTATTTGCTGTGACAAATCCAAGATGAGGTTGAAATGTCGGAGAAAAATCACGGTAAGAAATCACAAATCCATGATGCTTTGTATCCCTCAAAAATCTAAAAAGCATACCAACACCAGAATATCTTTCGCCGTTAAAAGTTGCATCATAACTTGTTTCCCCGAACTTTCTCTGACTTGAAAAAAGAAGTGAATCATTTATTTCCTTCGTCGCACTGTAAAGAATTTGACCTCTAAAATAATAACTTTTCCAGAAAAAGTAATTCCAATCAAGCCCACCGACATAATTATAAGAGTTTGAAAGATTCCTCGCAGTAAAAAGCAAGCCAGCATAAGATTGCTCACCGAAATCGTATCTTACCCTGCCAAGATTTACCAACGATCTTAACCCCGTTTGAACTGTTGAACTTCCCTCTTCGCCAGGGATAATGAAAGGGGTTTTCTCATCAAGCGAAGACAAATAAGCAATGGTTAAATTATTTGACTTCTGTTTAAGTTTAAACGCAAAAAGAGGATCATTTATCATTCTTGAATAGAATACATTTACATGTGTTTTAAAAACCTCGCTTCCCTCAAAAAAGAAAGGTCTCTTTTCAGGATAATAAAGTGCAAATGTGGTGTTAACACTTATTTGATATGCGTCCGTCTCAACCTGACTGAAATCTGGGTTTAAAACACCTTCAATTGTAAGTTCAGGATTTGGTGAAAACTTAACCCCAGTACCACCTCTAACCCTAATTGGTTCATTTTTCATCCCAAGCGATGGATCAGTGTAACTTCTAATAGAGCCAGATTGATAACTCATAACATAAGGTAAAACTTCAACAAATTTAACTGAACCAATATCATCTAAACCCGTTAATTTTCCCGATTGGCATAAAAGACAAGGGTTATTTTTATCAACTGGTGTCCAAGAGAAAACAAATCTGCTTTTGCGTGGATAATTTCTCCCAATAAGTATATTCCATTCTTGATTTTCTCTCTTCGGAAACCTCAAACTTTTAAATGGAATTGCTATCTCAACTGTCCATCCAGAATCGCTTATCAATCCAGCAGAATGCCAAACAAAATCAAACATTATATCCTCCGAATTTCCCGTTCTCATCCCATCACCCTGAATTCCATAAGGATTAACCGCCAATTCATATGCGTTTTGATTGTCCCCGTATGTGTCAATTATCAAAATAATGAAATCATCTTCCCAAATTTTATCCCTGTCGGTTATGTGTGCCCTTATCTCATTTGGATTTGTATCATAGCAAACAAATCCAAAATAAAGATTTAACCCATCATAAAGAACCATTGCAGTTGTCTTTTGACTTGCAGGCTCATTATCAGTTATTTGAACTTCGTATTTTAACTCAACCTTTTCCGCATGCTTCCAAAATTCCTCATCAAGTTTCCCATCAATGTTAATTACACCATCAATTTTAAGTGCTTTGATCCTGTATTCTGTTTGAGAGTTTACCAATTGCATAGACGCAAAGGTCAAAAGTATAAGTAACAATCCACGCATATATTGTATAAGATTTTGATTTTAAAAATTCCAATATCTGAATACGGAAGGCATAATTGGAAGGTTACACAAAGATGGCTTCTTTATGTTTCGCCTTTCAAGGATGGTGATGGAAAAATTATTAGCCCGCCCAAATTGGGCGGGCTTATGAAAAACATATTTTACTTCAATCTAAATCAAAACAATACATGATAAACCAAACTGATATTTCTTCCAGGCATCGGTGCAAAATTCTTTATCCTTGAGAGATGGTCATAGTATGTCTTGTTCATTAAATTCTCAACATTCAAATTTATCTCATGAGCAAGCCCAGAGAAAGGCAACCTGAATCCAAGATGCAAATTAACAATCGTATAACCAGATGTCCTGGTTTCTTCAGGTGCAACTTTATTTTGCGATGAAACTGCTTTAACCTCAATCCCAAAGTTATATCTGCTTGTTCTATACTCAATCCCCGCTATCATCCGAAGCGGTGGAATCATAGGTAAATACTCGTTTGTCTCTCTTTTCCTTCCCTCAACATAATCAAAAAGTAGAGAGGTGTTTAAATTTTTAAATAATTCACGCTCAATCTTTATCTCAAATCCACGCAAGATAGCATTCGCTGAAGTGTATTCATAAATTGGAAGACTTGATACAGAATCAATCTCCCCAGTTGGGGTTGCATAAATATAATTATCAATGTAATTTACAAAACCTGAGATTTCCGCATTCGTCTTGGATGTAAGCAATTTAAATGAAAGATCAAATTCGTTTGATACCTCCACTCTTAAATTCGGGTTCCCAACTTCAAAGCTCATCGTCCCAAGATGTGGTCCATAGGCAAAAAGCTCTTGAAGAGCGGGGACTCTGAAACCACGAGAAAAATTGAAAGATATAACTGCTGGGTCAGTCACCTTATAAATCAGACCAACTGAACTTGACAAAACATTAAAATTCTTTTTCTGCGCTGGCAAACTTTCAAATTCTTTTGACTTAACAGATGCCAAATCATATCTTATACCTGCTTGCAAATTCAATCTTTTAATTTCAATCTCTTCGTAAAAAATCAAAGACGCAAGATAAAGCCCAGCATCGGCGAAAAACTTCTCTTCCCCAACTGTGTTGTAATTTTGATATAAAAAGCTAAACCCAAACATACCCGAGAGATTACCTACCTTCCCATGCTTTAACTTTAAATCAGCTCCGCTGTTTTTTATTTTTATATGCGTCGCAACCTCACCATCTTCTATCTCTTTATGATCGTAATCAGTTTGACTTAGCATCAATTCAACTCCTTGAATCATTGGACTTTCAAACTTAATATCCGATTTAAACGCAAACCTATTTCTATTAATCTTAAATCTTGGCTCTTCATCTTCCTCCGTTGGTATTCCATAATTTCCTTGAAAATTTCTAAATGATAGACCTACACTTGCATTTTTAATATGATAAGCAAGCCCAAATGCAGAGGTTAGATTTTCAGTATCGGTGTTTTTGAGGGTTTTGATAGGCGTTTTCGTATCTCCACTTTTTCTATACCCAAATTCACCTCTTACGCCGAAATTTTTAATTCCATAATCAATTGCACCAGATCCCGCTAAAGATGAATTAACAGTTGCGCCATTGAACCTAAATGAACCTCTCAATTTATCGTGCACAGTTTTTGGTATATCCTCGGTAATTATATTTATCAAGCCACCGACAGAATTAACGCCATAAAACAAACTTGCTGGACCACGAACTATCTCAACTCTTTCCAACGAAACGGGATCAAACGAAATAGCATGGTCAGCAGATAAATCTGAGGCATCCCCAATTCTCACCCCGTTATCAAGGATAAGAATTCTCGTCCCTGTTAAACCGCGAATCACAGGTCGCCCAACGAATGATCCATTGTATTCAAGATTTACCCCCGGCTCATAAGAAAGCGTCTTCGCAATGTTATCCCCTAATCTTAACCCAAGTTTATCCTCATCAAGAACAGCAACTGGCTGATATATCTCAAAAGCACTTCTTTCATACATTGACCCTGTCACAACAACTCCAGGAAGTGAAATAACCGTTTGTTCAAGTTCAATGCTCACTTCAACTGTTTCTCCATCACTCACATTTATTCTTTTTCTAAATTTCTTATAACCAATGTAACTTACTTCAATTGTGTATTCACCACTTGGCACTTTGTCAATAATAAAACTTCCATCAAATTTAGTTATTGTTCCCTTTTTAAGTTCAATTAAATGAACATCCGCTGAGGGCAATGGTTCATGATTTGCCTTATCTATAACTTTTCCTTTTATTGTCCCTTGTGAAATTAAACTTGTATAAAATCCCAAAATAAGGACAAAAATTGCAATTATACGCATAGCACCTCATGAAATTTTAGTTTTTAAAAATTTACAGTTCAACTTGAAGGAAAAGAGAGAACTAAAGGCTTATAATAAAACTGGCGGGGCACGCTTTGAAATGAAAAGATGCGGTAAAAATTTAAACGGGATCAAATCTTCAAAAATGAACACATTCAAGGACAAAGTGAATAAGTATAACCCATACCCCTTTGTAAAGATATGATTTGAACTTAAATGAGAAATAAAGCAAGCAAAATCAGAATTTAAATCAGGGTAAAATTTATGTCCTATGCAATTATGTTCGCTTATTTGCTTAAAGCCAAAGTTTAAATGCAGATGAAAATTAAAACTAGCATATATAACCCAAGCCAAATAAATCAGAAAAGTTAACAATATGTAAAAACTTCTCCTTCGCAATTCAAACAGGCGATTTATTTTTCAT
>Ga0105162_1001175_pt1 | contig 15575 bp, 12 predicted proteins | sample JNZ201metaG_FD_81532 | JGI IMG/M metagenome (GOLD analysis project Ga0105162, IMG submission 81532) | Hot spring microbial communities from Jinze hot spring, China to study Microbial Dark Matter (Phase II) - JNZ 20120812A | ecosystem: Environmental > Aquatic > Thermal springs > Hot (42-90C) >...
ATGAAAGACGTATTAGAGAATATCCCTGGTTCCGCGTAAGTTACCTCATAGATCCTTATGAGAAGAGAAACGTTATTTACGAAAACATAGTTGAAGAACTTAAAGTTAAGCTTGGAGAACCTGTTCGTATAATAGATATTGATGGATACAGATTTGAGTATCCTGATGAATCATGGATTTTAATTAGAATGAGCGGAACAGAACCAAAAATAAGAATTTACAGTGAAGCATTATCGATAGATAGATTGAGAGAAATATCCTCTACCGTTGACAAATTATTCCTAGATATTGTAAAGAAGAATAATGCCAGAATAGTGGAGAAAACAATAGGTTAGAATTCAATAAATATGTTTCTATCAACATCACAGAAGATTCTTATCAAAAATCGCTTAGTTCCTAAATTAACTAGCTTATAGTAATCACTAGCGTATTATAATTCGTTTCTCAATAAATTAGGATCCTGATATATATTGTTAGAATTCCTAACATATTGGTGAATAGTTTTTAAAGAAGAGTTAAGTTTTTAAACATTATTATTCATTTAATAAAAAATTGGTGGTAATAATGCCCGGCCAAATCCCATTAATTGGTGAGAAATTCCCTGAAATGATTGTTGAAACAACACATGGTGTGAAGAAACTTCCCGATGATTATAGAGGTAAGTGGCTAATATTGTTTAGCCATCCAGCTGATTTCACGCCCGTCTGTACCACGGAGTTTGTAGCATTTAGTAAAAGAATCGATGAATTTAGAAAAATGAATGCTGAGTTACTGGGTCATAGCGTTGATAGCGTGTTCTCCCATATTAAGTGGGTTGAGTGGATTAAAGATAAACTAGGCGTTGAAATACCTTTCCCAATAATAGCTGACCCGAATGGTGAAGTTGCTAAGAAACTAGGGTTCTTACACGCGCAGAGCGCTACACACACCGTTAGAGCCGTTATGATAATTGACCCTGAAGGTACTATTAGAGCAATAATATATTATCCACAAGAAGCTGGTAGAAACATAAATGAGATCTTGAGATTACTCAAGATCCTACAGATAAACAGTACGTATAAGAGAGCATTACCAGCTAACTGGCCTAACAACGAATTAGTTGGTGATTCACTAATAGTTCCACCAGCGAGGAACATTGAGGAAGCTTCTGAGAGAACAAAACAATTCAAATGTTTCGATTGGTGGTTCTGCTACGAAGAGAAGAGAATACCGCCAGAAGAAGTAGCTGAAGCGAGGAAATGGATCGGATCTCAGTAAGTACGACTAACGGATAAACCCTTCTCCTCAAAACTTTTTTATCTATACAACCGTTCCGAATTCTATCCCAGGTAATTTTATTTAATATTTATTCAATATTCGTTTTCTAATGAGGTGTTAGTATTGGATATTACTCTCCCTTTACCCATAATTAGGAGAGATATAGCTAGTGTTGAAGAAGCACTACTACGTAGGAGGAGTATTAGGGATTTCGTTAATCAACCTATTTCAATCCACGAGTTATCACAAATACTATGGTCTTGCTATGGTTTATCAAGTAAATCTAGGGGGTTTAAAACAACGCCTAGTGCTGGCGCAACCTATCCTTTAGATATATACGTTGTTATTAGGGAAAACTGTATTAAAATGAATGACGAAGAATTTATCGAAGCTGGTGTCTATAAATACGATCCATCAAGACATGATTTGAAACTAGTTAGAAAAGGGGATTATTCTAGAGAACTGATGAATGCTTGTTTAGGTCAGAAATGGGTTGGTGATGCTTGTTTTAACATTGTGTTGGTTGCTGTATTTGAGAGAACAACTAGATACTACGGTTCTAGAGGCGAGAGATACGTTTGGATAGAAGTAGGACACGCTGCTCAAAACGTTTATTTAGAATCCGTAGCTTTAGGATTGGGTTGTGTAGCTATTGGGGCATACTATGATGATAAAGTTGCTGAAATTATTGATTTATTAGAAGGAGTTCCAGCATATATCTTATCCATCGGTGTTCCACGGAGAAGGATTGAAACTAGATTAGAGGATATTCACGATATTATTAAGAAGAATAGGGGTTTGTAGAAGCTTTACCCAACAGCTCGGTTTCAACAACTCAATATACTTGGGTTCTAAATTGGGGTTTCGCGAAGTAATAGGCGTAATTCATTTACCTAGACTTCCTTCAAGTAAAGCGAGAATCGAAGATTTCGATATAAACGTATTGATAAATAAAGTTGTTAGGGAAGCTACCTTACTAGACGAGCTTGGATATACTGGTGTAATTGTTGAGAATTATGGTGATAACCCTTATCCTAAGAGAACGAGAGACCCGTTAACTCTATCGGTACTAAGTCTTGTGGTTAGAGAAGTTGTTAAATCGGTTTCAATACCTGTTGGTATTAATGTTCTTAGAAACTCGGGTTTAGAAGCGTATAGTATTGCTGTAGCTACAGGAGCTAAATTCATTAGAGTTAATGCATTAATTGAAACAATAATTACCGATTCAGGATTAATAGAAGCTGAAGCACCTAGACTCAGAAATATTAGGTACAACTACCCTGGAGTAAAGATATATGCAGATATTTTCGTTAAACACGGGGTTAGTTTAAACCTAACTTATAGCTCAATACTAGCTAATTTAACAAACATTATGTACATAAATAAACTAGATTACATAAGGGGTATTGTTAGAGACTATATTGAGAGGGGGGGTGCCGATGCTCTAGTAGTTACTGGGTTAGCAACTGGAGAACCTCCTAGTAAGGATTACGTTAATTTGATTAAGAAATACTCAACAATACCCGTTATCGTCGGTAGTGGTGTAAATCCTAGTAACGTATCATCATATTTAGAAGTTGCTGATGGCATCATAATTGGTTCTTGGATTAAAGTTAATGGTGTAGCTGGTAACCCTATTGACCCTGATAGAGCTAAGTTTTTCATAAATAAAGTAAGAGAATGTGGTTATCTAATTGAGAAGTAGTGTTAAAAGAAGAACACTTGATGATATCTATAGGGAAATTCTATACATATTACTACAGTTAATTCCCATGGGTAAAGTTGTATCATACAGTAATTTAGCTAAAATACTATCTATACATCCCAGAAAAATCGCTTACTATTTAAAAACTAATGAGAACCCAATTATAATCCCCTGCCACAGAGTTGTTGCTAGCAATAGGGAATTAGGAGGATACTCTTTAGGAGGATTAGAGATGAAGAAGAAACTACTGTTACTTGAAGGTGTTGTTTTAGAGGATAATAGAGTTTCTAGAAAATCATATATTGATCTATACGGGTTTTTAAATGAAGACCCTTAAAACCCTATGAAGAACTTGTATCTCGTGATAACAATATTTTGAATCCAAATCTTCCCAGTCGGACCATAATGGTTTTCGTAATTTCTAATTCCTCATTACTAATTGGGTCATAGTATTTTCCAGGCGGTAATTCTAATTCCGCCTCAGCGTCCCCTCCAAATAAATTAAGTAAGACATAAACTTCCTCGTCATCCACCCATCTCTTGATCAATAAAGTGTTACTATCCAAAATCTTAATTTCGAAGAAACCATGTCTCAGAGCATTACTAGATTTGTATGTTTTAATAAGTGATTTTATAAAATATAGCATATCCAGATCCCATTTACTTCCATCCCACACCATTGGTCTCCTACAATCGGGATCTTTGCCACCCTCCATACCGATCTCATCGCCATAATAAATAGCTGGAGAGCCGGGCAATATAAAGATCAAAACATACATTAGTTTAACAAGATCCCTATCGTTATTGACAATGGTTTTCAATCTAGGCGTATCATGTGAACCCAGTAGATTATACAGAGATACTGCTTTATAGTGGGGTATACTTGTATATAGCTTATTCAGTTCCTCAACGAAGTTTTGAATAGATATTGAATTGAAAATCAATTTCTCGAACAATAGTCTTCTCAAATAGTAACACATAATTGAATCAAATAGATCATAGTATATGGATGGCTCCTCGGACACTTCAGCTAAGATTAGAAAATCCTCTTTCACATCCTTGACTCTAACATAGTATTCCTTGAGCCAAGTATGGTGAATACCCATAGCAACATCAATTCTAAAACCATCAACACCCCTATCGATCCAGAACTTAGTTATGTTGAGAAAATAATCCAGTGTTTCTGGATTCTCGTGGTTGAATTTAACCATGAACCAGTTCGTAAAGAAAGATTCGTAGAAAGGCTTATTCTCACTAAACCATTTCCATAAATATGGATTATTCGCAGCGTCTCTATAAATTTCACGAATAGAGCAGGATTTAATCAAATGATCTCTTATGAAATTCAAAACTTCATCTGGAGGCTTATAAAATATTGTGAACCAATTCCAATATCTTGAATTATCCCAATTTAAAATAATGTCTTTAAAAAATTCGTGACATGGACTACAGTGATGCGGCGTTACATCTAGAACAACTCTAATTCCCCTCTTCTTCAACTCATTTACTAAATTATCAAAATCTTCTAATGAACCTAAATATGGATCAATACTGTAGTAATCAATAACATCATATCTGTGGTAACTGTTAGATCTGAATATTGGAGTTAAGTAAATTGTTTCAACGCCAAGTCCCTCTATGTAATCGATTTTTTCCAGAATACCTTTTAAATCACCACCATAATAACCGTGTTCTCTAGGTTCATAAACACTTATTTTTATAGGGGGGTCGTTAAATGGATCTCCATTATTGAAGCTATCGACGAAAATTTGGTAATAGATTGTTCCCATAAACCATTGTGGTTTCCTAACTCCAGCAACGTTGCTTACTTTGATTCTAATATAGGATGGGTTTTCAGCTACACCTTCATAACCATAGTATAGCGTCTCTCCACCATATCTGAATACAAACCTATAATGTAGGTACTCGCTTAACGGTTTAATTATGAACTGCTTAATAACTTCGCTACCGATAAGGTACGTTATTGAATCCTCAATAATACCGTTATCGAGCTCTATATGGGTATCCCTGACCTCTATTGGATGTCTTATTCTCACAACCAATTTATTTCCAAAAATGTGTAGGTAGGATTCATCCCCTTCATAATGGTATATAGCGTCAAGAGGGTTCTGTGGTTTTTCGATAACGGCTTTCGACAAACATATTGTTTGATCTGGGTGGAAATTGCTACGTCTACATAATTTAGATTCGTTTTCCGGATCTAGAATATTACCGAAATCGTTGTCTACGATGAAACCATATCCATAAATACCCCACCAAAGCCTTAACTTAGCATATCCTCTATCACCGATTTTTCTCAAAGAATAGAAACCTGGATATACACTTGTGAAATCACCAATCAAATATATTTTACGAGCCCCGGTTCTCCACTCTCTACTAAACTCAACAAGATATTCGCCCAGCCTCCCTCCATCTAGAACTCTTCTTCCAATAACCCTATACATAATTAACACTCAAGAACAACCTTTTCAACAACTATGCATTTATAACCTACTTACCATTATTCCAAACATATTTGATGATGAAGGTTTACAGATTTTGAAATAATGAATTAGCCGCTGAACGCTGAAAATACTTGTTTAAAAGATTTACCCAATAGTTAGTGTTTATATAACACACATGTATTTATTGAGAGTGTTGTATCGATGGAGAAGAAAGATTTGGAAATCAAACATACTTCTAGAGTAATCTATACGGTTTTAGATAATGGTTCTAAAGCATACGTTAAATATAGTGTTAATAACGGAATTATGGTTCTCGAAGAAACATATGTTCCGGAGCCATTTAGAGGTAGGGGGATAGCTTCATCCCTTCTAGATTACGCTGTAGAAATGGCTGAAAAAAATAATTGGGTTATTAATCCACATTGTAGTTATGCAATAAGTTACTTCATTAAAAATAGAGATAAGAGAAAACTTCTCATACCAGAATTGAGAAATGCTAGTGATGATGAATTGAATAGACTTATGATGAAGAGGAGAGAGGAAGAGGCTAGAAAACGTTTATAACTAATATAATTTAGACGACACGGTTCCTTAAAATGTACGTTATAATATACGTTCATTATGTAATGAACAAAGTCTCGAGACCTATTTTATAGAGATATAATATACGTTGAGATGGGAGCATTTGTTTCCGTAATTTGGGCTTTACGGTGATCAAATATAGTAGACCCTAAATTATGCGTAGTTTGTAGAGGTAGGAATTGGTGTGGATTAAGTTATTGTCCATTAATTGCTTCCAAATTAGCTATGTTAAGAATAGGTAACATTACTGAACAGCGCGAACTATATGGATCTAGTCCCCCATCAGTTTTTGCAGGCAGAGCTGGATATCCATTCATCAATATAGGTCCATCTACGCCATTGACTGTCGGAGATACATCCCTATATGATATGCCGGAGAAATGGATTGATCTGGGTTTAGAGGATATTATTAGCTTTAGGATGAGTATGGTTACTGGAATTAAACGGGTTAGAATTGATAATTTAAAAGATCCATTTATAGATAGAATACATGAATTAGCAATATCGATCAAACCCGTCGATGTCGAGATTAAATTAGCTAAACCACCCAAACCTTTTCTTAAACTATATGAACACGAACCACCTCAAGGACCAAGATCAGTTCTTGAATCTTTCAAAATAACTAGTAACCCAAGAGTACTCCGTGTTGTTGATAGGGTTTATAATGACCCTAATATTAAAGCTAGAGATGCCATTATTATGCTGTACTTCAACGGTATTCCCATATCATCCATACAGAGAATGCTAAGCGTAGGTGCATTAGGTAGGTTTGTAGATAGAAAAATAGTTCCAACTAGGTGGAGTATTACAGCTGTTGATTATACGGTTTCAAATAAATTAATTGAAGAAATCCGTGAATACCCCGTTATGAGCGGATATAGAATGTTTGTTAGAAAACACTATGATAATCTCTTCATAGCAATACTGGGTGAAGGTAAGTGGAGTTTCGAATGGATGGAAGCTTGGTACCCTGGTTCAACGTGGAACCCCGGTTCAGATAATGTTATCATCGAAGGGGATTATGAGGGTTTTCACGGTAGGAGAAGCTACCCGAGTATTGGTGGATGCTATTATGCATGTAGATTAGCTGTTGCCGAGTACTTAGTGAGGGAAAGGAGACAATGTAATGCTATAGTTCTGAGAGAGATCTATCCCGGTTTTAACATACCGATTGGAGTTTGGTTTGTTAGAGAGAATGTTAGAAAAATGTTTAGAGAACAACCTGTCATTATAACTAATAAGTTTAGTGAAATAATTGAGATTTTCGATCAATATAGTAGAATTGGTTTTAGGAAATGGTTAATGAATAGTAGATTACTTAGAAGAATCGTGTTTAACGAATCTTTAACAAGATTTCTAGAGAAATATAAGGAGTGAGAGGGGTTAACTATTAGAACATATCCTCTAAGATTCGGTTCCTTAAAAATACATTACATTACTATTGATAAAGCATTATCTAAAACCTCTCTTCCAGGTTTAAACTATGCTTTAAACCCATATATTGGGTGTAGTCATGGCTGTATATATTGCTATGCTAAGCTTTACACCAATATTAATGATGTTTACATGAATTGGGGTAGCGTTGTCTATGTTAAGAAAAACCTATTGAACAAACTATTAAATGAGACGAAGAGTTTAGAGAGAGGTAGTGTAGGTATCGGCACAATTACCGATGCTTATCAACCTATTGAAGCATACTTTAAACTAACTAGAAAATCGATTGAAATACTGTTGAGTAGAGGATTCGAGATAAGTATACAAACTAAGAATCCATTAGTTTTAAGAGATGCTCAAATACTTGTTAAGCATAGAGATAGAGTTAATGTTGGATTCACAATAACAACGATATCTACACGTAAATCAACATATATAGAACCAAAAGCTCCTCCTCCATTTTGCAGAATTAATGCTCTAATTAAACTAAACACGATGGGTTTGAATACATGGGTTTTCTATGGACCCGTAATACCCGGGTTTAATGATGATGATGAAACTATGGGTAGAATAATGGAATTATGTTTAGAAACTGGTTCAACACTATATGTTGATCCACTTAGAATAAAACCCTTTATGTTGAACGAAAACTATCCCCTACACAGTTACGTATCACAAGCTTCTTCGAAATACTGGTTAAATAGCTTTCTAGAAAAGATAAGAAAGAAATGTTTAGAAATGGGTATTCATTGTAGAAGTGGATTTGAAGAAACTCCTCTCGATTAAATCTAATTCTTGAATGATTCGAATTACACGTTTTTCATAATTTTCACTCTTATTTACACCAGCATACTATTTAAACTATGAAGTAATTGTTAATTTGGGATGCTGGTCAATATGTATAGCTCAAATGAAATGGATTGTGTTGATAAGCTGTATAGGGGAGAGTGTAAAGTAGCTGTATATGGAGCTGGATATGTTGGTTTAGGTATAGCTGCTGTTCTTTTACGAAAAGATCTTCAATTGATCCTAGTGGACGTTAATGAGGAGAAATTATCTAGAATAGCTAATGGTATTGTACCGCACATTGAGGAAACCGTTGTTAATGAAATACGGAGAGGTTTGATGAAAGGGTTAATAACGGTGACGTCGGATGGCGTGAAAGCATCTAGAGAATCTTGTGTAAAGATCGTTACGGTACCTATATATCTAGATTGGTTGTTGAAAAATATAGATTACTCTGCATTTAGATCGGTATTAATGAGTATAGCTAAAGGCTTGAAGAGAGGGGATCTTGTAATTATAGAATCAAGCGTTCCACCGGGAACTACTATTGAAATCGCTAAACCAATATTGGAGGAGTATAGTGGGCTCAGAGTCGAACACGATTTCTACCTAGCTTATAGTCCTGAGAGAGTATATGTTGGAAGAATTGTGAAGGATATTGAAGAAAACTACCCCAAAGTAGTTGGTGGTATTGGTCCATTAAGTTTAGAGATTGCATCTAAGTTTTACGAAAGAATATGTAGGAGGGGTGTGGTTAGAGCTAGTAATACAACTGTAGCTGAATTTGAAAAGATTGCTGAAGGGATCTATAGAGATGTTAATATAGCATTAGCTAATCAATTAGCATTAGCATGTATGTACCTAGGTATTGATTACTATGAAGTTATGAGTATAGCGAATACACAACCATACTGTAATCTGCATCAACCTGGACCGGGAGTGGGTGGTTTCTGTATACCGATATACCCATATTTCGCTGTAAATAAACTACTAGAAAAGAAGTATTACTTAGACTTAGTCGTTAAAGCTAGAAGTATTAATGAAGCAATGCCACACGTAGTTGTAAAATTAATTGAAGCACTATATTTGCGAAATATAAGTAAACCAAACGAGGTCAAAACAGCTATTCTTGGAGTAGCTTTTCGTGGAGATATAGATGACTCCAGACTATCTCCAAGTCACGATATTATAGCTTTACTCAAAGCTAGAGGTATTGAAAACATCGTTGCACACGACCCCTACGTATCTGGAGACGATGTTTTAAAACGGTTAAACGTAGAGTTAACAAATAATATTGAATATGCACTCCGAGATTCAGACCTCGTTATAGTAACAACTAGACACAGTATTTATAGAAAACTAGGAATTAGTAAGATCCTTGAATACTCCGGTAAGAAACCGTTAATAATGGATACAGTGAATGTACTCATCAAAGATACTGATTACGATAAATTTGTTGTTCTAGGGAGAGGACCGGTATTTGGTTTGAATAATAACATGTAGTTTCATTAGTATTGCTAAACATATGTGAAACGGAATTACCGTAACCCGTAATATAATGATTTTGAAATATCGTCAAGTTGAATCGTAATTATTTATTCACGATTCATAACATTATCATACTTAGGATACGATGTATTTTAAACGATAAGAATTTTTCGAATCTAGGTGTATGTATTATGATCTCAATAATTGGTGTTGGGAGAGTTGGTTCAATTACTGCTCTATTAACATTGGTTAGAGGAATAGATCATAGAATCGCACTTGTAGATATTGTGCCTGGTTTAGCTGATGGAGAAGCTTTAGATTTGAAGCATATGTGTGCTATCTTAGGAATCGATGCTGAAATACATTCTTCAACCTCATATAGCATTATAGAAGGTAGCGATATTGTTCTCGTAACTGCCGGTAAACCTAGAAAACCTGGTATGACTCGAGAAGAGCTGTTTCTGGAGAATGTGAAAACCATAGTGGAAATCGCTGAAGGAATCAAGAAATACGCGCCAGAATCTATCGTTATATTAACAACTAATCCAGTAGATCCATTGACATACGTAATGTATAGGAAAACCGGTTTTTCGCGTGAGAGAGTGCTGGGTTTCAGCGGCATCCTAGATTCTGCTCGTTTCTCATATTATATTTCCAGAAAATTAGGATTAAGTCCATCATCAATAACATCACTTGTAATAGGTATGCATGGTGAAGCAATGCTACCGCTTCCGAACTATACTTATTTAGCTGGTTTACCCATTACAAATCTACTGCCTTGGAAGGAGATTGAAGAAGCTGTTCGTGAAACAAAGGAAGCTGGAGCATTAATAGCTAAATTAAGAGGATATACGAGTAGTTACGCACCAGCAGCTGGACTCACAGTTATGGTTGAAACTATTAGAAGAGGCTCAAATAGAGTTTATTCTACTAGTGTTGTTCTTAAAGGCGAATATGGTGTATACGATGTGGCTGCTGAAGTCCCTGTAATTCTGGGTAGAGGGGGTATTGTTAAAGTTATTGAAATACCGCTTTATGAATCTGAGAAAGAACAGTTTATGAAAAGCGTTGATGAAGTTAGAAGAATGATTAATAGTATACCTGTAGAGCTCAGGTAATTCCCCCACTATAGTCTCCGAATTACTCGCTTCCCCGAATTCTCCTGGCGATCAACATACCAATAAGGAAACATCCCTGTATAGCCAATATGTTTGCGAATATTGTGAAAACGAAGTATTCCATATTATAAGTTCTAGAACTAAATTGATGAATATTAAAACCATTGTATGACGCGTTCTCTAAAGATTTAATTATAGAGTTAAACGTAACATTAAATACGTAGTCTCCATAAACAATTTCTGATAAATATATTGGAACAGATACGTTACTATATAGTGTAATCCGCGTATTGGAATTAACGAGAGAAACCCCGCTGTCCCCGCTAGTGATAATTAATAAAACCATTAGAGGATCGTACTCTTTTTCTCTAGATACATTAATTGTAATTTCTCTACCATATCCTCTCACCGCTACACTAGTTTCACCTAATGAAATTATGGCGAAAGATGCTGACAAATCGTTTTCAAAAACAATGTTGAAGCTGTAAATCTTATAGTAGTTTTTTCTAGAATTATAATCGATTTCCGAATCTAACTTTATGAAAACCCTGTAACGACCCGATTCCATCTGTGTTGATTCATAATGATACATGTATAGCGGTGCCGACGTCAATACTTCATAAATAAACATAGTATACTTCATACTGTAGTATTCAAAACTACGAGTTTCATATGCTTCGATCTTATGGAAAGCCAAGACATCTCTATCTACAACGACATACCTTGGTTGACCATAGAATTCTGCAAAGCTCTTATAACTCCATTTGACGGAATCATTATTTATATTGAAATAGAACAATATTATTGGATCAACTCTAATACCATTCCCATAAATGATTTTATCAATATTTTCTCTAAACGAACTATTAACCTCTTCTATAAACTCGTTCTTCACATTTTTAGAAAAAACTATGTTAAAACTCCTCAATACATAACTGTATGTGAATAAACCATTATTTAGAATACGTATTTCTAGATCATACGTATATTTTACTTCTATATATGCGTCCCCGCTAGCTGCACCATCTACAAGAATACTTCTAGCATAACTATCAGACGCTTCCAGAGATATTTTAATATTATAACTTATCATTAGTCCAGCAGGATTACTGATTTCTAAACTATTGATTCTAACAGTATGGGTTACTAAACAAATTATTAGTAGTAATATAACGATTAATCCCATTGTTTTCTGCATTATATTGAACCTTTAATGAATTTAACCGATTAAACAACTTATTTTTGATAGTAAACTTTGAATTTAATATATTTACCTAATGGATAGGTGTGGTTACGGCTATTCATATCTTAAAGCAACAGCTGGCGGTATTTTCATTGCTCTATAAGCAGGAAATATTGAACCACCGATACCTACTAATCCGGTTAAACCAATAACTTGTAGTATAAATGTAGGTGTAATATCTGGTTTAGCTTCTATCCTAATATGGAGCGAACCCCCGCCTATCACTAATCCTCTCGATGCTAAAATATTTGAACCTATTATACCCATAACAACCCCTATCGACCCCCCAATTAAACTCATTATAAATCCTTCGGCAACAATGAGAGCAAGGATCTGTTTATCTTTGAAACCGAGAGCTTTCATAACACCAATTTCTCTCGTTCTCTCCATAACGCTAGTAAACATTGTTGATGCAACTCCAGCAACGGCTACTGCGAATGCAGATAGACTAGCTGAGAATGAAACGAAATTCACAGCAGAAACTATACTTGAAACTACTTGAGCAATAGCTAGGAAACTCATTACTTCAACACTTCTACCATAAATACTCTTAATTTCATTAGCAACAGTATCTACATATTCAGGCGATTCTGCTAAAACTAGAATTCCACTCCACTCTTTAATTCCAAGCATTCTCTCGAACGTAACGATGTTTACAAACACCGATTGATCGGGGTTTAAGAACATGGCACCACCATATTTGTCATATATACCGGCAACCATAACGTTGAGTCTCTTTATTTGGGGTTTACCAGCCTCGATAACGTAGACATTAATAGATACTATATCGTTTAGAGAATATGTTCTAATTCCTTTACTATAAGCTATATCATAACCAATAACTGCTTTAGCAACTTCACTAGAGGTTGGAATATAACCCTCTCTTAACTTTAAATTAGTTATAGCTTTACTCAGGAATTCTAGATCAACGGCATATATAAATACAACTTTAACTTCTCCACCAACACGAGCTTCACCTTGAAGAGTATGGAATGGTGAAGCATCCATAACGTATCTAATACTTTTAATTCTCTCAATATCATTATATGTGAGAGTAAAACCTCTTTCAGGAGTAACTACGATTATGTTCTGACCTAAACCGGTGATATTCTTAATAATGTAGTCTCCATAACCTCTCGTAACCCCCCCAATAGTGACTAAAGCGAATGGACCGATCATTATTCCAACTATAGTTAATATAGCTCTAATCTTCCTTTCACTTAGAGCTTTATAACTTAGTCTAAATAGATCGGATATTTTCAAATTTTAACCCCAGTTCTCAACCTACTAGTTAGATACTTATAGATCACTATGAATACGCCAACAAGGAAAAGTATTGTAGCCAAAACTGTCAATACATAGAACATAACCATGGAATGTTCAACTCTAGCTTCTTCAATTTTAGGTTCTTCAGCGTAAGTTACGTTTAACCCATACCTCCTCATATACCTAGTGTTGAAGTCGTCTAAGTAAGTTATAATTAAATTGCACGTATCTAACATTCTAGTCGTAGATGTTAATTCCAGTCTAAACGGTAATTGCGATGATGGATCTAGATCTCCAACAATATATGTTGATGAAATATTACCGTACTCAACAGTTACTATAACAGATCTTGCTTTACTCAAACCAGTATTGACCACAATACCATTAACGATCAATTTATTACCCAATAGTTTTGCCGTTGTATCCTGAGAAACAGATACTTCAATAAATGGTTTTGGAACAATAGCTATTGTTTGATTAAGCATTCTCATATAGCCAAGCTGATCTCTATACATAATGCTTACTGTGAAAGCTATTGAACCAGAATATGCTTCGCCGAAACCAGATATTGTTATTGGATTATAAATCAATGTGAATCTAATACTCACAGTTTCTCTTGATGGAACCCTATCTATGAATCTAACGTTACTTTGAGGTATCGCGTTGCCCGTAACAGGTATTAGCATTATGTAAACCTCATAAACATCGCCATCACCGGGATTAGTTAAACCAAGATCTAAGTATGATGTACCATTCACAAAATATACAAGAGGAGATTGGGGCTCTACATATAAGTATGGAGGTTGAGTTACAATTCTAATCTCGATAGTATTGTTAATCGAGTATTCATAACCCCAGTGGTCAATGAATATTATAGAGAGATTCGCATAAACCTTTGTTTCGTTTAGTGGATTAAACCCTATGTTCATAGTGAAAACAGCATAATCACCTTTACCCATAGATTCCTGATCACTAGCTAATCTTGGCAGTATCTGTTGAAGCTGGGGTATCGGTATTTGAGTCAGCATTGATTCAGATATTTGAATTGATGGTATTAAGGCTATTGGATAGGAGTATATGGTGTTAAAACCTGTTAATGGATCGTAGAATCCTGGAGGTAAATCAAGTTTAACCATAGGTTTGCTAATTGATGGGAACTCTCTATTTCTTATTATGAGAATATAGTTGTACCCCCTTGTTCCATTAATAGGGGTAGAACCATACCATCCATGTCTCAATACTGCGATTGCTAATGAAGGGTTATTTACACTTATTTTGAATAAATATGACTTCTTAATCGTTCTTACATAACCATATGTTTGGATCATGTATTCAACATTAACAAATGCGTTATAAGAACCTGGTTTTACTGAACCAATATCGATAAGGTAATTAATTGTGAAGATTTGAAAACTAGGTATGGGTCCAGCAACATATGTTAGTGGACCAGAATCTCCACTTACTTTGAACGATTCGGGTAAAGTTATGTTAATCCATATTCCTTGAATACTATATAACTCGTTATTCGCGAAAACCAGGGATAAAACCGCTCCTTTAGAATTGGGGTATGCAGGGTTATTATTAATCCATCCATAGCTATAGAGCTTAACTCCAGTATCCATAGCCGGTTCCGGCAACACTATAGTAGTATTATGTATAACGTATAGGGTTCTCTGAGAACCAATACTTGAGGATATATACGAAACATTTATTGTGAAACTTTTCAAACCACTATTAGCTTTAGCTAAGTTTAGATAAAATACTGATTGGCAAGAACTAGATGGAGATAACATGTTGGAACACTCTACTACTGGATTGAGAACCTCGATATCCGGGTTAAGCGAAATTAGATTAACGTGGATATTCTGTACACTATAGATACCTGAGTTTCTGAGGAGAACAGTTAAGGGTGCACGAGGATTACCAGGATATATATGTGTAGGAGTATATTCGCCCCAATAAATTGATTCTACAATAACTTTTGGTATGAAATTCTCGTAATTCTCTAAACTATACACATTTACTCCAATATTGTTGAAAAACATAGTCATAGCTCTTGTTGAACCATCACTATTCGCTAAATAGAATGTTAACACGAGTTCTACACTGTAGAAACCTGGTTCAGCATCGTATCTGACCGAGATCCCCGTATATGTCAATTCAGCTAATGAATAAGGTTCTATTTGTACACCATAGATCATTAGATAATCCGGGTTAAACACATTACTAAG
>Ga0105162_1001177_pt1 | contig 15552 bp, 14 predicted proteins | sample JNZ201metaG_FD_81532 | JGI IMG/M metagenome (GOLD analysis project Ga0105162, IMG submission 81532) | Hot spring microbial communities from Jinze hot spring, China to study Microbial Dark Matter (Phase II) - JNZ 20120812A | ecosystem: Environmental > Aquatic > Thermal springs > Hot (42-90C) >...
AGTAGGAGCGCTTATAGGTTTGCTAGAACTTTCTCGTTATTAGGAATTCTGTGAGTCCTTTGAGGAGCTGTTTTGCCTTTCCCTCTATGAATATGTCCTCCACATTTAGCCAGGCTTCTGTTACGAGTTGTCTTGCTTTTTCCTCGGCGTATTTTACTGCCCCTGACTTCTTGATGATGTTGATTGCCTCCTTGATTAGTTCTGGATCGCTTGTTCTCATTCGCAGGATTTCGCTGAGTCGGTCTGCATCACTTTTCTGAAGCGTCCTCAATGCATATATCACCATGAGTGTTCTCTTTCCCTCCTTTATGTCTCCTCCAATCTCTTTTCCATAGAGAGCCTCATCGCCGGCAATGTTCAGTATGTCGTCCTGGATCTGGAACGCGACAGCTACTGCGTCTGAGAAGTTCGAGACCTTCTCCTCTTGGCTTGGAGAGAGATTGGCAAGCCTGCATGCCATTCTAGCTGAGAGTCTAGCTAATGAGCCAGTTTTGAGTCTACACATTGTAAGATACATCTCCTCAGTGACTGCCTCTGATACTGATCTGTGCCATGCAATGTCAAGCGCTTGGCCGAGGCTGAGGTTGAGCATCTCCTCTAAGTAAATCTTGGTCAATTCGTTAATTATGTCTGGTTTAAATTTTCCAATCCGCATTAAGTAGACCAGCGGTAGGAAGTAAAGTGTGTTCCCCATGTTTATCGCTATATCGACTCCGTATATCTTATGGATGCATGGCTTCCCGCGTCTCAGGTCGCTGTCATCCTCAACGTCATCGACGGCAAGTGTGCCGTTATGGATTAGTTCAGATATTATGGTGAGGTCGGCGATCTCCTCTGGCTCTCCGCCCAGCGCCTCGTATGTGAGCAGCATTATGACTGGGCGCCACCTCTTCCCGCCCCTCGAGAGGAGGTCCCATGCAGGCTTGAAGATAGACTCGTTAATCGCAGTCTCATCAAATACTGCGTCCCTCAGATTCGTGATTCTTGATAGGTACTCCCTTGAGACTTCTTTTGGGAAGTGCTTGACCAAAGCGTTGTTTACAATCTCCACGTATCTGTTTAGCTCTTTATCCAGCTCCACGTAGATATTCAATAATTACTAATTTATAATTATGTCTCTTATGTTTTAGCTCTATACCTTTATGCCGTTGGAGTTTAGGAAGCTTGAAATTGCTGAGTTCAGTTTCTCTACCTGCTTATCGACGCTTATCTTATCCAAGAGGTACTCCGAGTATGTCTTATTGACATTCGCGTATTTCTGAAGGTAGTTCTCTTTTGCGAGTTTCTTCGTAGCCTCCTCGATGTATCTTTTCAGCTCATCGATGCTTGGCTCCCTGTAATTATTGATGTGGAGAACCATGTCTAGGGGCAGCCTAGGCCTGAGGGGAGGATTCTCCGCCGGGACGCCTATGCAGAGAAACATAAGAGGCACCACTCCCCTAGGTAGTCTAAGCATCGTAGAGACCTCCCTGCTCATCCATAAGGCATAGTCAAGCATGACCGAGCCAAACCCCAGCGCCTCTGCAGCGATCACGATATTCTCAACGAAGAGACCTGCCTCAAATATCGCCTCGACAGTCTCTACTGGGTGCTTATCGCTTCTCAAGACATGCCTCTCGCCGAGAATATCAAACATGAACGTCGTCCTCCTAAAGTCAATGCATATAAGCAGCAGCAATGGAGACTTGACGAAGAGCTGATCATCAGTGAGCTCGGCGAGCCTCTCCCTAATTTCTTTATCATCGATGAGTATGACGCTGTAGGACTGAAAAGAACAGGGAGCCCTCTGTCCCGCCTCGACCATGAGTCTAACAACCGAGGGGCTTATCCTGCCCTCCTTAAAGAACCTGATCGACCTCCTATTCATCAAGATTCTAAGGATACTCCTCCTCGACACCATAATCAGCAATAATTAAGAATCATGCCAACAATTAATCATTAATATTTCAACTGCGGTGCATGGCGAGGCTCTTAAATAATGGGGTTGAGCATCTCTATTTATGCCACTAACAGGACTTGAGGATGCAATCACAAGGACAGTGGAGGAAGTTACGCCGAGTGTTGTAAGCGTATCCACAGTCAAGATATTCCACGACTACGTCTTCAGGCCTCTCCCAGTGGAGGGCATGGGTTCAGGACTCATAATCAGCAAGGACGGCCACATAGTCACAAACTACCACGTAGTCGGCAGATCTAGGAAGATACAGGTAATACTTAGCAAGGGCGAGAGATTCGACGCCGAGTATCTCGGAGGCGACCCATCATACGACGTAGCCCTACTAAGGATAGACGCAGACAACCTAAAACCAGCAAGGCTAGGAGACTCAGACAAGCTGAAAGTAGGACAGATAGCGATCGTGATTGGAAATCCATTCGGATTCATGCTAGGAGGACCAACAGTCACGGTAGGCGTAATAAGCGCGGTCAAGCGAAAGATAAAGACAGAGGCAGGATACATAGAGGACCTCATACAGACAGACGCGCCCATAAATCCGGGAAACAGCGGCGGACCGATACTCAACACCGACGGAGAAGTCATAGGGATAAGCACCGCAATCATACCGTACGCACAGGGCATAGGCTTCGCGATTCCGATAAACATCGTGAAGGACGCCCTCGAACAACTCCTAAAATATGGACACGTAGTCAAGCCTTGGCTAGGAATATACGGAGTGACAATCTCGCCGCAGTTATCAGAATACTATGGACTACCAGTCAGCGGTGGAGCACTAGTAGTCGATGTAGCCCCAGAATCGCCTGCAGAGGAGGCCAGAATATTGAGGGGCGACATAATAACAAGCATCGACGGAGAGGAAATCAGCGGCATGGAGGATCTAAAAGCCAGGATCGAGAAGATGAAGCCAGGCAGGGTTGTCAAGCTTGGAGTACTTTCATACTACGGCGTCAGGGAGGTACCGGTTAGGCTGGGAGAGCAGGGATAAGTAGTCCTAAAGAGGCATAGCAAGCGCAAGGAATCCGCCGTCAACAACTATTACTTGCCCAGTGATGTAGGATGAGTCTTCGCTTGCGAGGAAGACTGCTACTTTGGCCACCTCTCCGGGTCTGCCCAGCCTCCCGAGAGGTATCCGTCTGAGCGATGTCTCTAGCTTGAGCGAGCCCTCTGCTATCCTCTGTCTGAGCATTTCTGTCTCGATTAGTCCTGGAGCTATGGCGTTGACGGTAATTCCATATGGAGCGAGCTCTATTGCGAGCGTCCTGGTCAATCCGAGGATTCCTGCCTTAGATGAGTTGTATGCAGATCTTCCAGGCATGCTCACGAAGGAGGCTATCGAGGCTAGATTGATTATCCTCCCGTATCTTTGGCTCTTCATGAGCTCTGATGCATATTTTGAGCAGAGGAATGGTGCTCTGAGGTTCACGTTAATGACTGACTCCCACTCCTCAAGGGTTATAGCTTCAAGATTTCTAACTATGTTTATCCCCGCATTATTCACAAGTACATCGATCCTGCCCATGGATTCAGCGGCCGCTCTTATCAGCTTGAGGCATCCATCCGCTGATGAGAGGTCTGCCGGAATCATCACGTAGTCAGCCCCCAGTTCGCCGAGCTCTTTTTCTAAGCCTGCTAGGCTACTCATGGATGTCGCGTTACCAACTATCCTCGCTCCTTCCTTAGCCATCTCGAGAGCGATCGCTCTGCCTATCCCTCTTGATGCACCCGTTATGATGCTTACTCTATTGTCCAGACGTCCCATCATTCATCAACCTGTCCAATAACACCAAATGGAACGTGATATAAGTTTTTTGGAAAATGCTTCCATTTAGTAGCGATGAAAAATTATTTATCTCCGTTGCTTCGCTATAATTTGAAATGTGTGAAATTAGGTTTGAGTTAGTGAGGGTTGAGTTTCCTGAGGGCTGCAACGTCGTCTTCGGAATCACTCACTTCATCAAGAGTGTTGAGGACCTGTATGAGGCGGTTGTCAACTCGGCTCCGGGAGCGAAGTTTGGGGTCGCTTTCGCGGAGGCCAGCGGGCCATGCCTAATTAGGCATGAGGGTACGGATGAAGAGCTCAGGAAGTTGGCCGCTGAGAATTTATTGAGAATAGGATGTGGACATACATTCTTAATCATTCTGAGAAACATCTATCCGATAAATGTCTTAGGGAGACTTAAGGAGGTTCCAGAGGTCTGCACTGTTCTGGCAGCAACAGCTAATCCCCTGACGGTAATAGTTGCTGAGGCTGAGCAGCGTGATGGTGGGATTGGCAGAGGAGTCGTTGGAGTAATCGATGGCTACAAATCGAAGGGAATAGAGGGCGCTGAAGAAATAAAGCATAGGCGAGAATTTTTGAGAAAGATAGGATACAAATTCTAGATGAGCTGGCTCCTCAGCAATTTTTAAATTATTATTTAAATTGTTGATTTTGTGAAGTTCACGTTTCTGACTAGGGCGTATGGAGCCTTTACAGGTGTATCGACTTCCCACCACTTTATCCAGTATTTCTCATGAGTCATGGACTCCATGTTCTGTAGCATATGGAGTATGTTATCGCTTATCCTTAGCTCCTTTATGGGTCTTTCGATGCTTCCATTAACTATTAGGAATAGTCCATCTCTAGGAATTGTTGAGAAGTCGCCTTTCGTAGTGTCGCGATACCTGAGGTACCAGTCATTAGTGACTAGTATGCCCCTGTCAAGCTTCGATATGAGCCTGCTCAGGGAGTCTGTTCCTCCCTCGACTATCAAGTTGAATGGAGATGGAACCAGTAATCCAGCATTTGAAGTGCTTTCTGTATTGAATTTCTTCGCAGTATAAGAGTTGTGGAGATATGTTTTTAGCACTCCATTCTCTATGATCGTGTTTTTTCTGGTCGGGAGTCCCTCGTCGTCGAATGGTTCTGCGCCATATGTACCATGAATAGTCGGGTCATCGATCAGTGTAAAGATCTCAGAGGCTACCTTCTGACCAATCTTATCCTTCAGAAATGATAAACCAGAGTCTACATGAAAAGCCGACGCCATCTCTCCCACTTCTTCCAAGATATTCGCCATAGTCATCGGCCCTAGTATTGCGTCATAGACTCCCGGCTCTCCCGAGCTAGGCTTATCAGCCATCCTAGCTATCTCGCCCGCCGTCGAGCCTACACGTTCTGGCTTAAAATCATCGATTGAGCCTGCGGCTGCCACAAATTGGCCGCTTGATTCTCCGTCCAAGAACGCCCTAACCGAGATCTCGAGGGTGTCTTTTCTATTCTCTGCATCAACCTTCTCAGACGTCATCAAGAATCTATAGCTCCTCGTGAATATCAGCGATCCAGCCACTCTCCTTGCTCCTTGGCTCAATGCGGCGTTAATCGCTTCTTCAACCCACTCAATGAGCTTCTCATGACTCACTCTGCCGAGCGTTTGATCGAGTAGTTTCCTATCATATCTGAAGGGCCCTCTCGGTAGAGGTGCGTAGACATCTGCTGGAGGTGAGTTCTTGGCAACTGATACAGTATTGTTGGCGAGTTCCTTAAGAGATTTTGAGGAGATAATGCTTGTGGAGGATATTGCCCTCCTCTCCTTAATCGCCGCGTAGAAGTAGGCGGACTCATCCATGAAGAGTTTTGAGACTGTTACCTCGTTGTTGGAGAACCTAATCATGTATGTCTTTGTCGAGTAATAGCTTAGCACCGCATCCGTGGCTCCTGACTTTTTGGCCAGCCTAATAGCATCCCTCGAGACTCTCTCGATGTCCACCATGCCTAACACATATCTGCAGAGTCATTCATATTAATTATTTCTCCATCTTAATAAGACCACTACATTTATGATTATGGATATAGATTACATTTCTGGAAAAGAGTATGACTAAGAAAGAGAACATCGTTGCCTGCATAGAGTATCCAGTAAAGACTAGAAGAGGCATAAGGAATGAATTACTTGAGATACATCAAGCACCAAAAACAGAGATATCCACTATTGAGGACGAGAAGTCAAGAAAACTTGTGGTCAGCCTAGATGTGGTGTCGAAGGATGTCGAAAAGTCAGAGATGGGTGAATTCTTCGCATCTAGACTTTTAACACCATTCAATACGCGTCAGGGCGAAGATAGGATAAAAAATTTGATGCAGAAATATCTGAAGAGAATAATACTCGAGATAATTTATGATGCAATCAATGACTATGGCATGGGTGTCTTTAGAATGAGTTTCCTCCCAGAATATTTCCTATTCAAGAAGATTAAGGCAAGAGTAACACTCTACCCACCAGCCTCAAGAATATACTGGTGGATCAGCGAGGCTTCAAGCGGGCTGTTGAAAAAAGTGTTGAGAAACGTAGATGAGGGGCTTGAAAATCTCTGCCATGATGGACTACTGACCAAGAGCGATAAAGGCTACTCAGTCAATCAGGAAGTTGCCAAGAGGCTAGATATGAATAGGCTCGGCGGGGCGCTCTCGGGAATCAAGGCGGACTCGAGGATAACTCATCTATTCAAGACAGGAAAGATAGGAGTCATGAGCCCGATGCTCTTGATATCAGAGACTGTTGATACTCCTCTCGACGAACAGCCAATAGACCCTGACCAATACGTACTCATAAGTACCTCGAGTGGCACATGGGCCCTCGCATCCAACCAAGACATACAGGATGTACTCACTTCCTACATTCGAGAAGGCTATGAAAAGATCGAGATAACAAAGACTGGCTCGCTCTTTAACTCGACATTCATCGCAGTGCTGCGGAGAGACTCCGAGCCTGCTAGGAGATTCTTCATTAAGAGGTATGAGTCGTGGACAGACGTTAAGTGGGTCGTAGCAAAGATATGGGCCATGCATCTCAGAAACTTCTTTTACTCGGCATCGATGCGTCTCGGAAACGAGCTATTCTTCCTCAGCTACTTAAGGGAGAATGGATTCAATGTCCCCTACATAATTCACGTCGACTGGGAGAGAAAAATAATCATAGAAGAATCAATCGACGGCATGGACCTTATCAGGGTCTGGACAAAGAAACAGAATGTAAAGCCAGAAGAGGCATCACATAGATGCGGAGAGACACTGGCAAAGATTCATAGGGCCGGCATCGTGATTGGAGACTGCAAGCCAGACAACTTCATCATAGATAAGAATGGAGAAGTCTGTATAGTAGACCTCGAGCAGGCGTCCTTCAGGGGAGACCAGTCATGGGACATTGCAGAATGCATACTCTACATGGGACACTACATAGATGGAGAAGAACTAGAAAGCTACACCGCCTCATTCGTATCCGGATACCTCAAGGCGGGAGACCAAAGAATAGTCGAGAAGGCTCTCGACCCGAGATATCAGTTCGTAATGATGCCTTGGACCCCGATCTGGAACCAGATGAAAGCAGTGGAGACCATCAGGAGAATCCTAAAGTCATGAATAACCAGACGGCCTAAGAAGCTTGATGTATTCCTTTCCCGCGTTCCTGAACGAGCCCACTAGGAGCTGCCTCCAGGACTCTCCTCCTCTCCTGACTGCGTATTCAAGCTTTCCAGACGCCTCAACTATATCGCCCGGCCTAAACATGCATGCGAGCATCATGTCGTAAGTAACAATCCTATCAACTCCATACTCGTTCTCCTCGACCAGATATATGGCTGGAGTAAAACCTGCCTCGAGCTTCGACTTAACCTCAAATACACCCCTAACGCTTCCAATTGGATGGTAAGTGACCTCGCCGTAGCGATGGATCGGGCTCTGCCTAACACCATATATCGAGAACTTCCTGCCCCTATAGAAGCCCTTATTCATAACTCTCCTCGAGAGGGCCCTGATGTCCTCGAGGCCTAGCAGGGGGTACTTCCTAGACGCTCTGGAGACCCAGTCATCGACTGTGAGGTCGCGGAAGAGCCTCAAGGCACCGCTTCTCGACAAGGAATCAATAACATCCATAACCCTCCAGAACTCCTCCTGCCCATAGACCAGCAGATCAATATCAGATTCCTCGTGATGATTTCCTAGGAGGAGCGAGCCGGTCACGCCAAACCTAGATGGAGAGACGCCGGAATTCTCAGAGAGAGTAATTATCAGTTCAGCGGCAATACTCTCAAGAACACTACTGGGTCCATCATTAAGTATACGCCTCGCAGCGGCCGCAGGATAGAGGGCTCTCCTTATCGATGATGCCGGCGGAGCAGTAATCGTCTCCGAGACTGTCTCATCATAGTAGAGATATTCCGGCCTCGTCGTCCTTATGAGCTCCATTGTCCTGAGGAGCTCCTCGACCGAGTATATCCCAATCACTCTCCTGTAGGTCTTTCCAGAGTATCTCCATGGTCCCTCGCCCGGGATATACTTCAGGAAGCTAAAGACTCTGCCAGGTGGATGCACGTCTCCAATCACGCAGAATATCCAGTCGTCGCTCGTCTCAAAGTAGTCGTGGTCCCTCAGCGGCCTATCCATCCTAGTCTAATCAATTATGCGGCATTTTATAAATCAATGATGAATAAAATCGCCTATATATTGAGATTTGCTCGATGAATTTTCTATGAGAGTCGAGGGATGGATCATCTATGCGTTTCTAGCAATCGTGGCATGGGGTTGCTGGGGCTTTGTCAGTAAGCTAGTACTTGAGAGAGCGTCATGGGCCTCGATAATTCTCTATAACATGTTGGGCTCCTTCCTAATCCTGACGACCTACATGTTAACGCAGGGCCCGCCAAGACCGCCGGTCGGGAACACTGCATACCTAGCCGTCTTGACAGGCATCCTCGGAGCCGTTGGGACTATCTGTTTCATGCTCTCGCTCAGCAGTGGGAAGGCATCCCTAGTCGTTCCATTAACAGCTGTCTATCCAGTTGTTACCGTCACCCTCTCGGTGCTGTTTCTCGGAGAGGCAATAACTAATCGACATATGGCTGGCATAGCTTTCGCGATAATTGCGATAGCGCTGCTCTCCTATGACTAGTCATGAGTCGTATTATCGTGTCTCAAAATGTAGTCGTCCCGATGATTTCCTATGAATATTCGGTAGTTTTTTGACTTGAGGTCATACTCGAGTCTTCCTGAGATCTTCACGACTTCTCCACTCCTGGCCTGCTCGGCGAACCTAGACCTGAAGGACGCGACGGCCCTGCATCTATAGCCCTCCTCAGGACCCCTAATGATCTCTATTACCCTTATTCCATACATGTTTGGAGTGTAGATGGAGTAGCTGTCATCAGTTACTTCTGCGACGAGTACTGCTCTGCCAAACTCCCGCCACATTGCTGACCCATATGGCTCCCAGTACTCTTCCGGAAGTGGGACAACCTTTGCAGAATATACTACTCCTCTATATGTTCCGTATAGTAGCTTGCGGGATTCATGCTTTATCCAGTCCTCGAGTGTTACTGCGCTGTCGCTTCTCTTTGTGGCTATGTCATGTGAATGCAAGATGTCGACTGGCCGTGTCTTTCCCTCTTTCCTCATGGTTGATAAGGCATCAATTACTGCCGGTGCATTTTTCATGGAGTAGAATACTAGGTCGATGTCTGAGGTTGGCTTCTGTAGTCCGAGGAGGGCAGAGCCGGTAAGCCCGACCGCTTCGAGATCTATTCCTGAGTATCTACTTATCATCTCGGCTAGTTCAGCGGATAGCCTAGTAACCTCGTCGGTCGGGCGATTGTTCTTGAACCATGCCTTTGCCGATACATGTCTAGTTATTTTTTCGATCGGTATTTGTGGAAGGACTTGTCCTGAGTGGTCGTCGAAGAGTATGGCTTCTGGCATCCTCTCCCTGAGGTATGCATATGCCTCCTCTATGCTCGATATCTTCGTGATTATGCCCTTATGTTCTGGGTATTTTGGGTAGGCGACTATTCTTTGTGGTGGGTGTATGACTCCTTTTACGGCCAGGTACCCCACGCCTCGAGAATAGATATAGTCGCCCTCAATCGGCGTATTCATGCTTATAGGATTGTTATGCTTCATCATAAAAATTGATGCAGGTGCGTCTTGAAGGTGTCTTGCTGGATGTTTGGAGCAATGTTTATCCACCGAAAAGGTCAACGAAGATGCTGATAAAAAACATGGATATCTCCTCGGGGGCCGTTGTCCTCGACCTCGGCTGTGGGACGGGGATTATCGGGCTGATAGCTCTACGTAGGGGTGCTAGGCGTGTCGTGTGCCTAGACATCTCAGTGAGGGCATGTAGAAACGCTCTCGAGAACTTCAGGATGAATAAACTGGTCGAGATGGTTGACGTCGTTGTCGGTGATGGCTCTTCATGCCTAAGGGACGCATCCTTTGACATGGTAGTGCTGAATCCTCCAATGACTCCTTCTCCAAGACCTTTGCCAAGATACACGTGGGGAGGAATTGATGGAAGGGAATTCCTGAATAGACACCTGCACGATGTTCCGAGGCTGCTGAAGAGTAATGGACAATTATTAATCACTGCTTCCTCCTTAATAGGTATTGGTTGGGTTGCTGCTTTTCTAGAGAGGCATGGGCTAAGAGTGAGGCTCCGTGGCTATGAATTAGTCAAGTGCGGCAGATTGCTGAGACAGTTGATGGAACACATCCGTAGTCTCAGTCATGCATCATTGGTCTACTTGAGTGATGAGCCTTATTGGCTCCTAGCAGTCATAGAGGGCAGGAAGAAAGCATAATTTATCGGAAAAGATGCACTTGTCCTCTTCCGAAGAGTTATAATCCATGGTTGGGAGGATTTATAGTCGCTAAGCTTTAATTATCGTTGGTTTATCTTGGCTTAGAGTGTCAAATCGATGACTGAGTCTTGGCATGGATATAGGGGCATGGTTCGGGACCTGCTGATTAATGCTGGAATTGATGTTGGAGATGAGGTCGAGGTGGTCAAGCCAGACGGAGAAGTCTACAGAGGATACCTGATGTCTAGGTATGAATATGCCGAGGACGGATACATCGTCCTAAAGCTCAAGAACGGCTACAACGTGGGAATAGCGATAACCGAGAATACCCAAGTTAGGCGTCTCGGGCCTGGGCCTAGACCTGCATTTAGAAGGCCGGAGCCTCCATCCCTAGACCCGAGCCTACCCCACGTCTCAATCATAAGCACCGGAGGAACAATCGCCAGCAGAGTCGACTATAGGACCGGAGCCGTCAAACCAGCGCTAACGTCCGAAGACCTAATAACACTAGTACCTGAGATCGCGGAGATAGCATACGTAGAGGCTGAGGTGCTGCTGTCAAAGTTTAGCGAGAACATGACTCCCATCGATTGGGACACCATTGCGCGAAAGATAGATGAAAAGATACGTGGCGGATTCTCGGGAGTAGTTATCTCTCATGGGACTGACACGCTGCACTACACTGCAGCGGCTCTTAGCTTTGCACTCTCAGGCACACCTATTCCAGTCGTCCTAGTGGGTGCTCAGAGAAGCAGTGATAGGCCATCCAGCGATGCGGCGGTCAACCTGATAGCGGCTGTCCGATTAGCCGCCCAAGCGCCCTTCGGAGAAGTAGTCGTAGCGATGCATGATTGGCACTCAGACGACGTGATTGCTGTCCACAGAGGGACAAGGGTCGTGAAGATGCATACAAGCAGTAGAGACGCGTTCAGAAGTGTGAATGCAAGCCCAATAGCATATGTGAGGAATGGCGAGATAATAATCAATGACCAGAATATCAATAGGCGTGGAGGCGATGGATACCTCTTTAGGCCGGGATTCAGCGATAGGGCGGCGCTAATCAAGTTTTATCCATCACTAGGCCCCGAGATAGTTGAGTACTTCTTGGATAGAGGATTCAGGGGCATCATAATTGAAGGCACTGGGCTTGGACACGTCTCCTCGGACTGGATACCAGTCCTAAAGAGAGCGAGGAGCATGGGCGTCTTCCTAGGCATGACTTCCCAATGCCGATACGGAAGAGTAAACATGTATGTATATGACAATGGACGCGACATAATGCGGGCGGGCGTAACACCGCTTGAAGACATGCTCTCCGAGACAGCCCTAGTCAAGCTGATGTGGGTCCTCGCTAGGACCAGCGAACCAGACGAGGTGCGAAGATACATGCTGACGCCAGTCGCCGGCGAGCTGAGTAGCCGCACGATGCCTACATCGAGGAGACCTGATGCGGCATGAACTACAAAGAACTAGGACTAAGGGTCGGAATAGAGATTCACCGGCAACTGGACACTGAGAGAAAGCTATTCTGCAGCTGCAGGACTTCTCCGACCGGCGTTGAGAGAACAATTGAGTTCACGAGGAGGCTGAGGGAGACCCAGTCAGAACTAGGCGAGATAGACCCGGCCGCTAGGTTCGAGATGAAGAAGATGCGGCGAATCATCTATAGGGCAGACCTCGGATGCACATGTCTAGTCGAGATGGATGAAGAGCCTCCACACATGCTGAATAGTGAGGCGGTCAGAATCGCGCTCACCGTCGCCAGGCTCCTAGACGCGAGGCCCGTAGACGAGATACACGTGATGAGGAAGATAGTGATAGACGGCTCTAACACAACTGGCTTCCAGAGAACATGCATCGTAGCTACTGGTGGAAGAATAATGGTTGATGGACAGGAGATACCGATACAGACAATAACGCTGGAGGAGGACGCCGCTAAACTAGTAGAGACAAAGCCGACGCACGTGGTCTATGACTTATCGAGGCTCGGCATACCGTTGATAGAGGTCTCAACGGCGCCCGTAATCACTGACCCAGAGCAAGCAGCGAAGGCCGCATACGCGATCGGAAAGATACTGAGGGCGACCGGAAAGGTAAAGAGAGGAATAGGCACGGTCCGGCAAGACCTAAACATCTCCATCAAGGGGACCGGGATAGTGGAGGTGAAGGGCGTACAGGAGCTCGACCTGATACCCAAGATAATAGACTACGAGGTGCGTAGACTGAGCCACCTCCTCCATATAAAGGAGAAGCTGAGAGAGCGCGGAGTAACTCCTGAGAAAGTCCAATTAGAGCGGCCAGTCGACGTGACAGACATCTTCTCATCAACAGCGAGCCGCGTCCTGCTCAGAAAGATAGGCGAGGGCGGACGAGTGTATGCCCTCAGGCTCCCAGGCTTCGCCGGACTGCTGAGGAGCGCTGGGGACGAGATGGTGAGGCTTGGACGCGACCTATCAGAATACGCAAAGGCATGGACAGGAGTCGAGGGAATATTCCACTCAGACGAGCTCCCAAACTACGGGATAAGCCAGGCAGAGGTCGACGCAGTTGCCTCCAGACTAGGACTCAGCAGCAATGATGCATTCGTGATGATAGCTGAGAAGACGCATGACGCGCTCGAGGCGCTGGAGGCAGTGAGAAGCAGGGCGGCAGAGGCAGTAGTATCGGTACCAGGAGAGACAAGAGGCCCGAGGCCCGACGGCACAACCTTCTACATGAGGCCCAGGCCGGGCTCGGCGAGGATGTATCCAGAGACAGATATTCCTCCACTAATTGTCAGTAAGAGTCTCCTAGAAGAGATTGAGTCCAGTCTCCCGCCAACGCTCGACGAGCTTGCATCCATACTCTCAAACAAGTATAGACTCAGCAGGCAGCTGGTATGGGAGTTGATAGACTCGGAGCGGCTCCATGAGTTTGAGGAGCTTGTAGCCATAGGTGTACAGCCGAGCTTCGCAGCCAGCTTCCTGACCGAGGGATACAAGGAGCTTAGACGTGAGGGCCACCCAGTCGATGAGGTAGACTTCTCCAAGGTCAAGGAATATTTCAGGCTCGTAGTCACTGGCCAGACAGCCAAGGAGTCAGCCAAACAAGTACTGGCATATCTCTCACGAAATCCAGACGCCTCTGCATCCGACGCAATAGATAAGCTCGGCCTCAGGGCTCCACCGCTCGAAGAAGTTATACAGGAGATAGACAGGCTGATCGATGAGGCGTTATCGATCCAGCCGAGGTCGGAGCCGTCTGGACATATAATGGGGAGGCTTATGAAGCTCTATAGGGGAAGAGTGGACGGAGCGGTGCTTAGTGAACTTGTGAAGAAACGCCTATCACTCCGCCAGTAGGTGGACATAGAGTTGAGATTCAGCATTAGGGGAATATACTCCACTGCGTTGACGAAGCATCTACTAGACCATGGACACGAGCTTGTTAATCCGACTAAGAGTCAGGAGGAGAGGTTTGGGGCATGTACTTCATCAGTAGCTCCAGACGTCATCATTAACGATACCGGAGACAAGGAGGGCGTCGTGATTCAGGGGGGACCGGAGTCAGTTATGGAGTTTGTCCAAGATATTAGAGAAATATCGTGGCAGGTCGTGGTTACTCCGATCCGGATTCACGGTGGAGTGGCGAGTGCAGGGATTTATTTTCCAGCAGAGGCGAAGACATCCCTAGACATCATCAGAGCGAAGATCACCTACACATTGCCGTATCATCATTTCTGCAGGGCAGGAGGCGAGACGCTCTCCAACATCGTGAGCATGCTTGAAGAACTCGTAGATATAGGTGCTTTAAATAGAGAAATAGCTGAGCAGAAGATAACTGGGTTAATAAATAGATTGGCTCCGAGGAAGGGCAGCTCAGGGATGATTCATCACTTGAAGCCTCTCTCTGGAAAGATTCTATTGGGGCCCTTCAGATTTTATCGGAGTGGCGAGGTGCTGATCGGTAGGCGCATCATTAAGGGCTTCGGCAAGTACAACGGATTGGGAGTGGACAAGACTCCGGGCGACGTATCGATAAGCAGAATCAAAAGATTCAGCTGGAGAATGGAAACTAGATATTATGGGCTGGGTAATGCCGAGAAGGGTAGATACATCAACATCTCAACGCCAATCCACCTCTACGAGAGTCATGCATGGTACATCGACTTAGGGATCGACGTAGTTGAGAAGCCCAATGGTGAGAGAATGATAATTGATGCTGAGGAGCTTGAGCAGCTTCTCGAGAAGTCATGCATATCGAGGGAGCTTTATGAAAAAGCAATGAGCGAGGCGAAGAGTATACTGGATAGTAGTTAGGTCTATGTTAATGTCAGGTCGTCCTTTCCTATGGCCCTGATCATCCAGGCCCCCCTGTAGCAGATTAGTGAGCCTTCTCTGGAGATCCTCTTGACCAGGAGTGCCGCAGGCATCATTGATAACGGAGTGTGCAGCGCGTTGAACAGCGCTGTCAACACCAGTATAATTACTATTACTTCCGTGCTTGATGATAGGCTCCATCCAGTAATTGTTCTCAGTAGGGCGCCGATGAACTCGACCTGAGCCGTCATGGTCAAGACTGCATAGTTGGCAAGCGTCATAACCATTATTCTGAGGATCATGCCTAGAGTTGTGAGTTGTATAAGGAATGCAGCGTAGCCGCCCCTTTTCAATAGACGGTACACCCTAAACCCAATGGACATGCCCAATACTTGAGAGGCAGTGGCGAAGAACTTTAGGAATGGCCCGATGGGCCAGAGCCACTCACCCATCGTTATAGGCAGGAGCACTCCGAGATACGTAACACAAGTGGCCAGGCCGGCCGTCGGGCCGAACAGCATAAATGCAACAAATACCGGGATCTCCGCGGCATCAAACCTGAGGTAGGGAACGAGTGGAAATGGAAAATCCAGCGGGAAAATCGTGAGGAGGGCGGCCAGGCCGCCGAACAACGTGACGACGACAATTTTGTGCGTCGTGTTGTCTCGAGCAGTCAACATCACCCGC
>Ga0105162_1001178_pt1 | contig 15537 bp, 21 predicted proteins | sample JNZ201metaG_FD_81532 | JGI IMG/M metagenome (GOLD analysis project Ga0105162, IMG submission 81532) | Hot spring microbial communities from Jinze hot spring, China to study Microbial Dark Matter (Phase II) - JNZ 20120812A | ecosystem: Environmental > Aquatic > Thermal springs > Hot (42-90C) >...
GGCGTATTTGTTCACCCTCAAGCTCGGCTGGCTCGGCGTTCAACAATAAAGCGTCGTAAAGCCACTTTTCAACAGGATCTTCAGGCGCATATCTTATGGGCTCTTTAAGCTCGATTATGTGGGGTTTAACGTCTTCAAGCTTTTCAATGGACCTCAAAAACCTTAGGGAAAAGCCTCTGCCAGCACCTTCATAGCCGTGCACCGTGGAAGCAAACACAGTTTTTGGAAATTTTTCAGCTATCCTAAATAAGAGCGAAACATGAATGCCTCCCGCCTCGTCAACGAGGACCGCGTCAGCAGTTTCGCTGAAAACTCTGTAGGGTGGTATAAACTTCAGCGTGCCCCCTCTACTTGTGAGCTTGTAAACCAAGCCATTTATACGTTCGCATTTGACCCTCCATTTCAAGGTAGAAAGTCCCCGCTCAGCCATTTCAAAAACTGTTTGAACCTCCTCACATGCGGGGGCTGTAATAATAATTCTTTCAAAGCCTAATGTAAGGAGGGCTGCCGCTCCAAGTCCTAGAAGGGCTGATTTCCCCCTCCCCCTGTTGGAGACTAGAACAATTATGCCCCTCTTTTTAATGTCGAGGAGCTCGAAGGCTTCTAGGGCTTCCATTTGCTCTCGTGTCAAGCAAAGCCCAAAAATGGGTTGGGGAATTCTGCTTCTCCTTGGTGGAACAACTTTTTCCCTAACGGTTTTCGGCGGATTTAAAAGGGCTCCTTTAACGATTTTCCAGTTTTGAAGAATCCACGTGCACGGGTGCTCGAAAAGCTTCCTTACAAAAAATTTTTCAAATCTGTTTCTTAAATCGCATTCCGTGTATGGTGGAGAGGCAAGTTTCTTGTGGGTGCTTGTGCTCCAAGGTTTTTCAGCTTTCAAGTCAAGATTGTAAAGGACCGCCAACCCCCCACCCCTAACCGTTTCGATGAGTCGTCCAATGTCGTTGGGCCTCGCACCCTTAGACATGTCAAGGATTAGTATGTCGTTGGTGGTTCCCATGATTCTATGAGTGTCCTCGTACGTGTAACTTTTAACGTTACTTACTGGGTAACCAAAAGCCTCAAGCTTTCTAATAAACATCTCGTAAGTTGATGCCGCTGTGTTACCTTCTTCGGCGTGCACGAAAATCACCCTCTCGTCGCTCTCACCTTTGATGGTCTGATGTTTTAAAGCAACATAAGCCAATACATCTAGGGCTTCTTCGCCATAAACAACAAGAAGCCTTCTATGAAAAGCCCTAAGCGTCTCCTTCATCATCTCCACGAGCAAGCGCTCAACGCTCTGCCTGTCCTCGACATTCATAGGACTCTCAGCCACCAATACTTTTCAAGGCTCAAACGTTACGAAAAGCCCAAAGCAACATTCACACGCCGCTAATTAAAAGATTTACCGAATCCAACATGAAGCTAAACCGTAAAACTTTCATAATAGCAGAAGATTTCTATCAAAACGTGGGCCCGTAGCTCAGCTAGGTTAGAGCGACAGGCTCATAACCTGTTGGTCGCCGGTTCAAATCCGGCCGGGCCCATTAGGTTTTTAAACAAAGCTTAAAGTTTTTGCTTCCATTTCATTGATAAAAGTCTAAGAGGTGGAGATGGATAGCATATGTTCTCTGAAAAATTGAAAGTAATTGTGCTTGTAACCATTTTGCTTGTTTCCTTTTTTGCCTCTTGCTTGCTTGCCTATAAAAACTGTCTCCTAGAGAATGAGATAACGGTTCTTCAAAGGGAGCTTGAGGTTAAAACATCTGAACTTGAGGCGCTTGAAAGCCGATATGAAGGTCTTCTCTCCACTTATCAGAAGCTTTTAAGAGATAATATGGTCCTCAACGAGTCCTACATAACACTGAAGCAGAACTATACCGTCTTGTCTGAAAATTTTGAAAGACTTATGGTGGAATATGTTGAGCTTCAAAGCAAGTATGAGGTACTTCTGGACGATTACCAAGCGTTGCTGTCCAATTACACGACACTTAAAGCTGCCTACGGTGAGGTGTGTTTCGCCGTTTACAGCCCCCTATGGTCGAATGAAACCGTAACGCCTACTGTCAGCGAGCTTAAAAGTTGGCTTACTGAGGACGATACTGATAGCCTTCCCTATTCAGAATGGGATTTTGTCTGCGGGGACTTCGCCGTAATGCTCTCAATAAGGGCTAGAATGAAGCATTGGGACATGGGCATAGTGGCCGTCCTGGGCCGCGACACCTATGGAAACAAGTTCAACCATGCCTTCAACGCCATAAGGTGTGTAGAGGGCCTCGTATATGTTGAGCCGCAGAACGACCAAGTCTTCTATGGGCCAATAGGCGAACGCAGCTGGTACAACCATCCCGGATTTGGAAGAATATACGTTGAAACCTTTATAGTGGTTGTGCCCTACCAGCCCCCTCTTTAAGTTGCTTAAGGAAACTATGCTTGTAAAAAGGGTGGAGGAGCGGGTTTAGGTATGTTCAAGGCTTTAGTTTTTTGACTAGAGCGGCGGTTCTTTTGCCGAGTTCGCGGCAATACTCCAACTCCTCTTCGTCTGGAGTTTCTACAGCTGCTGCGCCGTAATGTTTGTCGTCGGCTCTTCCCTGCACTATCATGCCGTGAACAAGCATGGCGTGTAATATGGATAGTAAGGTTGTTTCGGCACCTGTTGCTGTTCCACCGGAGCTTGTGAAGGCTGCGCCGACTTTGCCTTCAAGTTTGCCGTGTATTTTCACAGACTCGTCTATTAAAGCCTTGAGCTTTGCGGACATTTGTCCATAATACGTGGGGGACCCCATTATTATGCCGTCTACCACTAGCAAGTCGTCTAGGCTTGTTTGTTCAACTTTTTTAACAATCACGTCAACACCTTTTACTTGGCGTGCTCCCTCGGCCACTGCAAAAGCCATTTTCTCAGTGTTACCTGTTCTAGAGTCATAAACAATTAGGATCTTCGCCACAACAAACACCTCTCAAGAACAAGATGTTGTGCACTTGCCGGCTCTTTAAATCTTGCCGTGGAACCAAGAACTTTGCAATAGAAGATTTTTTCATAAGCTATAAGAGGCTAAAGCTGCTATCTTCTGGGGAGAATGGTGGATCCATTTTAGAGGGGAGAAAGGAGAGAAGGGAAAACATGGTTCCACCATTCTCCCCGTCATCTTTCAGTGCGTATTGCAGCTTATGCTTTTAAACCTTTCCTTCAATCACTAATTAACCTAACCTTTCCGAAATGGAAAACCTTCAAGGGATTTCTAACGTTTTTCCATTTCCTCTATAATCTCATCCACAGTCATCAGTTTAGCGTTGTATATGAACTCTAAGTACCGCAGACCCCGTTCGTGGTCTTCTTGTGTAAACGCCTCTACACCGTCCTTTGCGACTATTATTTTGTAACCTCTGAAGAAAGCGTCGGCAGCTGTGTGTTGGACGCAGATATGCGTATGTATGCCGCATAAAACCACTGTTTTTACGCCTTCACCATTGTACAAGCTTCTCAAAAGCGGATCCAGTCCCGTCTCGTAAAAACCGCTGTAAGTTCGCTTCTCTACGACATAGTCTCTTTCAGTGGGCTTAAGCTCCGGAATAACTTCAGCTCCCTTCGTTCCTTTTATGGCATGTTTTCCCCAGCGGTGAACTTCAAAATCGTTTGGATAGTGTGCATCACTACTGTAGATTACTGGGACTCCACGTTTTCGAGCAGCCTCAATAAGCCTCTTGATGTTGGGGATTATGCGCTGGGCTCTTTCGCATTTTAAATCGCCGGTAACGAAATCGTTAAGCATGTCAATTACTATAACAGCCATTCGTTCGGGCATGAGGGGTCCACCTCTAAGCGTTTTAGCCTTGTCTTTTGATTAGTTCCTCGATGCTTATACCTAGTTCTTGGGCTTTTTTGAGGAGCTGTGAAAGCTGGGTCTTTAAAGCCTCTTTTTCCTCCTTCTCTTCTACTTTGCGTTCCTCTAATTGTTCCCCAGCCTTCAGCTCTATGGTGAAGGCGTCGAGGGGTTTGATTTCCATAAGCTCAACAGTCACCCTTAAAGGTGTGAACTCGTTGTTTGCTCCCTTTTCGTATTCAAGCGTCATCCTTGCAGGCTTGTCGGAAGCCCCCCTCTTGTTTATTTCCTCAATAAGCCTGCGTGAAAGTTCCAGCCAAGTCTGCTTATTTTTTTCTTTAATTTCCGCTGAAGCTTTTGAGAAAAAGTTGAGGTAAAACCACCGTTTCAGCTTGAAAATCGCCCCTTTACTTGTTGGCGAAATTTTAAACCTTTGCGTGGGCATAATTCTCCTCTAGAAGTTTTTAATTGAACATGGTTTAAAGTGTTTTCCTTTTCGTTAACTCTGGTTTCCAAAATGTTCAAATGTTTAAAAGGCTAAAATTGAAGTGCCACAAAGGGGTTTAATTGCCTTTAAGGGATGAATGCAAACTCTGCGGGCGAGTGCTTTCAGTAAGCTATCTCAGGAGATGCCAGAGGTGCGGCAAAACCTTCTGCCTAGACTGCATGGTTCCAGATGTGGCAACCGGTGACATGAGGCGACTTTTCTGTTTGAACTGTGCAAGGAAAATGGTTTCGCCTAAAACAAGCAACAAGTACGAGGCTTTGACGCGTTATCTACGATTTAGGTCAGCCTTCACGGACACTGTTAAGCTTTCCTTTGCCCAAGTAGACGGCATAATAGGCGACAACTTGCCTTTAGAGGCTTATCGTTCAGAAGAGTGGTGGAAAAATACGCCAACCACAGCCCATGCAAGGGCTTGGCTCGACGCGGGATGGAAAACTGTGGAGGTGAATCTGAAAGAAGCCTATGTAGTCTTCCAGAAAACGAAAGCTCAGCAACCGTCGGTCGGGCATGAAAGAACAGGAAGAAACGTCAGCCAAGAGCCAACCAAACCCTATGCGCCGCCGCCAGCACGTCTTTTAGCAAGACGGAAGCCTTCAAAAACAAAGATAGCGAAGCTTTATGCTAGACTTAAAAACATTGAGAGAGCTAAAACCGCCCAGCCGAAACTCCGGGGTAACCTCAAGCCCAAACCAGCCCACGAAAAGCGGCTGTTTAAACCGAAAAGCGAATAAGAAAATTTATCCTAACCCCCTATAGAATTAACAAGAGAAAAGGCGCGGCCGTCGTCTAGTCTGGTTAGGACACAGCCGCCAAAACCGCGGTGGAAGCCTTCCAAGCCTGCGATCCCGGGTTCAAATCCCGGCGGCCGCACTATTTCAGTTTCTGATTGTTTTGCTGTTTATGGGTTGCTTACTCTTAAAAATTGGCGAGTTTCTCCAACTTTTCTATCGTTGGGTAAACTATGTTACCCTTAACCATGCTTTTCACAGTTCGCAGTGGGGTGTGGGTGACGGTTACCGAGGTGTTTAGCAACTTCAAAGCGTGTTCAAGGGCGGCTAACTTCTCCTCAATTGGAAATGTGTGGTTCTTTTTCATGCGCGCTCACGAATAGAATATCGTGTATTGCTATATAAGATATTTATTGCAGCCCCAAAAATATATCGAAAAAGAAAGGAAACCAACAAAATCCGTTTATGTTTAGACGATGAGGGTTCTGTGCACCTTTATCAAGTGTTTTAGGAGTTCTGAACGGAATTCTCTGACTTTCTTGTTTGGAGGCGCTGTTGCCACCACGAGCACAATGTAGTAGTTTTTGTCGCTTTGCTCTTCAAGATAAACCCTATAGTCGCTGATGTTGTTCTCGTTAAGCTCCGTTCGAATTTTTTCCAGCACGGTGTCTGGGTCGAATTGGATTGGGAACTCGTAGCGCACGCGCACCGTTTTTGGTTCTTCCTGTTCTTCCATGACAACGCTGTGGGTGAAAGCGACGTTGTTTGGAATTTTAACAAGCTCACCGCTGTCGGACAAAATTTTCGTGTGCATTAAACCGACTTCAACCACTATACCCCTCAGTGTTGGCATGTACTCGTCTCGGCTGAACATTTTGTAGGCTGGAAAGGATACTACTGAAAGGGGGATACCGCCAGAAATCTTGACGTTGGTTCCAGGTTTGAGGAAGCCTGTTCCAAGGATTATTAGGCCGGCGAAAAGGTTGGCCAAAATAGGCTGCAGACCCAAACCGATTATGAGGCCTGAAACAGTGGCCCCGGCGACGGCGCTTACGCCCGTAACTTCGAATATGGCTAGTACTATGAGGCCTACTACCACATAGCCTATTACGACGAAAACGTTTCGTATGAGGTAGATACCTCTGCCCAAATGTTTAAGCCTGACAGTGATAAGCGAAGCCACAAGCTCGATGACTAGTATGCCAAGCATTATGGCGGTTATCGCCCTGACGATGTTGAAATAGACGAGGTATGTTTGACGAAGTTCTTCGGGCAATAGCCCTTGAATGGTTAAAACCCAAAGTATGATGATTACCAAAACGATTATGGAAATGTAGGCGACCCGCCAAATTCGCTTCAAAGGCTGCCCCAGCAACCTTCACTCTACAGTAAAAGCAATAAATAACTTTCCTAGCGTCATTTGAAACGAAAACTTTTACCGCCACAAAACTTCTATCATTGAGGGGTTTACTGGGTTGCGCTGGTTAAGCTCGCCAGCGTGGGCAGTCCTCGCGATTGCGGGTTTTTCATTATCCATATTTGGGTTTGCTTTAAACACTGTAGAAATTGGATTTTTCGGCGCAACCTTGACGCTTGCATGCATTTCCGGCGCCCTTACATGTTGTGTTAGGAGCGATCGTTTGATGAAAAGAACTTTGGAAGTTGCTTTAATGTTCGGAGCCTTTGGAACCATTTTCTACGGATACCTCTCGACGGGAAGCTTGTCACTGCTGGTGTTCACAGTGCTTATCGTCTTTATGCTCTTTGTCGGATTCGTTTTATCGTATCTTGCGCCTAAACTTCTGCGAAAAATTGGTAAAGCGTAAATGTCACAATCATGTTCATACAATCTTTTAAAAGGTGTCATGCTTGCACTTACCCGTCATGAAAGATGAGGTCATCCGCTTTCTCGATCCCAAACCCGGCGAAGATTTTATTGACTGCACTGTGGGTTTGGGCGGTCATGCCTCGGTGATTCTGGAGCGGAACAAGCCTGATGGACGGGTTTTGGGCATCGACTTTGACCCGCAAATTCTGGGAGAGCTCATGCGCAAAGTGCATGGGACCGAGCTTGAGAAACGCCTCGTTCTTGTTTGTGAAAATTTTGCCAGTTTGGAGGCTATAGCCAAAAAATACGGCTTTGTTGGTGTTTCTGGCGTGCTTTTTGATTTGGGTTTGTCAAGCTGGCACTTGGAGGCAAGTGGGCGAGGCTTCTCCCTTTGGAGGAATGAGCCTCTTGACATGAGGTACAATCCTCAGGCATGCACTTTGACGGCTGAAGCCATCTTAAACACTTGGAGCCTTAAAGACCTTGAGCGGATCTTGAGGGTTTACGGCGAGGAACGTTTTGCCAGACGCATAGCCAAACAAATAGTCGAGTCTAGACCATTGCGAACCACCGTGGACTTGGTTATGGCTGTGGAGCGCGCCACCCCACCATGGTACCATCGCCGCCACATCCACTTCGCAACAAAAACTTTCCAAGCCCTTCGAATAGTCGTCAACAACGAACTCGAAAACTTGGAGAAAGCCTTACCCCAAGCCTTAAACGTGCTAGGCAGCGGTGGAAAACTCGCCGTAATCGCCTTTCACTCGCTGGAAGACCGCATAGTCAAAAACTTCATGCGGGCCAAAGCTAAAGACGGTGTCGTGAAAGTTTTGACGAAAAAGCCTATGAGGCCTTCGGAAAAAGAGGTTAGGGAAAACCCTAGAGCTAGATCAGCAAGACTGAGAGTTGCGGTAAAAGTCTAGTAAATTTACGCTAAACGTAAAATATATATTCAGAAATTGAACAATAAATAAGCTTCTGTGATCCAAAAATGGGAAGGAAAGTCGCCGTTTTTTTGGCGATGTTGATCTTTGGGATGGCTGTTGCTGGCTGCAGAACACATTTAGCTGCTGGTTATCAATTACCAAGCGAGTTTGAGTTTATGGAAATTGCCGAGATATCCGTTAACTGCACAACAGCCCAAGTTACAGTCGCTAGTGGAGTAATATCCACTAATGAGACGCTTGTACATTTTCCGGCTGAAATAAACATGGAGGCTGTAGAGTTGGAAAATGTAACTCAAATTACGCTTTTAGTTTCAACGCCGGGTTCAATTCTTTGGTTTGTCTTCAACAATACTGAGGTTGCTGGAGCTGAAAAGTATGCCAACGTAACCGTTGAGACATACTTTGAGCCATACTTTAATCTGGGCTTCGAGCATAATTCTACTGAGATTTCAGATAATATTGTCACTGTAACCTTCACCGGGTTAGGTGCGACGAACTTGACAGATTTCACGGAGTTATTGATGTTGGATTGTTTGGCTTCAGATCTGGGTGGCTTCTCATTAACCTTTATTCCAATAACAAGGGAGACTAGTGCCTGCACTCAGTTGATAGCCCAAAAAGAAAGCGGAAATTTCGAATGGAGATATTCAATGGGCGTAATGTACAACACAATCTTTCCAGATGGCAGTGGCGAACACACTGTGGACGTTTTAGACCTGCTTAATGTTGAATCGCTTGCACCGTCGAAATATGCACTCATAACGGTTGGTTTTAACCAGTTCTATTTGTCAACTGTGACATTAGATATAATCTCAAATACCACAGTGGGTTTTGTTTCATGCGTTCCGGGTCAAACAACAATACCATATACAAGGGGTTGGTATATCAATCCAAGTGGACCATCACCTATACAATTACAAGGATCTTTCCTTTTCGGAGGAGACAGCACGCCTGTCACTGTGCTGTCGCTGACCTTTAGCGGTACGGTAATTCCAGAGTTTACGGCGCCGATGTGTACGGCGGTTTTAATGCTCATCTCTGTTATCGCCGTAGCCTTCAAGAGACGGTTTAACAGCTAAAAACCCTTTTCTCCCTTCTCCCCTCTATTTTATCTTGTTTAACGCTTCTCTGAGTTCCTTAATCCTTTTTATGACCGTGTCTGAGTGAGCGATTATCCATGGGCTTGGGTTTTTAAGCCTACATATGCATATGGTCTTTTTGCCCTTCAACTTCGCGTAAAAGAGTTCCATGCATGTTCCGGCTGAAAGCCTTGGCATGTATGCGATTAAAACATCACATTTCTCGATGTCTTCCAAGTCCCGCCTTATAAAGTCTAAGGGTGGAACTTTCATCCACCAGTTCGGCTCTTCGCTTCTATACAAGATTTTTTCGCGTTGCCACGGGTCGACGGGCTCGTAGCCGCAGCGGACGCAGATTCGCCTTATCTTTTCCCTGTAGCCTTGACGGTTTTCCATTCCCTGAATTGGACCAGAGATGAATGCTTTTCCTTTCACAGGGTTCACCAAGACTTTTTAGGCGTGGCTTATGAGAAAGGATTAAGAGCGGGACGCTGTAATTTAGTTTTCCAAAACGCGGAAAAAGGCGTGTAAAACTTGGGTTTGCTGGATCCGCTGACAGCCATCGTGGTGTCCTTCTGCCTTCTCGGCGTGCTTTTATATAAACGGGTAAACCTAGGAATAACGTTGACAGCCACAGCCATAGTGTTGGGTTTACTTTCCCTCGACTGGCAGAGCATCCCGATAATTGCCTACAGGACTGTTGACCCCTCAACTGGGGATGGACTGCTTGCGATATCCGTTATCCTCGCAACCTTCGGGATAATGTGGTTAAGCATGCTCTACGAAGAAACTGGTCAAATGGCAAGGTTAAGCGAAAGCACAAGCAGACTTGTCAAAAATCCGAAAATAGTTTTGAGCATCCTTCCAGCCATAATTGGACTTTTGCCAGTGGCAGGCGGCGCCCTCCTGTCTTCGCCTATAGTTGACGCTGAGGCGGAAAAACTGAAGTTAAAGCCTGAAAAGAAAACATTCGTGAATGTTTGGTTTAGACATGTGATTCTCCCAATTTATCCACTCAGCCAACTTCTCATACTGACTGCAGGCCTCACCGGGGTTGCAATCTTCTCTCTGATCATGCTTCAAATGCCAATATTCATCGTTATGATAGTTGTTGGTTTTCTTATGAGCTTCTGGAAAACCACAGTGGCAAAGGATAATAAAGCTGAAGAAACGTTAGGCAAAACCTCGTCAGACCTTAGAGATTTCGTTATTACCTTTTCGCCGATATTAACGACGATAGTTGTTGCTGTTCTGATTAACGTGTCTGGCTACGGGTTTTCTCAAAGAGGCTTTGATGTTCTCATAGCAACCTTTGTGGGTGTGGCAGTTTTAGCCCTAATTTCTCGCTCAAAACTTAAAACATTGATGAAACCGCTTCGAGGCTTGAGCATTTATGGAGTGACGCTTGCAGTTTATGGCGCCTTTCTACTGCGAAACATGATGAACGAGGCTGGCATATCCAAAATCCTTCAACCCTTAGTTTTAAACGGAAGCCTAGACTTTACAGTGTTGTTAACTGTGGTTCCAATGGCACTGGGCTTTCTCACAGGCTCACCGTTAGGAGCTATAGCAATGGGCGTCTCAATAGTGGCAGGCTTTTTAAAAACATTTACACCCAAAACTTCAATGCTCCTGTACATTAGCGCCTATTTAGGCTACAATATTGCGCCAACTCACCTGTGCCTCACTTTTACAGCCGACTACTTCAAATGTCCCCTTACAAAGGTTTACAAATACATGATCCCATCGTCCATAATAACTTTCACAGCAGCCTTGATAGTGTATTTTCTGCCGTTCCCCATCTGAAAACGCTTAAAAGCCCGGGGTCCCCAAACGTAAAATGACCTAGAATGGATTTGGCAATCTCAACGTTTGACGCAAGTCCCCTCTACAGTCTCGGCCTAATCATGATTCTGGTGGGCATAGTAGTTGTCATCGTAGCGTTTGCCCTACTTTTCGTCTCAAGTGCAAAAAACAATGAAGTCAAAGGCGGCGGAGCGCTTATAATTGGACCCTTTCCAATAGTGTTTGGTACAGACAAAGAATCCGTGAAGATCATGCTTTGGCTTTCAATAGCCCTCACAATAATAGCCTTTGCCCTATTCATAACGCTCTATTTGTTGGGTAGGTGAAAATTGGATGACAGATAAGGAACAAGCTGAAACAAAGTGGTTCAAACGCTTCATAACACTGTTTTTCGTAGGCTTCCTCATAATACTATTGGGTATTGTGTTCTTAACAGTGGCGATGTTACTGTCTGGAACGGGAAATGCAAGTGTTGGAGGCGTCGTGTTCATATGGTTTTTCCCAATAGTTTTCGGTGCAGGTCCGGAAGCCCATTGGCTTATCCTATTCGCTATAATCTTGGCTGTTTTAGGCATAATCATTTTCTTTCTAACGACGCGAAAAACCATCGGAAAAAGCGGGCTTTAACCTTTACATTTAGCTTTTCTTGCCTTCCATGCCTGAAATCATGTATGTTAATAGGAATATGAGGACTAAAACGACGAAGGTTGCAGTCATCAAAATGTATTTCAATGTTTCGAAGTACGCCCCAACATCCATAGGTGTTTCCTCTATTTCTTCTAGATTCTGCGTTTAAGTATTTAAGGAGTTGGTTTTCGCCATTCCTGCATCAATGTTTCGTAGAGCTCGTCTTCGCTGTCTATTTGCTCATACCATCCTAGGCTTTGAGCGATTTTCTGGGCAATGAGGTGGTAGCACATGTGGACTTTTCGGTCTAAAACGCGGAAGTAGAAGTCGTCGCACGTGCAGAACTCAGCTTCAGGCATTATTAAGTAGTCGCGTTCTTTGCCAACCACAACCCAAACAACCCTGCCGCTTGGCTTAAAAACGTATTTTTTAACACGGTTCTCTTTCAAGGCTTCAAAAGCCCTAGCGAAACGTTGCCCAAAAATCTCGTAAAGTCTCGTGAGGTTTTTACCGGTTAATCTACCCTCTGTTTTAGCTTCCCTGCATATGATATTTAACAGGTCGGCTTCGGAGTCGGCGCTCATGGAGGTTCAAGCTTTAACCGCTAAAAGGAAAAAGAGGCGCTATTCTATCTTTATCGGTTCGCCTTTCGGCTTGCGTTCTTCCTTTATTTTCGGAAGCTTAACCTCCAAGACGCCGTTCTTATACTGAGTTTTGGCTTCCTTCACGTTGACTTTAGCTGGAAGCGATATCTCCTTATAGTATTTCCGTTGAGGCGTGTCCACGCTTATCGTCAACGTGTCCTCGGTGCCGTGAAGCTTAATATCCTCCTTTTCCACGCCGGGTAGTTCCGCCACCACATGGATTTCGTTGTCGGTTTCAACAATGTCCACCAGTGGCTCGCGTTCCTCCTTGACAGTAGGTCCATAACGGGTTGGTTTAACGTTGCCGAACTCTCGGATTTCGGGTTTACCGTCCGGTCCTATTCGGATGCTGTAACCGTAAACGAAAGGTCCCCACTCACGTATGGTTGACCCGTCTGGAAGCTTGCGTTCCCTCACATAGTCTTTTGGGATGCGTGAGGTGAAAGCCTTAAACTCTTCCTCCATCATTTTTTCCATTTCGCGGAACATGCGGTCAATGTCCTCGAAGAACCAGCTTCCAAAGAATGGGAAGCGCCTTCGCCTAAACCATTCTGGGAAATCTTCATCCTCTTCTCTGGGCACTTTCTACACCTCTCCAAGAGGTAGAGGAAGCCTTTTCTATTAAAGGTTTATGGCTTTCCAAAAACTTCAAGCTGGCTTAAAGAACCCAGAAAAGTTCCGTCTAAAAGGTAGATTTCAGCGTTTTTTAAGTCTACGGCTTCTGCGCGGAGAATCGGGCCAACAATTTTCTCGCTTTCCGCTGTTTCTGCCTCGTTTAATGGTTTTCCGCCCAAAAATTCGTTGAAGGAAGGCATTATTAAAAGTTGGATTGTTCGTGGCTTTATCTTGTAATGTTTAAACAGTGTTTTCTGAGGGTTCTCCTCAATTTTTATTCCATGTTTTTGAAGCAGAATCTCCGCCAGCTGGTTTGGGTTGCATCTGGCTTTAACCCAAACTTGCCGTGTTATGCGGAAACCTGCGGGGTCGCGGAGAACGATGACTGGATGGACATGACCCATCACAAGTGTTTTGCATTTCAGAAGAGCTGGTGAGGGCCAGCGGTGTCCGTGGAAGAAGCCTACTTCGCCTACCACCGTGCCGGATGATGGGAGGATTTTTATGCCTTCTGGGAGCAGTGGGTCAAGGTTTCCGTCGTGGTTTCCATGGATTATCTGGATTTCGCTTATGTGCCTTCTAAGCTCGTTGAAGAATTCTGGGATGTCTTGCCACTCGCCGAGTTCAGCCGTTGCCACGGTGTGTTTCACGTCGCCCAAAATCAGCAACGTGTCCGGCTTGTAGGCTTTTATAAGCATCTTCAATTTTTCCAGAAGCCTCACCGCTTGGGTTGGCACGTGGATGCCCTTTTCGGATAGGGCTATCTCCCACCCAATGTGGAGGTCTGCCACCACCAGTGTTCGGAAAGCATCTGCCTTCACGAGGGCTGCTGGGTGGGGCGTTAAAGGCGTTATCATGGCTGTTTTCCTTTCAAGAGACTTAAAATAGTCTTGTGGATTTTTCGGTTGGCGGAAGCCACAAAAGTCAGCTTTTCAGCTGGATCAAGTTTGGCGTTTAATGGTTTGCCTTCCGGCGTTGTTATTGTTGCTCCAGCCTCCTTTACTATTAGCCATGCGGCAGCCGTGTCTGTGGTTCGTAGTTTGCCCCTTATGTCTATGAAGGCGTCTATGGTTCCGTCAGCCACGTAACATAGTTCTAAAGCGTTAGCGCCCAAATGGCGGATGTGCTTAGTTTGCTCTATTAAGCTTGTTATGTGGGGGGTTATTTCCCTAGCCTTGTAGGTGTTTAGGTCTATACCTATCACCGCTTTCGCCAAATCCACTTCTTCTGAAGGCCTTATTTCTTGGTTGTTGCGCTTGGCTCCTTCACCCTTAACAGCTGTATATGTCACGTCGTGGAAGAGGTCTGCCACCAGCGCAGCGTGCACTGTTCGGAGTTCCGGTTTTGTGGATACGGCTATGGATGTGGCGTAAAACGGTATGCCCCTCGTTAGGTTAGTTGTCCCATCTATCGGGTCTGCTGTAACATAGTGCTGTTTGGGGTTTGCGCCATACTGTTTTATGCCTGACTCCTCGCTTATGAGGGTGAACGATAAGCCTCTCTCCAGCAGCGTTTCGGTTATGGCCTTTTCAGCCGCTAAATCCACCTGCTTTATTGGATCCCCGCCAGCGCCTATGCCCAATTCTGGTTGAGGCTGTCTTAGAGAAGCCTCCAGCAGCGGTTTTATCCGGCTTTTCACGTTGTTTTTGCATTCTTCTAGTATTTGAAGCCAATCCAAACCTAATTTCATCTTGTTTGTATTTTCGAAATCTTCAATAATAAGGTTGATGTTTCCAAAGTAGCCTTTAACACCTCTAGAAGAAGCTTCTAAAAAACTGTTCCAGAAAGCATTTAAGCAAAAACTAAAGAAAATGACGCATCCGTTGAAGGGCACACCATGGAAACAAAAATTGTAGAAGTCTTAGAAGCGCTTGTCGATGGAAGATGGCACACGAGAAAGGAAATTTTAGAAAAGGCTAAACTAAAACCAAAACAGCTTGAAACAGTGATAAGTTTTCTGGAAGAATACGGCTTCATAATTGTGGACGCTGCAAAAGGTGTGGTGAGGCTTAATGAAAGTTTTCGGAAACTGTTAGTTCAAGAATCTAGCCAATAAGCCTTAACAAGCCCTTGTAGGCTTCTAAAAAACGTTCTCCCTTCCCCGTTATTTTGAAGGCACTCGGGTCGCCCTCAGCTTGGCATAAAAGTTTCCTTTCCAATAGAAAACCTAAATAGGCTTCCACCTGTTTGAAGCTTAAATTGCAGCGGTACATTAGGTGGGTTTTTCGAACTTTCCTGCGGGAAGCCTCTAAAATGGCGGCAATTATGTCTAAGCGCCCTCTATGACTGCTATTGTTCTTGGCTACTGTCAACACAAACAGCTCCGCTAAAATGTTAGGTTCCCCTTTCTCAAAAATAGGTTAGTAGGGGAAAATTTAAAATTTTCTTACAAGAAATGAGAAAGGAAAAGGAAGAGGGGAAAGCCCCTTTTCAGCCCCTAAAATTGGCCTAGTTTTTTCAGAATTTTTTCGAGGTCAGCGTTTTTTTCTGTGAAAATGCTCACTTTGTTGTCGCTGACCGTGAAGGACAAAACTTTAACTTCTTTTCCCTCGACGAGGATATTTTTAGCTTCGCCGAGGTTAAAGGTTTCCACGAGTTCTTCCGCTGCTTCAAGGGCTGAAGATGAGAGAATAGCGTATTCGATGAGTTTAGACGGATCTTTGAGGTCTATGGCTGCTGAGGTTGAGTTTCGGAGAATATACCCTATAACGCCTTCGTAGCCTTTTATTTCTTCAAGGCTTGCCCTAAACTGGTCTGTGGGGACAGTCTCTTCTATAGCTATGGGTTCTGCGACGGCCTGTTCTTCCAAGGCTTTCTTTTTCCTAGTCATGCAAGTCGCCTCCATCATTCGATTACGGGTTTAACTTTCACAAGTTCACCCTTTTTGATTTCGAGGGCAAGCTGCGCCTTTTCTGGGATTTGGACGATGCCCTTCCCCGCATATTTAGA
>Ga0105162_1001184_pt1 | contig 15490 bp, 18 predicted proteins | sample JNZ201metaG_FD_81532 | JGI IMG/M metagenome (GOLD analysis project Ga0105162, IMG submission 81532) | Hot spring microbial communities from Jinze hot spring, China to study Microbial Dark Matter (Phase II) - JNZ 20120812A | ecosystem: Environmental > Aquatic > Thermal springs > Hot (42-90C) >...
AAGTTAAGTATTAGCATTTATACTTAGATGTATATATATTCTCTGTACAGTGTTTTGATGAACAAGTTATATTTCATCATCTCTCGAAGATTATAACCTTGCGTTATGTGAATCTATAGCTCTCAACTCTTTTTAGTTCAATCTTGTCCTCTATAAGTTCATAGAGCTTTACTACTATTATGCCATTACTGTATACCTCCAGTTCTATAAATGATGGGAGCATTGTACCTCCACCACCTCCCCATACTCCAGTTACAGAACCTGGATTAATATGTAGAATGCCTGTAGAATCAAGTGATATGAATGGATAGTGTGTATGACCTGATATCAATATTGATGCTCCAAGTCTTTTAGCTATTGTTGAAAGAGCCTCTATATTTCCTCTAGGTCTAACTTGATCACCATGAACTACTCCAAACCTTATACTATATACATCGAAAACCTCTTCCTCCGGTAAATCTAGGTAATCCATATTGCCTTGAACTACATATATATGTTTTCCGAAATGTTTTATCTGGTCTATAACATACTCTTCTGTTAAATCACCTGCATGAACAACAATATCATACCTACTTAGTTTAATGTGGTCAACAATTCTAGTGTCAATTTCTGAAGCTCTTTCCGGTATATGGGTATCACTAATCAATAACAAGATGGTTTTCTCTTTCTTCACTAATATCTACCCCGCAGACTTGATGAAACTCTACTAAATCTTATTAAGGATTTAGATCAGCTATAGCTTTTAAAGAGTATATAGCTAATAAGTTCAAAATGCATAGAATTCTTTGATCATATTTCGAATACTCTTTACTATATATATTGTCAATCTAGATGCTTCAACTGTTCCAATATCTATCTCTATTGGTTTAACGAATCCCCTCAATAGCGCCGGTAATCCTTTCTCCAAACCTATACCATATCCACCTTCTAGAACAGCTATAGCGCTTATACCTAACTCCTTAACGAACTGTCTGACCAATGATCCAAGGAATCTGTAGAAACTCTCCGTTAACTCCATGGACGCTAATCCATCATCTTTATAAGCATCAAATCCTGCTGAAATAGCGAGCACCTTGGGTTTTATGGTATAGATTAATTGAGAAACTATCTCTTTAAATACATAGATATAATCATTATCACCGCTAAATGAATGCATAGGTATATTTATCTTGGTTCCGTAGCCTTCTCCACCACCAAGATCATTAATGTAACCAGTACCAGGATATATACCGTGTTCATGAACATCTATATGCACTACATTTGGGTCTTCCCAAAATATTTCTTGAGTACCATTCCCGTGATGAACATCTATATCAATTATGACTACAGGTTTGTAGCCTCTATCTAAAGCATATGTTGCTGCAATAGCGATATTATTGAATATACAGAACCCTTGTGTAGGTGCACCCATAGCTCTACCATTCAGACCTACATGATGACCCGGAGGTCTAGTAAGAACAAAAATTAATGTTCCTTTAGCATCTAAAGCTATTTCCATTGCATGTGCAGAGAGATATAAAGCATAATTGGCTACAGCACATGTATCTCTACATACATAAGTATCACCATCAATAAAACTCTCGCCTCTACTACAGAACTCGTCGATTAAAGCTATATAGTTTTCACTATGTATCTTCAGCTTATAGTCACGATATCTATCTTCAACAACATTAACATTCTTTATGTAATCCAAAAGATCATTAGCTCTAATTCCATTCAATGCTATATCTAAACGCCCGGGATTCTCGGGATGGTAAACACCTTGAGGCGGTTTATGTCTATAAAATATATTATTGTAGAAAATCATCATATTCATGCTTCAAAATCCTCTAATTTACTACATGATATCTATAAACATAGTACATATATCACTAAATAAATCTAGCGATCCAATACCCTGTAAACGAGTTAGTTTACCATCTATTAATAACGTTATTTCTTAAACTCGCTACGATACACATAATTCAATGAATAGAATTATCGTTTCTATCGAACTTCATAAAATACGTTTATTAACTACAGAAATTGAGAGATAAAATATATCATTAATTCTCCTATATTCTGTACTCAATCTCCCCCTAAGGACTAGAGATATGAAACACCATTATTATGAAGTTATATGTTAATCCATAAATATCAAGATAATTAGGATAATTATAGATGCTAGTGAATATATTGTTGAACCACAGGTTTATATTGATAGAAGTGCTATTCTTCTGAATAGATCCCCTACATCTTCACACTTATCTGCAGCATTCTCTATAGAGTCCATGAGTTCTTTAATCAATATGCATTGTGATGGCTGTGCATTATTGCAGAAACTAAGTACAGATTTGAATAAATCGTGTCTGATGTCGTCAACCTCTTCTTCTAGAGACTCTATAGAGTTAGCTATTTCTAGAACTTTCCTAGGATCCTTAACTAAAGTATCTACAGCTTGTTTAATTAAGTTTACAGCATCTAAAACCTTTTTAGACATTAATGTAAGTTTCTTACCTATATCATTTGGTGTTTTGTTTGGTGTATATAGTACTGCTCTTCTACTCCATGCCTTAGCATAATCAGCTATATCGTCAGTCATTATTATTAGTCTCACAAGCTCTTCTCTATCTATTGGATGAAATATTTCTTTGGATAATTCTGCTAAAATATTTCTTTTAGATTCATCGGCTTTTCTTTCTGATTCAAAAACATTTTGCCATTCTCTTAAGACTTCCTCTTCATTTCCTTCAACTAAAGCTTCTATGAGCTTTTCTGCGTGATTTACTACATCTATAACTCTCTCAACGTGTCTTATATACATGTCCAATATCTCCCTTCTTCTTCTCATAGATATCCAGCTCCAAAACGTCACATCGTAACACCTACAAAGGTTTTGATAAGGAAGTATATAGCTATACTTGCTGAAGCTACTAAAGGTAATGTTAAGATCCATGCACCCATTATGAATATTATAGTTTTCACGTTTACTCCTCTAAGACCTCTATTCTTGGCTATACCTACACCTATTATGGATCCCGCTGTTGCGTATGTCGTTGATATAGGTAATCCGTAGCCAAACAGCATATATGGTAATGTTGTGAAAATCCATACGACTAAGGCATTAGAGGCTTCAGAAGCCATAGCCATAGGTATATCGAGTCTCGTAATCTTGAAAGCTAGAGTCTCTACAACTTTTTTACCGACAGTAAATCCCCCTAATGCTATAAAGAATGATGCAAATATCGCGAGAAACCTCATAGTCTCAGCATCAGGTATTCCGAGATACCTGCTTGTAATAGTCACATAAACACCTGTTGCATTACCAACATCATTTGCACCAAAAGAGTATGCAGAAAATGCTGTAACAAATATGAGAATTACTTTAGCTATAGTGTTGTCTATAGACCATCGACTAAACATCCAGCTAAAGAAGTGGTAGAGAGGTATTGCTAGAGCTATTGATGCTAGAGGTGATGAAATCCAGCTAATTATAATCTTTAAAACAGCGTCAATATTTATGGACATAAGACCATCTTGCAACCATTTAGCTATACCTATACCTATGACAGCACTAGTAACACTATGTGTTGTAGATATTGGTACTCCCTTAAGAGTTGCAATAGTTATCCATGTAAAGGTTGCTAAAGTTGCTGCTACAGCTTCAACAACATCTATATCTGGAACAACACCTCTACCAATAGTCTTCATAACCATGTAGCCTTGAACAACAGCTCCAACAGCTTGAGATGTTGCAAATAAGGTCATAGCCTTCTTAATATCAAGAACTCCTCCACCAACAATAGCATCTATAGAATTTGCAGTATCGTTACCACCGATAGACCAAGCTATTGCTGCCGATAAAGCAAGTCCCACAATGAAGAGCGAAAACAATTACGTCACCATATTTATGCAAAAGATCTTTAGAACAAAAACAATCTCTATAAGAATAATATAGATAATCGAATGGGGTTTATATAACCTATATACATAATGTATAGATCTATATAAGCAATACAATCTACAGTTACTCTTAAGTTTCATTAATAAGCAATTAGCTCAAAAGCTAGGTGTATCAAATATCGATATCACTTAATTCTGTATATCTGAAGATATCCTAAATGATATATAGTTTCATTTTTGAAGATGTTCTTAACAATTTAGGTAACTATATAGGTCTAGGTTTCCTGATATTTGGTTTAATACTTTTAGAAAAGAAAAGAAATAATATAGCGTACTGTTTGGTATGAGTAGAACTCTTTACGTATTTGTTTTGACACTTGTATCTATTATAAGTGGCTTCCTTTTCTCCATATCATTTATAAAGTCAGTAGAAATCTTAATTCATGGCGAGGTCCTTAGTTCAATATAGTAAGGCTATACACAAGGTTAAACGTAAACATGTAGTTGTAAAATTTGTTTCTAGAGATAGAGAATTGTCGACACATAAGAGAATAATTGAGGAAATAAATAAATTAATATAGAGTAGTAGCAATACAGATCATATACAAGGGATATTTATGAAGGCTGCAGTACTTAGAAACAATGTAGAGATTAAAGCTGAAGAATATAGTAGAAGGTATCCAGAACTTCCATGGGTTGAAGAACCTCTATCCATAGATGATGTAGACGATCCCTACATAAACTTTAATCAAGCTTTGGTTAAGGTAGCTGTATGTGGTGTGTGTTATACAGATATAGATATTATTGAGGGAAGAGTTAGATGTAAACTGCCTGTTATACTTGGGCATCAAATTGTCGGTAAAGTTGTTGATATTGGTAAAAATGTGTATGGGTACAGTATAGGCGACAAGGTTGGTATAGCATGGATAGGGCATACATGTAATAAATGTTTCTATTGCAAATCTGGGCAAGAAAATTTATGCGAAGAATTTAAAGCAACTGGATGTAATATAGATGGAGGATACGCAGAATATGTAGCCGTATACAGCAACTACATGTACCATGTACCAAGGAATTTAGATGACGAATATGTTGCTCCACTTATGTGTGCAGGGGCTGTCGGCTATAGAGCTTTAAAGCTTGTCCAAATGATTGATGGACTTAGACTAGGATTGTTTGGCTTTGGATCATCAGCACACATAGTTATGCAGATAGCTAGAAAACTTTATCCTTCTTCAGAAATTTATGTATTTACGAGGAGCGATCACCATAAGGATCTAGCTAAAAAACTTGGAGCAGACTGGGTAGGAAGCCCCTATGAAGATCCCCCAAAGAAAATAAATAGAGCAATAGATTTTACACCAGTAGGAGAAACAATTGCTAGAGCTTTAGAGGTTCTAGACAGAGGAGGAAAGCTTGTTGTAAATGTAATAAGAAAGCAAAGCAGTATAAACCTAGATTATCTAAAACATGTTTGGCAAGAAAAAGAATTGAAAAGCGTTGCAAATGTTACTAGAGCCGATGTAAAAGAGCTTCTAGAGATAGTTAAATTATATCCAATAAATATACACATCCAGATCTATACATTAAATGATGTAAATAAAGCTTTAAGAGATCTAAAAATGGCAAAAATAAAAGGTTCACCAGTACTAAGAATTCCTTAACAAAACATATACAAACCATCATATTACTAATTACCATAGCTATTTCGATCAAGCTTCAATCAAATGATATAGGTGATATAGAGATTATAAAATTTTGTGATCTAACCATGAAATAATCTGTTGTCTTCGTATATCAGATGTTATACGACACATTACATTAGGATAAATGCATTTATGAAGAAGTTGGTCAAAAGAGTATAGAAAGTTATTAAAAACATCACAGGTTCTCTACATGATTGAATACATTATGTCTAGAAGTTTATTGTAAAATACCGTAGAACTCTATACTACTAGATCCAGAAAACTCGTAAATATTATCTCTAGTTACACAATAATAGTATGTAGGCTAACACGATAACCAAATCATTACCCATTAAATCACTTTTACTTATCATGATGAAGAGTATTATCTTGAGCAATAGATAGAATTGTTTATTTACAATCCAAGTATATTTAAAGAAAAGATTTTTAATTAAAATGAACTAGATCTCAATACATCCAGAACTTTTTAAATAACCTAAAACCATAGGTATAGGATCTTCAACATACTTCCAAGACTTTATCGAAGGAACCCATTCCGTATAAGGAATATTAACAACACTTGTATAGCCTTTTGCAAATATATACTCAAAAGAATCAACAACATATCCCTTTAATTGATCAAGAAACCAAAATAAATTATTCTTAAATTCTGCAATTCCGCTTTCAGGCAGAGATATATAAAGTATAACCTTTTTACTATTGTTATACCAGCCACAAGAAATCATGAGTGGATGCCTAGCTATAGATAAACATAGAGCCTGTGGATCGATTACTCCATCAATAACGATACCCATCTTTAGATTCGATACATAGGCAGTTTTTGTTATAGCTACCCTGTATCCAAAAATGAATTTGGAAGCTCTATTAACAGCTTTTCTAGTTTTCTGTACTGTAAACTTTTTACCAAACTTGTTACCAAGAACTTCAGATAATTCTCTAAGTGTAAGCGTAGGATTCATCAAAAGCGCATCTAGTACACTTAGCGCAAGACTATCTATCTTTGGTTTTCCATTCCAGTCACTTGGTAGAAGTAACGGTTTGCTAAAACATGATTCAAATGACTCACTATTGACGATATTTTCTATAGGTCCTTCAATAGCTCTGAATAGATACTCTGGCAATGGTTTAGATCTAATGACATATTCATAAAGATGTGTACTTATGTCAATACCTCTAACACCGCCATAATTTCTATAGATATTGACCATATTTTCGGGAACATAGAGGGATATCATGACCATGTTAGGGATAGATAGAGCAACAGATCTAATGAAAGGTATTGATGTAGTTGCATTACCAAGGTTGTTACATTTTCTTATTTTTTTAACTTTGACAATAGCTATAATACCCTTTAATTTGAGTTTATGAATAAGAAGGTCGGGTACGAGAGAAACACCCATATTATCAATGAATTTGAATAACCTTCTGACATATTTTGTCTTTCTGTACCTAGCCATTCCTTCAGCTTTCAATCCCTTGAGAATCTCTGAAGAAGTTAAGACATTTGATACATAAAGATACTCTAAAATTCTTGAGATTCTCTTTTCAGTTATCTTGCTGAGTTTAACTATGGTCAAAATATCACACATCCTGACCTTACAATTATTTAGCTTCTACTTAAGATATTTGGTAGAACTCCTTATATAAGTGCTTCAAAATTGTAAGACCATGAAGTAATAAGGTAATTAAGTTTTTAGATCAAGTATTCCAATGATTCTATACCTTAACACATAATATTCCATTTAGATAACTCAGAAACTTGGTGAAATTAGATGCAAAGAAGGGAAATCAGTATACTAATTAAATCGACTAGGTATCTTCCAATAATATTCATGATCATAGCATTATTGATGCTGCTCATAAGAGTAAGTACAGTTTATACAGGTGGTACCGAAAATCCCAAGGATCCATCTCCCATCTAAGTTCAATCAAATATTAAATCTTTTTACTAGGATCTTTAATATCTATTTATTCAATCTCTTAATCTTCGAGGTGCCCTATTCAGATTCTCAAATTCATCATAAACTGATTTTTTGGACCTTACCTCTTTCTAGCGCTTTTGTGTATATATAATGTGCTACTATTACATCTTGTATTGCTAGCCCTGTGGAATCGAATATTGTTATCTCTTTATCTGTTTCACGACCTTTCTTTATTCCTGTAACTATTTCCCCTAGTTCAGCATATATGTCTTTTATAGATATTATTTTCTGTGTTATAGGTACGTTTATTTCTCCACTATGTATTGCTTGTTCTACATCATCTACAACTATTTTTGCTCTTTTCAATATTTCTGGATCTAGCTCTTGCTTTCCTGGCGCATCTGCTCCCATAGCATTTATGTGCATTCCTTCATGAATCCATTCATTTTTTACTATCGGTTTTCTACTTGGTGTTAATGTAGCTAATATATCTACTGGCTCAATAGCTTCTCTAGGAGTATCAACAGTTATTGTCTTTATTCCTAGCCTTTCTTCTGTTTCTTTAGCCAATTTTTCTGCTTTTGGCTTAACTGCATCATATATGTATATCTTCTCCATATCCACAATCTTCGAAAAGGCTTCTATATGAAATTTCGCTAAGAATCCTGCGCCAATTATTCCTATAGAAGTTGCATCAGGATTAGCTAGATATTTCGTTGCTACTGCAGCTGCAGCACCTGTTCTTGCACCTGTTATCAATGTTCCATTCATTATACATAGAGGTCTACCCGTCTTTGGATCGAAGAGTAATATTGTTGCCATAACCGTTGGAAGGTTATAGAGATTAGGATTCATTGGATGTGAATTCACAAGTTTTACTCCAGCTATATCTAGCGATTCTAGATAAGCAGGCATAGCTCTTAAATCTCCTTGATATTTATCAAAGAATAGATATACTTTAGGTGGCATTTGAACTCTTTTTAACCCTTTTTCACGAAAAACTATCTCAATAAGTTCTACAACTCTACTCATATCCATTATATCTGCTACATCTTTATCACTTAAAACCGGTATCTCCATCTATGTCGCCAAATAAATGATATTGAATCCGCATATATAAGTTTTATATAATGACGTCTAAAAATGTATAAACTGCTCACATCAAGAAGAATATATGTTTAATGCACTATGTCAAGTATAACAACATGTTATATCTCTTACACATTAGTCTACATCTGAAGTACATATCCTTGAACCACCGTATTTCCTTTTAAAAGCTTTTGAAACATCTACATTAAGTAGATTGGCTATACTTAAGGTCCATGCAATAACATCTGCTATCTCTTCTTCAATACTCTCTTTATCACCATTTAGAATTGCTTCAGCTAATTCACCTACTTCTTCAATAAGCCATGTAAATGTAGCATAAAGACCTCTTGCACTATCTCTTTCAAGATATTCTTTTTTTATGTACTCTTGAATGCATTTCAGATCCATATTCATAACCAGTATATAGGATATTTCAACAAAATTTATACTGATATACTAGAAAACAACGTTAAGTTTAATTTCCAGCCAATCTATAGACCATACTCCGGGAGCTTTATTATGATTCGTGGAAAGATTATGTTGATCCTTAGTATACTGTTGCTAGTAGTATTTACTTTAGCTGTTATACAGATAATTTTATCGTTATTAGCTCCAGGAGTTGCTATAACTATAGGTCTCTATCCGTTTAGATTCTGGTGGATGTGGTGGATTATCGATATAGTTGCCTACGGTCTCTCGATAACTGTGCTTATATTGGTTAGTCTAGGTGTAGGTAGATTTATTGAAAAGAGAATTCCTGTGGATCTGGATCATCTCAAAGCGTCTATGATTTCAACATCTCTTGCTGTTATAAGTGGAGCTATATTCATATTTATGCTTGTAGCATACCTACTTGGTTATGAACTAGCTACTACATTGTTTAGTATAGCTATTCTCTTCGCTTTACTACCGTCTCTTATTTCATGGCTTGTAGCTCCAGCTATAATTAACACAATGTATAGATGTAGACATGATCCAGAACTTCAGAAGATTGTTGATAGAGTTGCTACTAGAGCTGGCATGAAGCCTCCTAAGGCTGTTGTTGCTGAAATGTCTATTCCTAATGCCTTTGCTTATTCATCACCTCTAATGGGTAAATATGTAGCCATCACAACAGGCCTCCTTAAAACTGTTAAAGGTAGAGATGAACTTGAAGCTGTAATTGGTCACGAACTTGGACACCACAAACATAGAGATAATGCTGTTATAATGTTATTTGGTTTAATTCCATCAACGATATACTTTGTAGGTCGATTCCTCCTATATATTGGATTCGTGGGTAGGTATAGCGATGGTGGTGAAAGAAGAAGGTCCGAAGGAGGACTATTATTCATTTTACTAGGTATGGTGCTTATTGTTGTAAGCATTTTGCTACAGATAGCTGTTTTAGCTTTATCGAGACTAAGGGAACACTATGCTGATGCACATGGAGCTAAAGTAACTTCGCCTTTTGCCATGATAGATGCCTTAAGATCTCTTGATCAATTCTATAGATCTACTGGTGCTAGAAAACTTATAGCCGATAGCAAGATTAAACCATTATTCATATACGCTTTAGCTGAACCATTAGTAGGTCTTGAAGAACTACTTTCAACGCATCCACCAATATATAAAAGGATAGCATTTTTAGAATCATTAATAGGAAAAGAGATAGAGGCTTAAAGGATACAAAGTCATGTATAGATACATCTCTGTACACTTCATGGTTTGTGATAGCTTAGTAAAGATAAGCTAATGATTTTATGTGAATGGTGTAGTCTATGGATATTAGAACCTATAGAATCTTATTAGAAAGCTCTGGTTATGGTGCTCAAGATATAACCGCCTATATAGCAGAACTTATTTATAAAAACAATCTTCGTAAAGGTTTAGCTGTAGTTTACACAAATGAAAAAGGTTGTAGTGTAGTAGAGATAGAATATGAACCTGAATTACTGGCAGATCTTGAAGAATTTTTGAAAAATATTGGTTGTATGGATAGTGGTCTCTGTAGTATATTACTGGGTAAAAGCGTTGTTGTACCTATAATCAATAACTCTCTTTTCCTTGGACAATTTAAGAAGATAGTATTCATTGATATTTCTAGAGTTAGTGGAGAAAAATCTCTGGTGATAGTTCTTGAAGGTTTGTTCAAAGATAGTTGAGATTAGAACCTATGGTCCAATGGTCCTCCATCCTATAACATATTTAGTCAAGGATGTTATTAGTGAATGTAAAGCTAGTATGGGATTAGTTTGGATATCTGTCGAAGGAGCTACACCAGCCCTTATAGTACTTAGTAAAGGAATGCATAAAGATTTTCTAAACTTCATCTGTAGATTTATCCCATTCAATGGCTGGAGACACGGTAATGCGTATGCACATTTGATATCAACATTAATTTCAACAAATATTGTAATTCCTATTATGGATGGTTCTCTAGTTTTATCACCTGATGACGATATATATCTTCTTGAAACAAGATCTGTTCACAATCATGTGAGGAGAATATCTATACAGATACATACTGTTTAAGTATCAGCTAGAAGCTTTTTAGATACTAGTTCACGTATAAGTAACTCTATGATTCTTCTAGTTCTACTTCTGATTATAGTAGTATCTCCAATATCTTCAGTAATAATATCTCCATATTTATATCTGTTTAATACCTCTTTCAATTCAGTACTATTGATTGCTACAATCACATAATATCCAGCAGGATCTTTTCTAGATAGTGTTTCTTTAACAATCTTATTAATATCTGCCTCTTTTTTCTTCATATATTGACGACCTTAATCATCCTCTCATGGTTTTGTGCTATAGATTCTATAGTTTCTCTATCGAACCAATCTCTATAAGCATTCTCGACCTTAAGTGAAGCTGCAATAACTCCCTTTACAGATGAACTCAATATGCTTTCGTTTCTAGCTCTATAATACGACGCTACTGCTAAAAGAACATCACCAGCACCTACATCATCTACTGTATTCACGGATAGTGAAGGTATATAGAATATCTCTCCTGAATACACTAGATATGTTCCTCTAGCATCGAGACTCACTAGAAATGCTGTATCTAATGTGGTACTAAGCTCTTTGATATTTTTAACAACCATTAGCTCCTCTTTGGCAAAACAGAACTCCTTAATGTTACCATGAACTATATCAACATACCTCAATATAAGTTCTAAATCTTCTATCCATTCACAAGTAATTCTATTGTCTACAACATTTCTAACAAATCCCTGAATATCGAGAGCCACTACATTAATCGTAGATCGACTAAAATCCTCAAGTATATATATGGAATCTATATCAATTTCTCTCATTATTGGTGCAATAATTACTATACTAAATCCTCCCACTTTTAAATAACTCTCTATAATCTCCTTAGAGATTTTACTTGATGTTCCTTGAAACTCTATAGCTTTTCCACTACTTATAATGAATATAGGCATACCATTAGACTTTATTTCAAATACCTTTATACCGTAGCTATTGAGTAATCCTAAAACAAGTCCTCTGTAATTTTTGTCAACATTAGTAAGAACATATGTTTCTACATCTAGATACGTTGCTAGAGCCCTTCCACCGTAGTAACCTGAACCACCTACCTTAAGTCTTTCACCTACTTTGTCTAAAGTCAAATTCCCTATGAAGAGTGCTCTCAATCTATTTTATCCCTAGCTATATAGATTTGAGATATATATTTCTAATATCATCTTCTCTTACATCGAAAGGTGCAAGCCTTAAGCTGTAGCCAAGAGCCTTAAAAACGGTATCTACAACAATATCGGCATCCTCTTCTTTGAAGCCATAATCACTTAGTTTTTCTTCAAAGCCTAACATTTGTTGGAATTCCGCTATAGCTTTGCCAGCTTTTTCTGCATCGTCTTTTAAAGGTCTTATACTGGGATCTATGTATCTTAGAACTCTATACGAATATTCTGGTACAGCTCTATGTATATAGACAGTTGCCTGAGGACCTAGAATGGCTAGACCAGCACCATGTGGAAAATCTACATTGATTCCACTTAACACATTCTCTATAGCGTGTATCACATGGGCACGACTATTATCTATGGCTATACCTGCTAACATAGATGAGTAAAGAAGCCAGTATCTAGCCTCAATATTATTGGGATCTTTGATGGCTATGGGTAACCAATTGACTATATGTTTCGTTATCTCTTCAGATAGAGTAAGTACGAAAGGTGATGTATTCTTACCTGTAGCAGCTTCATAAGCATGGTAGAAGGCATCTAGAGCCGTGTATATTATCTGTTTTTGGGGTAATGAGAGAGTGTAACGTGGATCATTAACACTTACTAACGGATATAGGTATTCAGATGCTATTCCAAATTTTGTCTTTGGAGAATCAATAGTTACAACAGCATATCTATTGATCTCAGAACCTGTACCATGTGTCAGATTGACAGCTATAATAGGTCGAGCTCCACAGATTTGTCTAACTCCATATATATAGTCTTTAACATTTCCACCGCAAATAGATAAAGCTGAAGCAATTTTTGCTGAATCTATGACACTTCCTCCACCTATACCAATAACAGCTTCTGCGTTAAATTCAATTAATTCATATGCTAGTTGCTCTATGATGTATTGCATGGGATTTGGTTTAATTTTATCAAAGATTTCATATTCGATACTATAGCTACTTAAAATAGATAGAATATCATCAAGTGCTCTACTTATTTTTGCTGCATTTCTACTCGTAATCACATATACACGCTTGTATCTATTTATGACACTCTCTAGCTCTTTGAAAGCTCCTGGACCAAAGTATACAACAGTTCTTCCATATCTTACATTAAATCTCTGAAGTTCCACAATATGCACCTAACACATCATCTTTATAGTAAAAATTAAAAATATTTTAATACATTCTATAGAAGTAGAGGTATGTTAACGTGGATCCTAAAAGTAGACGAAACTCGTTGTTGATGAAAGAAGTAAGTATATTAATTGATGAGCTTGTAAATAACAAAGAGAAATACTTTGATAAAAATCTGGTTCTTAATTCGGAAGGTAGAAAACTTTTTTCAAGAATAACAAAAATACTGATAGTACTTCATCCAGAACTTAGACGAACATTAAGTAGATCCAGAAGTACACCTACATTTGAAGGCATATGTAAACTTGTTGAACATCTTAATGAACTAAAAATGGATCAGATTGAATAACATCCTTGAGTTAATATATGCTATGTTTTTAGTGACTTTATAGAATTTATGTCTATGACTATTTCCTCTGTATCTATTGTTCTAGCCACAATTCTTGAGATAGCGTCTAACAATCTCGTTAAGTAAGGATCCCATGATTTATCCATAGCTATTTTCTTTCTTATCTCCTCATCTGTTACCTTAAGTTTCTCTACATGTTTAACTAATTCTATAGCTTTTTGCTTATCCATAGCTATAAATGCGTCGGACATCAAGTCAAAAATCTCGATAGTCTCTTTATAAAGTTCTACAATATCTTTAGGAATTGAATTAACTAACTTGACAGTCTTAGCTATATTTACAGCGTGATCCGCTACTCTTTCTAGACTCTTTATAAACATAACTCTATGTATGGCTTCGATGTGATCTATACCCCTTTTACTCATTTCATGTGGATCTTTAAGAACTTGCGTTAACTGACGAAGAGCTAAAAGATACAGCTTATCAGCAAGATTGTCTCTAGAGACAACCGATTCAAGAATAGATAAATCAGCATCCTTTGTCATATAGAGAATAATATCTCTATGCATAGAGATAGCTATTCTCTTAAGCCTCTTTACAACACTTTCAATATCACTTAGATTAGGATCTACAACAATTTGTAAAGTAATAGTATCAACATCTTCATCTATAACCTCAAGTCCTATAAGTCTATCTCTGGCAATATCTATTCCTCTATCTACTATAGATCTACTAACCCTACTGTATAACAACTTTATCATAGAGATTCCAGCAATGTAATAAGCTATTATTTCACGAGCAACATCATGTTCGTTGTACCTTTCATCTATAGTAATTTGAGCTTCTATATCTCTATCCATTTTTCTAACCGATGTATATACTCGTAAAGACATATCGGGCAAAACTTCAAGAAATACCTCAGATCTTGACTCAAGCCCTACCTCTCTTGCCCATGAAGCTGGTAAAGTTATTATAAATGTTGCTTTCCCTATCTTCTGAACTCTTCGCCTATATAGAGCCACAATATCTCACCTAAACAGTAATCCCACCATATAAATATTTTTGTTACAGTTTATAAATGAGCTTCAAAACTTTTAGATCATATATTGAGAAACCTATAGTTAAATCTAAATGAAATAAGATAACTTAGATATAAATAACTTAGATGTATACATCATAGATAGTATTATTTGTCGACGGATTCGTTACATCCTTAACGTCATGTTTATATATTTTGTTTGTTCTATTTCTGTTTTGGGTATGTGTTATGGCTGCATGTAGTAAAGCTGTAAGTGTTAAAACACCTGATGGAGCTGAAAAAAGTCTTGTGCCTAAGAAGGTTTGGAGTTTAGCACCTAGAGGTAGAAAAGGAGTAAAGATAGGTTTGTTCCAAGATCCAGCATCAGGAAAATACTTTAGAGCAAAAGTACCAGACGATTATCCAGAATGCGGATAACCAAACAAAAATAAAAACATTTTTTTAAGAATTGTTTCACCTTTACATCTTCTATGTATATATAAATTTATATACCCGGCTATTGTTGTATGCATATACGGTGATAACAATCGGTATTGCCTCTGAATGTTAAATCTGTGGTTGAGTTAGTCATAAGGCATAACAGTTGGAGAAGATTTGAAACAATAAATCTTATCGCTTCTGAAAATGTTATGTCTCCTCTTGCTGAGGCTGTCTATGTTAGCGATATGATGCA
>Ga0105162_1001191_pt1 | contig 15444 bp, 12 predicted proteins | sample JNZ201metaG_FD_81532 | JGI IMG/M metagenome (GOLD analysis project Ga0105162, IMG submission 81532) | Hot spring microbial communities from Jinze hot spring, China to study Microbial Dark Matter (Phase II) - JNZ 20120812A | ecosystem: Environmental > Aquatic > Thermal springs > Hot (42-90C) >...
ACATTCTAACAATATGTATCTCGAAATACCCACCTCTAACAATAACCTCTATACTACCTATACTAAAAGCTTTTACCGTCTCCACAATCACATCTACACACATCTTCGATGATGTTAACACAATCGGTTTACTATTCTTACCATTCCAGATAATCGTCTAACGGTTTTCACTAAATGCCCTAGACATTCTTTAACTCTTAGATCTAGCTGATGTATACAAAATTCACTAGCAGTCTGGTTTCAAAGAGATATAGATTCAAGTCTTTTAACAGCTTTTGTATGACATCCAGTATGTAATCGATATTCCCTCGTCTATGTCAGTGGACCAATTTAAATAGTACTTCCGTTGTCTTCCCTCATGCCGTCCACCAATAGTTGGCATTACATGGCCTGGCTCTAAGACTCTACTAGTACATCACTATCGCTAGAAACACTATGCTTCATTTGGATCCTTAGTATCGTTATTGAAGGAGATTAGAGTTTTCCACGTATAGAAAAATACTGTGTAGGAGACGGGGAATACATACCTATATCTTATAGAAGATGGAGCTGGTATCGGTAAAGACGATCTGCTCAAGCTATATGGATATTGAACTATATGAAGAAGCTAGTAGTGTAGGATCGGTGATAGTTGTGATGAAGACTGTAATTGACAATCACAGTCAAATATGCTACATACATCTCTACACCAATCCATTATGTGTATTTGAAGTATGGTATTGCCTATTCTATTGATGTACGGAAGGCTTACCTTAGTTTAGATTTATCTAAAACTTGCGTATTTAAAAACCCTATAGTAATTCCGTAGCTAGTGTGTGAGCGATTTGCTGAATATCGATAAGAAGAGTGCTGGATATCTGGAGGGCTGGATATCTATAGCTGTAAATACTGTTCTGTTTATAGTTAAATATGTTTATGGCACTATGTATAATTCCATAGCTGTTGTGGCTGATGCTTTCCATACACTCTCTGATTCACTTACTTCAGCTGTTGTTATTTTCGGTTTCTGGATAAGCTACAGACCAGCTGATAAGGAACATCCATTTGGCCATGGTCGGGCAGAGATAGTTGCCTCAATTGCTATAGGTGGTATGCTTGCCATGGTTGGTCTAGAGTTTATACAGAGAAGCACCAGCAAGCTTCTATCTAGAGAAGGATTTGCATTCAGCTGGATCCTTATAACGGTACTTATCATCTCAACAATAGTTAAAGAGGTTCTGGCCAGATGGGCTGGAAATCTCGGATCTAGATACAATGCAGCTTCTCTAATTGCTGATGCATGGCACCATAGAAGCGATGCTATTGCTACAGCCCTTCTAGCTATAGCTATGGCATTCGGAGGAGGTCTCTGGTGGCTCGATGGAGCTCTAGGTTTAGCAGTTTCAATTCTGATAATCTATACATCACTTAAACTTGTAATTGAGAGTGGTAGCGAGCTTTTAGGAAGAGGAGCAACAAAACATGAAGAGGATGCTGTGAAGAAGATTATCTACAGCATATCGAGCGATGTAAAGGATGTCCACCATATACATGTACATAGATACGGAGACCATGTAGAGATTACACTACACATAAGATTGGATCCAGAAACACCTCTACAGAAAGCTCACGAGATAGCAAGCAAATTGGAGAGAACAATTAGGGAAAAATTAGGATGGGAAGCAACAATCCACGTAGAACCAAGCTGAAACAGCTAAACACTCGATGTAAAGAAGTTGGACGAATATCTACGGCTTTCCAGCATAATTCCATATCTTTCATTACTAGTCGCATCCGATCTCTACAATTTTCCCAATAATGCACATCTAAATGAACCAGAGAATCCATAATATTCTAGCTATCTAAGATTTCCACCCTACCTCCTTATACGCTCAGAAGAATCTACACCAAGGTACAGCGATATGTATAGAGCTTGCAATTTTCGATGAACATTAGCAAACTAGTGTTGCGAGCATCGACTACACATTAATAGCATTTTGGACTACGCTCAGCTACACTATTCATAATCTATAGCTTCTCTATTCTTTTTCCATAGACAAATCTAATACCATATCTTCTGCATTCTTCTTCAAGGAATGCCGCAATGTCCTCAGATACATTCTCCACCGCCAGCAAAGCCATAAAAACTTTTCTATTGAACATAGACTCTACAAACTTTATATCCTCTAGAACTTTGTTGAGCTCTTCTCTAGCATTTTCAATACCACCTATGTATGTTGTCACTTCTCCTACAACTAGGGGATCTCTATTGAATATATCCACTTCCCTCTCGATATCTTTAAATGATAGAACTACATCAACTCTAACATCAATTTTGTCCTCGGGTACGCCACTAGATTTAAGGAGTTCTTCAACAAATACAGCTGTATAGTGATCGAGGGTGGTGCCAACAGCTTTAGCAAGAGAACCCATGCCTTTTTCTAATCTATCAATACGTTTCTCTAAACTGGTTAAATGCTTATCAAATACCCCGAAATCCTTTTTCAAAGCCTTAACCTCCTCCCAAAGCCTATTCTGATTCTCCCACAGCTTCACCACATCCTCCCTCAAAGCCTTAACCTCCTCCCAAAGCCTATTCTGATTCTCCCACAGCTTCACCACATCCTCCCTCAAAGCCTTAACCTCCTCCCAAAGCCTATTCTGATTCTCAGACAATTTTTCAAGATTCTTTAACAGATCTGAGATCCCTAAATAGCCTACTACAGCGTACCTAAATTCCTCATCCTCCTCCAATAGCTTTAGGAATTCCTTCTTTAATCTGGTAGACATACTTTACACATTCACCATATATGTCTACCGGGTTTATAAGGTGAACCACATAAACAATTCCATAATCTTGCTAGGTACATGTAGGGTAGTGCTGTAATGCTATTTACAAAGGTTATGAAATCTGATGTACAGGAGTTTATAGTAAACAATCGCAGGATTAGTCCAAGACTGAAGTGAGCTATACAATGATATTCAACTACTTTCCAACAATTAGAGGCACTATCATCTATGGTAGAAATGGAGGATCTGCAGATTCCACTAACTGGGGTTTGGGTTTCATGTTGGTTGATGTTGTTTGATATCAACCCTTGGTTTCATTGTCCTCGGGGCACCTTTCATCGGTGCCCATGTCATCGGTCTCCACCCGTTCAGGGTAACCCCTACCCACAGCTCACCCTCATCTAGCTCGAGTTCACAGCTGTGGGGAAACCCCCACATCTTGGTGTACTTGAGGTAGATGTTTATGGATGCGAGCTTCTGCCTATCCATTTCGAGACCGCACCTCGGACACTTGAACACCCTGCCCACTCGGGTCTTCACCACACACCCGCATCGTGGGCAGGTTCGAGAGGTGTTGTGCGGAGAAACCTTAACCACTAGTGCTTTCTCCGAGAGTTTTCTGTGTATTGTTTCCCATGGTGTTCTAGCGTTTCTCTTTCTCCTCTCTTTATTAGTTCTCCCCCTGGCAACCATGTCCTCTTTCTCGAGGTTTTCGACGACGTGAATAGCGTTGGGGAGTAAGGTGGTTATCTGATTAACGAGCTTGTTTATGAAGTCCTTCTCCCTGTTCCTCTCTCGTTTAGCGTACTTCTCGAACAGCTCTTTCTTACCAATGGATTGAGCAGTAGCTTTCTTCTTCTCGTAGACGGTCTTCAAGCTCTGAAGGTACCTCAAGTCAACCTTGATGAACCCCACACCTGGGGAGTAGCCGTCGATGGATAGCTCGTTCGAATCCCACGCAACAACTCTCTCAACACTGTAGACCTCGGTCTTCTTGAACGGAATAAGCACTCTATCGTCCTTGAGGATCACTTCACCAACCATACAGCCCTCTACCCTTCTGCTGAACCACTTCCCACTCCAGGAAACCTCTAGGTACTCACCCGACTTCAGAGTTATCCTCACCGCTTTCCTCTCGTAGTCGATCTTCATGAGCGTTATCTTACATCTTGCGAACCTTCTCTTAATCCTCGGCTTAACCCTCCTAGCTTCTCCACTCAGGTACCTCTTCCTCCAGGACGCGATAATAGAGTACGCTGTTCTGATGACAGCATCAATCCAATGATTAGCATAAGAACACTCGGTGAGCAAGGTGTTTCTAAGCATCTTCTTGAACTTCCTGTCAACAGGTATCCTTGGGACCTTAACCTTGCACCCTACTTTAACACTAATCTTTCCTCTTCTTCTGGATAGTTGCGGGAATCTGTACCCCCATGCGATGTTCTCCCATACTATGTCAACTGCTTTCTGAAGCATCTTAGTGTACCATGTTACCAGCTCTTCTACTCTCTCATCTCTTATTGGAATGCTGTACATCCTCACTACTTCACGGGTCTTCAACAAGTTTTCTCACACCTTCAACCACTTTCTCGTACTTATGACTCCTCATACCGTAGAGCTTTCCAGCGAAGTGAGATATGATGGTGATCAAGTCCTCCACGAGCTCCTCCTTTGGGTCTTTATCCTCGTGGTTTAGCACAACCACTTCTACACCGAGCGTTCTGAGAAGATCTGCTAGCGTTTTGAACCCGAACCTGGTGAGTCTATCTGGGTACGCTACTACCACCTTGGATATCTTCCTCTCGGTTGCAAGTCTCAGTATTCTCTTGAATCCTTTTCTATCCTCGTTGAGACCACTACCGATGTCCGTGACGACCTCGTACTTCTCTATGTTGTTCTGCTTAGCCCACTCCTCGAGAACCCTCACCTGTCTCTCGAGATCGTCCCTCTGCGTATGAGAGGAGGTACGAGCGTAGAGGATAACGGTCTTCGGTTTAACGATACCCATCAGCTTCTCAACGTCTTCCTCTCTGAACCTCCACTTACCACTCTCGAGAACAACTGGTTTAATCCAACCTCTCCTAACGTACTCTCTCAGAGTAGTGTAGCTGATACCGAGCTTCTCACAAACCTCCTTTGGTCGAAGCATTAACACCTCCAATAATAAAATGATATCAACCCTTATAAACCTATATGAAACCCGAAACAGTTGCGTGAGGCTGGATATATCTAAGGGATCGATGATAGTATCTCCGAAGACCTTGTTACGGAATTCATCCAAGGGTATTGTTAACCACCAAACTCCTGGGTTAGGGTATTTCCATCTAAAATTTGCAAAGATTCTGCACATTCAATTATTGAGATGCTATGGGATTGCTCCAAGCTTTACCTCCTTGGAAATCCATAACCTCTACCCGCAGGTATCTACCCCATTTAAATCTATCTACAGTAAGCAGGTCTATTCCATTACTATCCATAACCGCACTAATCCGGGTTTGGTTCTTGGTAAATACAACTATTGTTCGATTACCCTCTCTAACAATATCGATTTCATCAACAACACTCTTGATTTTCTCGACATCACCTATGTTGTTTATTAACCAATCAACATCATCCGAACCTATTGAAAAGCCCTTTCCATTTTCAGAAATCAGTGTTATTCTCCTAGCGCTGCATGTAGCTACCTCAATATAGTTACCATCTACCATGAGCTTCTTTATTACAGCTCCTGTACTGGAATAGAATCCGCCACTTCTTATAGCTTTAAATACCTCATCTGTATTTAGCTCCCTAAGCAGTAGCACAGTCCATCCACCATCGGCATCAATTGGTGGAAATACATATCTATGTGAATCATCAACAGCTACTCCCCATACCCTGTAACCAGATGATAATAATGAATCCCAGGATGAAAGGGCGAATCCCTTAGATACCTCTACTTCACAACCATAGTTAAAGATCTCCATAGCCGCATAACCTTGAATGGATATCAGATCCTGGTACACCAAGCCACTCCAGTGAGGATGGGCCAAGATAGCTATACCGCCACTTCTATTAACGAAATCCATAAGCTCCTGTAGATCACCGATTCTCGCGATACTGTCATCCTCTACCCCTAGTACAACAAGGTGGTAGGGCTCCTCCAATGCACTACGACCCTTAGAGATTTCCATACCTTGAATAACTAGTGGGTCATCAAAATCTTTCACCTCAATGCGTGTAATTTTATTATGATCTGTTAAAGCTACAACACCGTATCCGTGGTTTTTATAGAAGTCAACTACATCCTTTGGTGCAAGTTTACCATCAGAGCTTGTCGAGTGTGTATGTAGAGCTGCTTTAACATGTAGATCCCTATCACTAATATGGAGCACGATACCACACCACTACACCTTACTTATATAATCCAACAATAAAAATCCATATAATAGTGGATACCGGATATCTATTGAGATATGCATATGTTCCGTACGATCAACCATCCCTATACTTTTCAATCTAACTTTCAATTTAACTTGGAAACCTTATCCATACCTAGTAAAAGATATCCCCCTTGTAATAATCTAAAGCTTACAAAGTTTATACCGTAGTCTTTCCATGGGTTTTGGATAAACCAATACGTTTGTTTACGATAGTGTACAGCTAAGAATTTGCAAATCTTTGAAAAGTTGGGTAAAAATTATCGTGTGTAGTAAGTATAGCTCTAAAGGATCCCAACATTTAATACATCAATCGCGCCTACTTTATCAATTAAATAACCATTGTCATCCTTCTTTACTTCTACCAAGCTTACTATACAGCTCTTTCTCTACCTTAGCTAACTTGGATTCGAGCAGATGTCTGTGTACTTTTTTAAGTACTGGATATCCGAGCATCTGTTCCAATGTAAATTCTTTAGCAAACTCACCACTTAGAATTTCCCTTGCAGCTAATCTGATTTTTTCTCTAAGATCCTCTGTAAGGTACCGCTGTAATCTAGTAAGATGTCCATACTGGCTTGTTCTCGAATGCAATTTTAGCTGTTCGAATAACCCTAGCTCAGACATATGTTTTGCAACCTCTGCTAACTCTCCAGAAGCATAGAGTTCGAGTATTGCAGCTTCTGGAGATACACCGAATTCCTCAGTTACAACCTCAAAGTATGCCATAAATGCAGCTATTAGAAGTGGAGACCATGTCTGCTCTGTTAAAAGATCTACTAGAGTCTCTTCATCAAAACTCGATTTTACAGCCACCCCACCTGGTCTTCCGATGGCTCCAATACCCTTTGCAATAGCTTTTGCATATTCCCAAGCCCTTCCCGAAGCATCTCTAGCTACACCTAGCAACACAGGGTATCCTCTGCCCTGTTTATGGAGATCTAGAATTCCTGCACCAATCATCCTAGGAGCAACCATTATTGTATCTGTATTAGATGGCGGTTCTATAAAACCATAGGCTACGTTGTATCCGCTTGCAAAAACCAGTAGATAGAAAGATTTGTCCCTTGCATAGGGTTCTATCCTCTCGTAGAACACCTTGGGAGCAATCTCATCGGGCAGTAGAACGGCTATTATATCAGCTCTCTTAGTAGCTTCTTCAATAGAGTACGTTTCGAATCCAGCTTGTATAGCAGCATCGAAAGCAGCATCTCTAATATTTCCAACTATAACATGTACACCGCTATCCCTTAAGATGGTGGCCCAGGCTCTACCCTGGTTACCGAAACCTATGATAGCAAAAGTTCTGTCTTTAATTAAATTCAGATCTCCATCAAAGTACAGCTCTGCCACAGAAATCGCCATAGATATTTGTATCCGAATATACTTAAATACCTATAGGAATCCATAGCCCTACCAACCCAGCCTTTCCCTCAACTAAATATTATAACACGCACTCTTACTATTCTATGATAGGAATTACTTAGCATCTAGTACATACTTCTCCTGGAAAACTGCTATGCTTTTACAGCTATTCAAAAATTTTAGAGAATACCCAATTTCTATTCAGAGAACATGTGTATTTAAAGCTCTCCGAAATCTTAAGTACTTTTCATACACCTTCGGAAGGCTGGCTTGTAGATGTTCATCTGGTTCTACAGTTTGATCCAACACAATGAAATTGTTGATAGCTTCTTCAAATGATCTGTGCATTCCAATACCAACTGTTGATAGAATTGCTGCACCTATAGAAGCATCGTGGTACTTCACAGTCTCGACTCTCGCATTTAGAAGCGATGCTATCATCCTCCTTATCAATGTGCTTTTCGAACCTCCACCTACTAGTCTTATCCTATCTATGGCTAGCCCAAGTTTTTGGGAAACGATATCAACAGTTTCCCTAGTGGCACATGCAAGCCCTTGGAGAAGAGCTAGCATAAGGTGGATCTTGGTATGCATACTTCCAATTCCAGCAAAAACGCCAAGGAAACTCGCTGGATCTTCAAAAAGCTTTATGTTTGGAATGAATACGAGTTCCTCCATTTCATTCTCTACTCTCTCAATGTCTGTTAAAAGCATGTTCTCTATATATGCATAGGGGTCAAGCCCCTTAGATTCAGCATACTCTAGTTCTCTATTGTAGAATGTTTTTAAAAACCATCTATGTGGTATACCAAAGGGAAACATCCTTTGAATGACCCATCGACCTGGTTCTACGTGAGCAAATATGTAGTACCTTTTTCCATCGGGAATGTACCTGTCTAGAATTAGTGAAAATACTCCTGCAGTGCCTAATCTAATTAGACTATCAGATTCCCTTGAAAGTCCAGCTGCAAGCACATCTGCAACACCATCTGCACAACCTATGGTAACCGGTATACCCTCCGGTAACCCGGTTTGTTTAGCAATGTTTTCTGTAGTATAGCCTATAATCTTATACGAGGTGACTATCTCTGGAAGCTTCCTCAACTCTATACCAAATACCCTCTCCACGTAATCCGCCCATCCAAAGGTTTTACTGTCAAACATCATGGTTACAGAGGCATCGGAAGGATCTGTCGCTACAGTATTTGTTAACCACATTCTTACGTAATCCTTTGGCTGAAGTACATATCGGGTACTACTCCATACCTCAGATTCGTTTTCTTTAATCCAAAGAAGTTTAACTAATGTAATGAGGGGTGTTACGGGAAGTGTAGGGGTAATACCCTCTACATCTAGAGATCTAAGAATTAGAGGTATGTACTCCACCCCTCTTCCATCCATCCACAGTATACATGGTCTTAGGGGCTTCATTTTCTCATCTATGAGAATAGGGCTGTTGGATATACCATCTAGCCCTATACCCTCTACACGATTAGCGGGAACCTTTTTAAGAATATCATGGATGACCGTTGTAAAGGCATCTACAAATGTATTTGGATCCAGCTCAAACCATCCAGGTCTAGGAGATGTAGGGCTATACATTGCCTGGGATTGGGTAAGCATCCTACCCTCAGAATCTATGGCAATAGCCTTACATGCAGAAGTTCCGATATCTACACCAATAACAACATCCTGGTGCAAAATTGTCCACCTCTATTACAGTCTTTACAGTATAGGTATACTTATCACCTCCATTTATTTACATCTCAAATGTTTTGCATCTCCAGATGTGCTATCGGATGTAAAATTGGTGCGTGAAAAGGTGATCTAACTACCTAATTCAAAACTACATCAATCACATACCGTGTACAACCTTATATGCATCCAATAAACTGGTAAGAGAAACCCACTCCCTAAGAGCTGTTATTATAATTCTACAATCTACCATTAATATTGGAGGTATCGTTGAGAATTATTTGAAGTAAGCTACCCGGAGTTGAGGAACAGTGAAAATTGTAGAGGAAACACTCATCAAATTGAGGTATAAGTCTTGTTTATTAGAAGAACAGTTCAAGCGCTACTCATGAAGTAGTGTACCATCTATGCCAAGTCTTATTGGCTAGGATATTTATAGTCGAATCCGATGTGCTAGCGAACAGACACACGAACATCGTTGTTACATCGATAAGCAATTGATATAAATGATACAGTGGTTTAACCAAATGCAGAGAAAGCTGTACTTGGATGCAAGGTAATTCCGAAAGTATGCATATTTTTCATAGAATGCAATTCTAACTATTATTTAGGAAACAGCTCTACTACACTTTATTTATCTCGGCTGTTCTGTATCGTTGTAGTGTTCTATCAGTAGTTTTAATGCATATCGTATTATCTCTGTGTGGTTTAAGCCTAGCGTTTTTGATGTTTTGCCTAGGAGTATCGCCAGTTCTTTGGGTATCTCTATAGCTATACTGTTCTCTTCTCCATAGCTAGTGAAGGTTGCTATCTCATTAGCTACATCTTTAAGTTTCTCGATGTCAAAGCCTATACCATCGAATATTTCAATGCTGTTATCCTCTAAGTATCCTCTGATCTCTCCAGGTATACTGCTCTTCGATACGAGTATCATTCTATCCGGTCTATAGGTTGCTCTATATAGCATTACAAGTTGATACTCCTTTACTCTAAATGAGGGTTCTCTAGCTCTAACAGATCTGGATTCCTCAATAGCTTCAACAATGTGATGAAGATCTGCTATCCTAATTAGCTCCTCTCTTAGTCTTTGCCACCATCTAAGTCTCCACTCCTCAGCTGTAAACGATTTTTTGAAGTAGCCTTTCAAATCCCTTACCCTAAGATACCAGTCATCGAGTTCCTTAAACTCCACTACGATATTTGGTCTTTTTATTGGTGGTGATGAACCTAGATCCACAATATCAAGAACCCTCCCACCATATACCATTAGATCAGGTCTCAAAGCTGTATAGAAGCTCCACACCTTTTGAAGATCCGATGTATCCTCCCAGCTTAGAGGTCTCGGAGCTTCGTAGAAGAAACTCAGATACCCTCTCTCAAGGTTTAGTAGAACAACATTTGGTGGGATAACTCCTAGCCTTTGCTTGCCACTTCTATCAAAGCTTACAAATCTATGCTCTGGATATACTAGGTGATACCCCATGTTGCTTAAGTGGAGGAGTGTTCCTGCAAATCCCCATAGCTGGTAGCAACTTCTAGCATTAGTTCTCAGAGACGTCGTTAGGGCAGCTAGAGACTTCTTTAAAAGATCCTCATAACCCAGTCTACCGCTTAGATAATCATTAACATAATTGAAGAGCTTCTTCTTCATATGGTCTAAAGGGCTTGCCGTGAACGAGGCAAGCTCCTTAGGTAGTGTAAAGCCCTTAATGCCAAACCTCTCCTGTAGAGAATCCAGAACCTCCTTAACATAATCAAGCCACCTAGAGATCTCGCTAACATTATTGCCAACGAGGTGGAGAACAAGTTTTCTCTTAGCCTCATCAAGGAGTCTAATACCATCAACATCTAGATGCCCACCGGAAGAGATAAAACAGTTCTTCACATATTCAAAGAGACTCTGGATATCACCAGACATTGTGCAACACCTATGCTATATCACAGATGCTGTTATCCCACAAAAAATCTTACTACACCTAGCTATTCTCTGATACACTATCCTATGAAGAGAATTGGAAACCTCCGCACCTTTGAATCATCTAATTACATACACTCCACAGGTTAGCAATATCTGGCTATGAAATATTACACTAAAAATACCGGGTATCTATATCATGTTTAAATAGAACTGAGGTTAATGGTTATGGAGTACAGGTATATAATAGTGTTGGGTATAGCTCTGTTATCTGTATCAGCTATCATCCTCTATGCCACATACCCTACACGCCCCATAATTAGGGTAAGAATAGCAACCACAACTTCTCTCTATGCAACTGGTCTCCTAGAGTATATATCTAGTAGATTCACAGAGGTACATCGAAATACAGAGCTACAGTTCATAGCTGTTGGTTCTGGAGCAGCTCTTAGATATGCTGAGCGTGGAGATGTCTGTGCTATCCTAATTCATGAACCCGGTCTGGAAAAGCTGTATATTGAGAGAGGAGCTATTGAAGGTCAGAGGATACTTGCATATAGCTTCTTCGTTATAGTTGGTCCAGAAAATGATCCGGCTAACGTATCGAGCGCTCTAGATGTTGTGGATGCATTTAGGAGAGTGTATAGAGTTGCTGAGGAAGGATTGATAAGGTTTATTAGCAGAGCTGATAACTCTGGTACTCACAATAGAGAAATGAAGATATGGAATCTCATCGGAGTCTCTCCCCGAGATAAGCCATGGTATATAGAATGCGGATGTGGTATGGATCAAGCACTTATTATGGCTAGCGAATTCAAGGGCTATACTCTATCCGATGTAGGAACCTATACGGTACTAAAAGCAAAGGGTAGGATACAGAATGTGAAAATACTCTATGGTAACGCAAGCGATGATTTAATGCTAAATATATACAGTGGTTATCTAGCCAGTGGTTGTAGAGGCACTGAGAGAATGTATGCTGAACTGTTTCTAGATTTCATATACAGCGATCCAGATATAGTGAATAGCTTTGGTGTAGAGGAGTATGGAGTAAGGCTGTTCTACCATTCAAGACATTACGAAGGTAGTATTTTGGATGCATGGAATAGACTAGCATTGAGTGGATAACAGATGTCTGAGGTATTTGATACAATAGTAAGATCTATTATTGTATCCGGTATAGCAACCGCTTTAGCTTCTCTATGGAGCATCCCGCTAACCTATCTACTGGTACTTAGAAATAGAAGAGCCATGGTTATGGAAGTCATTATTGAAACATTGGTCGGCATACCAACCGTTCTCCTAGGCCTTCTACTCTACATGCTTCTCAGCTCATCTGGACCCCTGGGATTTTTAAACCTCCTCTACACCCCACAGGCTATGATCATCGGTGAATCTATTCTCATAACACCACTAATTATATCCGTAAGCTATAGATCAATTAGAGATATGGCAAAACTATACCACGAATTAGCGCTATCTATAGGTGCAGATAGGTTTCAGAGGATAAGGCTTATCATTGGCCAGTCACTACCAGGAGTTGTAGCAGCATGTATTACAGGCTTCTCAAGAGCTATAGGCGAGCTTGGAATAGCTATGATGATTGGAGGAAACATCAGAGGCTATACAAGGGTCATGACAACAGCTATAGCATTGGAGGTCGCAAAGGGGAACTTTGAAGAGGCCATAACTCTAGGTATAGCCCTGCTAGCTATAACAATATCTATCTCTATAGCTATAAAGCTTCTATCTAGGGTTCGCATAACATGAATATAGAGCTTGTGAATGTCTGGTACAGATACAGTAGAGTAGAAGATTGGGCATTGAGAGGAATATCGATATCATTTAGAAGTGGCGAGGTGATCTATATCGATGGTCCCAATGGAAGTGGTAAAACAACACTTCTTAAAATAGCCTCACTAATATATAGACCACTACAAGGTTCCGTTCTCGTCGATGGAAATAATTTTTGGAATCTAGATGAGGATAGTAAAACCCTAATCAGAAGGAGAGTGATGTACGTTCATGATAGGCCAATACTATTGAGGGGTACTGTACTCGATAACGTTGCCTACGGATTACATATCAGAGGAGTTGACAGAGGAAGCGCCTTTGATACGTCAATGAGTATTCTATCAGTACTTGGCATAGATAGCCTAGCCCATACACCAATACAAAGACTCTCCACAGGCCAAGCCCAGCTGGTTGCAATAGCTCGAGCACTGGCTATCAAACCAGAGATTCTCTTTCTCGATGAACCATTCTCAAATCTTGATAGAGAGAAACGACTAGCACTTATTAGTACACTAAATCAATTCCGCGCTAGAGGTATGGGTATAGTATTCTCCTCACACAATGCAGACGTAATGGAGCTGGGTAAGCATAGAAGAGTTGTACTAGGGGGTGGTACAATAATCGATGCATATGAAGTTGTGTAGACGCCTGTATAAAAGGTAGACCTCTACCCCTTTACCGCTTTTCACAGAATTATGTATATATCGAAATAGATATTAAGATTTAAAAAGTTGGTTGGACTAGATATTATCTAAAATACTATGACTTACACTCTTGCTGGAGGTTTTAGTACCAGTACTAGTATTACTGCAGCTATCAGATATGCAGGTGCGATCATTAACCACACATAGCTCCATCCAGCACTCTCCAGTATTATACCAGCAAGTGGTGGTGTGAGTATCCATGGGACGTGTCCTACTGCTGTTACAAATCCTGCTGCAGTTCCTGCAACCTCTCTTGGGAAGTACTCTGCAACTAGTGTTGAAATGAGTGCTACGAATTGCCCAAAGAATGATATTGCAGCGAGCAGTGCGGCAACACCTATGGTGGGTAGTCCCTTAGAGTAGAACGCTAGTATTATCCATAGCACAGTTCCTATAAGGAAGTTCAGCGCTACATAGTTCTTTCTAAACATGATCTTTCTTGCCGATAAGAGATCTGCTAGAGGTACGGCAGTATAGAGAGCCACTACTCCAGCTATCTGATATACACTCCATAACCAGCCTGCTGTTACCGGATCATAACCGAGACCCTGTCTAAGATACATAACCATATAGCTTACAATTAGTGATGCGCCTATTACAAATAGAGCAAACACTACAAATAGTATCCATAGTACTCTATATTTAAATAGTTCTACCATGCGCACCTTCTTAACTGCAGCACCTGGTGCTGCTCCCTCCTTTTTATCTCTTGTTAATGCAAAGGCCACTAAGCCTAGAACGATACATGCAATGCCGAAATATATCCATGGAGCTCTCCAACCGATCGATACAACCATAGCACCTATTACAGGTCCTAGAATTAGAGCAGCTACTCTAAATCCTGTATTCATATATGTTGTTGCAGTAGCATACAGTTTTGGTGGAAACCATTCTCGAGCAACTCTAGGTATAGCAACATTAATCCATGAGAACAGACCTGCTATGCCAAAGAATGCGATAGCAGCATATATAGATGGTGAATAGCCTACTAGCACTGTAAATATACCTACAATAATTGCTGCAAGCGATACTGTGAGTCTAACACCAATTTTATCACATAGTAAACCTAGGAGGAATCCGCCAATGATAAGTCCAATGGTATTTGCTGATGACATTAGCGCTGCAACAGCTACAGGGACACCGAATTCCTTAACTATTTCAGGGGCTGTAAATGGGTATATATAGTGTAGCCATCTCACTGTAAATGCTGCCATAACACCTGTTGCTACCATCCATGGATACCATCTTGGGTATTCACTAGGCTTACTCATATATGAAATCCCCTACTTTTTCCCATCCATAGGTACCTCTTTTAAGCTTTCAATAGCTACCGTATTTTAATACTGAATTGATATACGCTCTCATATTCTCTACCGGAATCCCCGGAGGCTGTTCAGAGACTCCTGGAGATATTATGAATCCTCCTTCAGGTTTTATCTGGCTAAGGAGATCCTTGATATATTCTTCGATTTTCTCAGGAGTTCCGTGTAGTAGTAGATTCGTTGGCATGCCTCCCATAACGGCTGTATGTCCCTTTAGCTTCTCCCAAACCTTTACAAAGTCCCTTGGTTTCTCAAAGTATGCTATACCCCAGCCCTTTGGAAGCTCTAGTATTGTATCCACATGTGGTGAATGGTCACCCTCAAAGAATACGTATCCCTTATAGCCTTTTCCAACTAGTGTCTCGATAACCTTCTTTAGATATGGCCAGTAGAATTCGCTATAGAGCTTCGGTGGCAGCATCTCATTCAAATGCAGAGGTATGAAGAAGAACGTCAGTGGT
>Ga0105162_1001195_pt1 | contig 15423 bp, 7 predicted proteins | sample JNZ201metaG_FD_81532 | JGI IMG/M metagenome (GOLD analysis project Ga0105162, IMG submission 81532) | Hot spring microbial communities from Jinze hot spring, China to study Microbial Dark Matter (Phase II) - JNZ 20120812A | ecosystem: Environmental > Aquatic > Thermal springs > Hot (42-90C) >...
ATATTAAGTGAATTGAATAGTGTGTAAGCCCGGTGGTGTAGCGGTCAAGCATGGTGGGCTCTGGACCCACCGACGGGAGTTCGAATCTCCCCCGGGCTACCAAATTTCACCCTTTTTGATTCTGCCTGAGAAAAACGGTTTATTTCTTGAATCAAGGCATTTTCGCAAACACTTGAAAATGTTTAAGCCGAGTTCGGAACCTTTCTCATGAACTGAAGAAATCCCTAGACCTCTCGAACTCTTAAGGCTATAGATATAAAAGAGATATAAACGGAATGTGTTTTGAGGTCTACCCTAAATCTAAAGGTCCTGAATCCTTTGGGTTAACGTCGGAGATATAGTTTGAGTTAGATAATCCAACTACAGGATGAAGCAATAACCGTATCTTTTCTTTGAGATTATTTCGCTAGATCCTTTCGACATTCTTATATATCGGAAAGTTTTCACTATTAGTTATGAGTTTTACCTTTAAACCTAGACTTAACATCAGAGATATAGTTCCCAACTGGCTTATAGAAACTATGCATGAGAAGGCTTTGGAGATTCTTGAAAAAATAGGAATTAAAGTCTCAAATAAATTTCTCATAAGACGGATAAAAGGACATATTGGGTTTAAATTAGACGGGGAATGGGTGAAAATCAAAAGCAGCTTAGTTGAAAACTTAGTTGCGGAAGTCAGGAAAAGACGGAAACAAAATATAAGACACACAATAAGCGAGGAAGAGATTATACTTTCACCCGGATATCCGGGTTGCTCCTGGATTGTAGATTTAGAGACTGATACCGTGAAACCTTTAACAACTGAAAAACTTGTTGAGGCCACTAAACTAATAGACTCACTTTATGAATGGGGTGTTAGAGGTGGCGCTCCGGGTGCTCCTGTAGATGTACCGCCTAAACTACGGAGGGTTACTCAATGTCTAATAGGTTACACATACAGTCGTTCAGCAGCTCCTGCCCCATTTGAAAGCTACGAAGAAGCTATCTATATTAAGCGTATGGCTGACGTTATGGGTCACAGTTTTGGACTAGACATCTATGTAGTAAGCCCTCTCCGCCTTGAAGGCATATCCTTAGATAGGGCTATACCGTTCTTAGAGAATGGAGAATGTGATTGGGTGGAGATATCATCTATGCCGCTTGCAGGTGCTACGGCACCAGTATATCCGGTAGGAGCATTTATCCAAGGCATAAGTGAGGCTCTAGCTGGATACGCTATACTTCACGAAGCTTACCCAAATGTACCTATGAACTTCAGTGTGAATGCATATCACTTCGATATGCGACATGGAAACATAGTAATCGGTTCACCCGAGCAAACTCTAATGGACTTATTTAGTATAGCGCTAAATTTGTTTTACGGTGGGGGGTTACATGGGGTTAGATCTTTCAGAACTGTTGCAAAACAAGTAGACGTACAAGCACAAGTTGAAAAAGCCTCCTCAGCCACAGTCGGGGTTCTAACAGGACCAAGCGCATTCATTCATGCGGGTTTATTGAGCATAGACGAGGTTTTTAGCCCAGTACAGTTAATCATAGATTGCGAACTAGCCAGATATTTAACTAGACTTGCTAAAGGTTTGGAGTTTACAGAAGATCAAATAGAGTCTTCAATTCAAGCGATAATGAGATGTACGTCTAAAGGTCAATATTTAACGGATGAAACGACGTTGAAAAATTACAGGAGAATATATTGGACTCCTGAGATTTTTGATTATTCCCTATTTCATACCTATGGGTCGGGTCCAGATATAATAGCGAAAGCTAAGAAAATATGTAAAGAAAGGATTCAAGCGCACACATACAATCTTGAAGACGAAAAAAGGAAGAAATTAGAAGAGATTTATAAGGAGGCAGCAAAAAACTTAACTTAAGTTTAGTGAACTATTGTTTTTCCATTTCTCCATTATTGTTTTCTCTTAAATTGTGGTAATAAATCGGAATGAACCTCTATGAGTTCATCTAAAAGTTTTTTGGCATCCTCTACCCTTATATTCACTACCGGGTCAATAAGTAGGGCTTTAAGTGCTTTCTCATACGATCCTTCATAGCCTGCTTCTACAGAGAATCTTTGTATAATCGTCTGCGGATAGATGAGAGATGCTATTTCAGGTGGCAATTGTCCTATATGTATTGGATGAAGTCCGCTACCATCGACGATCGCTGGCACCTCCACAATAGCGTCTTGTGGCAAATTAGAAATGATACCATCATTTTTTATGTTCACGGCGTACTCAAAGTATTTTTTGTTACTTATTATAGACTTGATAATTTCGACGCCTTTTCCTCTAAAAACTGGTGGTTTATAAGCCTTAGCTGGCATTTCTCCAAAAGCTATTTTTCTTGTAGTTTCCAATACATTCCTCATAAAATTCTCGTAGTTTTTAAGCCACTCATCTCCTCTCTCGTAAGGTTCAAGCATATTCCAGCCGTAGGACAGAAATTCAGCTACGTGATTATCGCTTGGCGATGGATAATATCCAAATGTTAAACATAGTTCCCTAGATAAAGGTTCACTTACAATGGCTCTCCTTTGAGATTCCGGCAGTTTATCAAGGTCTTCGGTTTTAATCCTAAACTCAGAAATGTCTTGCAAAATCTTCTTAAGATCTTGGTAAGCATCTTTCTGATTTTCCTTATACCATAGTTTGAGTATCCATGTGAAATGATTGATCCCGGCAGCAAATGCTTCAACCTCTTTACCCAGCATCATAGATATAAAGTTCATTCGTCCATAAATCCCGTGGCATAGACCTATGGCGTTTAATTTGCTGTACCTTTTAATCGCATATGTAACTCTGGACTCAGGATTAGAGTAATTGATCACAAATGCGTCTGGGCATGCATCCTCAATATCTTTGCAGATCTCAGTTATTAATGGCACTTGACGCAATGTATGTGCCAAGCCTCCAGGTCCTCCGCACTCTCCCATAGCCTGCTTAACTCCATATTTAAATGGTATTGTATAATCCAGCCACCAACGCTTCATCCTCTCTTTTTCAACAGATATAAATACGAAGTCGGATCCTTCAAGCCCCTCTTTAGTACTAGTATAGCTCTCTATCTTGAGATCAGCATTAAACGCCTCACTAAACCTTTCAGCAACCTTGTTCATAATCTTAAGTTTGTCCGCATCAATGTCTATTAGAACCACCGTGGATCCCCTTAACTCTTCAGAAGAAGATATATCATATAGTGTTTCGGTACCGAATGCAGCGCTTCCAGCCCCGATTAATGAAATCTTAACCGGACCCAACCTTATCACCGAGGGGATAATTGGCTTTTAAATCCTAATAAAACTTTTGTCTTTTTATCGTAAAACTTAAAAAAGCGCTATTAAATAAAATAGTATTTTGGGTGAAGAAAAATTGCTTAAGACAGAAATTGCTTTAAGAGTTAGACCCAGAGCGTACATTGTTGGAGCAATAGCCGTTGCCTTAGTAACTATTAACACAACTTTTATAGCAATGTTCACAGATGCTGGGCAACTATGGACATGGCCTATTTCCGGCCTTTGGATGCAAATGTACTTTTACTGGCCTCTGTTTGCTTTCCTTTGGCCCTTCATATTATCAGCAGTTGCAGCAATTCTTAGAAGTAGAAATTTTTTAAATTCGTGGGAGCTCGCTATTGTGGTTTGTATGCTTTGGGTAACGTGGCTTATTCCATCGTGGTTTGGAGCGTTAAGTCTCTTTTGCGGGCCAGCGTCTGGAATGGCTGTAGGTGATGAAAGATGGATAGAAGCTGTAAGACCAGTGAATGTAATTTACGGTCCAAGCTTCGATGATCTAACATTATGGAAAGGTCTCTTTATAGGAGGTTCTCCAGTTCCATGGAACGAATGGTTCGGGTTTATTATATTTAATACAATATGGGTTATCGTCTCAATGTATGGTTTCATGGCACTCATTGCAAACTTACTGCGAAAACAATGGATTGAGATTGAAGCCTTACCTTTCCCAAATGCACTGCCACTCATCTATATGATCAAATCAAGCTGTGGAGAGGAAAATAAACCAAAGCTATTCAACAAATGGTTATGCTTAGGATTCCTTATCACGGTAATTCAATTAAGTCCACTTTGGTTGCCAGGCTTAGATCCAGCAGTTTTTCCAGTAACAGTAACTGACGTTTTGGGCCCAGACCTGTCCCCTCTTGGGCTAGTCCCGTATTTTATCCCGATGGTCTTTAACTTTGAGATTCATTGGATAAGCATGGGGCTATTTATCCCTGTAAGAATGTTACTATCCTTTGTAATTAGCTGGTTCATCGCTTTCTGGATTCTTCCAATCGTATGGACGACAATAGGCGTGTGGGATGTTTATAAAGGAGGACTAAAGTGGAACGAGTGGGTTTGGACGCCTGGCGGATGGGGTGCTTGGGGACCAGTAAGCTCCAGATGGGCTGAAGATTTTGGCGCGATATATGGGCTGCCAGGTCTTGGAATTATGCTTGCAGTGCTCATTATTCCGCTCTTTAAATTCCGTGGGACAATTAAAATAGTCCTCTCCTCCATATGGAAAAAATATCCAGATTTCGAGAAAGATGAGCCGATTTCATTGCGTCTTACATGGCTTCTACTTATAGTAATGTTCGTAATATGGTTAATCTTGACTGTTTGGGCAGGAGGACCTGTGTTAGCTAAGGCAGTAGTTCCCTTCACAATATTTTATGGGTTTTTAAACTTGATACTCATTGGCGGGATCTCGATTGCGAGAGCCTATGCGGATTACGGAAGATGCCTATGTCCATACAATGATGGAATGATAATTTGGACAAATCATGTATGGGGACACTGGTATCTAACTGAAACCTGGAGCCCCTGGTATGGAGGGGATGATCCCGTTGCCTATACGCGAGCTCTAATTTTTGGGCCATGGGAAGAACCTTATGGTTACTCTTCAAACTCCCATTTAGGCCCCTCGATGGGCATATATAGCCTACTCGAATCATACAAAGTAGCGCATGAAGTTGGTGTTCATCCAAAGTACATCTTTAAGGCATACTGGATTGCCATACCAATTAGTGTAATTTTAACTTTTGTATTTGCCCTTCAATTCAGCTATATGTTTGGCCTTCAAGCTAAAGCGGCGCACTTTAATATTACTGGCTGGCCAGCAGTAGGGACATCCTCATGGCCAGTTACTGGAGCATACTCGGAAGTAAATAAATATGCAATTCCACAAGCTTGGAAAGGCCCGACAATTGGCAGCATAATATCACTAATGGTCGGATTTATAATTGGTGTCGTTCTCTATTATCTCTCTATAAAATACCCGTCGTGGCCTATAAATCCAGTAAGCATGGCTATTGCTCTGGCCTATTCCTCTCCTCATTGGTTTACGCCTCTCCTAATGGCGTTTATAATTAAATATCTCGTGATCCACATCGGTGGACTAAAGTTATTTGAAGAAAAAGTTCAACCATTTGCTGTAGGCTCGCTTGTAGCCGCTGGATTCTTATATCTGTTAACAGGTTATGCAACTGCATATAGAGCAATAGTCGGAATAGGGTGAAACCTTAGATGAGAAGGTGGTTTAACGCAAATAAACAAAGAACTTCTCTGATGGCATTAACTTTGCTACTGTTCACTCTTTTTTCCCCACCTATTTTTTTAAAAGAAGTTACTGATGCTTTCCAAACTACTCAAACTGCAATTGAAATCGACTATAGAAAAATTATTTCCGAAATTAACCTGGAGAACATAAGGGCCCACGTTTCTTACTTCTCTAGCCTTGGCAGCCTTGTTCCTGGCTACCCGGGACATATTGAGGCGGGTCAATATATATATGGTAGATTTAAGGAGTATGGTCTACTTAATGTAAGCTTCGATGAATTCAATATAACTGTTCCCATAGATTATGGTGCATATTTAACAATTTTATCTCCTGGATATGAAAATAATCGTTTGAGACTATATGCATTTTGGCCAAATGTTATTGCGCTTGGAAAAACTCCTCCGGGGGGAATAAAAGGTAAGCTGATATATATTCATGATGGCTCATTAGAAAGCATGTGTGGTGAACAAATTAATGGTAGCATAGTCTTAATGGATATAAACTCTCAATATAACTGGTTTAATGTTGCGAAATTTGGTGCTAAAGCTGTAATATTTATTCAATCTCAGACAACTAGACAAGAGTTGGCAATGAAGGTTCTCACGGTTCCTTTTAACTTCCCTAGACTCTTAATTAAAGAAGACGATGCAAAATATCTCTTGTCTCTTCTTGAGGAGAAAAAAGAATTAATCGTTAAATTGGATGTAGATATGAGATGGGAAATTAAAGTAGTGAGAAATATAATAGGTTGCGTAAAAGGAACAACTTATCCTGACAAGATCTTCTTAATAACGAGCCGTTACGACTCCTTCTCATATGTGCCAGCAGTAAACCCAGCTGCTCAAGACTCGATCAGCCCTGCGGTCTTACTGGAAATTTCCAGATTCTTCTCTAATAATCCCCCAAAATATTCAATAATGTTTGTTGCATTTGCTGGAACCTATTTTAACTTAGCTGGATCGCGGCATTTTGTAAAAAAATACATGGTGGAAAAATACGAAGAATTTGGGAAAAACGTCATAATGGTTTTGAACTTTGACGTAAATGCTTACACAAAAAACCTTGCAATTACAAGTTATCAAGGTGATGAAGGAGACATGCCTGGATATGTTGATATTACAGGGTTTGTTAGATTTGAAGATCAGGTTCATAAAAATATTGAAAGATTTCTGGGGAAACAGTTCAATGTAGATAAATCTTCAATGCTGCTTAGGATGGCGACAGTTGCTGGAGAAGGATATGGAAGCAATATGGGAGCCTTCTTCGCACCACTAGATCACGGAGCTTTTTTGAGAGTTTCTGTTCCATCTCTCAGCTGGGTTACCGCACATACTATGCGCTTAAATTGGGGAACATGGCAGGATACCATTGAAAGAGTAAATTTTGAGAACCTAAAAGATCAATTGGAATTTTTATTCTCCTCATTTTACACATTTGTGAATACTAAAAATATTTTTCCTGAGATAATATCGTCTTGGGTTCCCACCTACGGAAAAATAGGGCAATGGATAGATATTAAAGTAAGAATAGTTGAATATAAAGAGGGATGGTATAGGCCGGTTCCCAACGCGATTCTAGCATTCAAACTAGAGAATTGGTTCAATAGGCTAACCAATCCAATCTATACGGTTTATGTTGCTGACGAGAATGGAAATGTTGAGATTTATGGCATCAGTCAAGGATCTTTTGCCCGTCTTGAAGGATATCTTTTAGATCCTGAAACAGGAAATATAATTTATGGCCCCGACAAGGGTAAATATGCTTTTCGAAGCTTCGAGGAAAGATCACCAGGTTTATTTTCTTTTGGTCTTCGCCGCTTTGTTGACCTTGGATATTTAACTGTATTTAAGTGTAGTAGTGTTGTACTTTTTGATATAGAGGATCCATATACTAATAATGTACCACTAGTCCCTACAAATTTGATTATAAATGATGGGCGAACCCATATGTTTCCAGATTACTATAGTTATATGTGGCAAAGTGATCATTCTGGGAACTCAATACTTGTACTCTTTCTCCAACCTAAAGTCTCGGTAGAGATTATGTTAAATGTAGGTAAAATGCCTTTAATTCTTATTAAAGATCTTTGCGTAGATAATTATGGTGAACAAAAGGTAATATACTTCCCAACTTTCAAAAGTGTTCTTCAAATGTATGAGTTAAATGAGCAAAGGATCAAAGGTTTACTTCAATTAAATCTCCCATTAGCTTCTCTACTAGACATTCATAATAGAGTGAGTGTACTTATTAATGAAGCCAAAAATCTTTTGGAAGAGATGAATTATATTGGTAGCTTCACTAAGATATCAGAGGCCTTACGCTTAACCAGAAACAATTACGTTAATATACGCTTAAGTATAGAGAGCTCCGCATACACCACTCCATTTTTCTCTCTACTTCTAGTTCCATTTACATTTATTCTTGAGCGCTTACTTTTTGAAAAAAGAGGATTAAAAAGATTAATTATACTCATAGCTATTTTCTCAGCAAGTACTGTAACGCTTTTCTTCACTTATCCAGGTTTCTTGTTAACTACAGATCCGCTTATGGTTGTACTATCTTCTATAGTTATCATTCTAAGCTTGCCTATTTTAGGAATAATTATCAATGGCTTTTTCGACCTAATTAAAGGATTAAGAAAGAAAATTATAGGCGAGCATCATTTTAGGACAGAAGTAAGTAAATCCTTCTTAGTAAGCTTCGATACTTCAATCAGGTACTTGAAGAGAAGAAAAATGAGAACTTTCTTAATGTTTTTGTCTTTAATTTCAGTCCTATCAACAATAGTTCCACTTATATCGTTCTCAATGTTACCAGTAGTTAAGACCACTATTCTGAGAGAAAAAGATGCTCCATATTCAGGTATTATGATAAAATATGAGAAGTGGGGCGCTATGGGCGGCGATCCCTTCAGGACTGGTTTAAGCTCAAAGATCCTTGACCAAATTAAAATGACGCTCAAGGAAAATAGTATAGACGCCGTAATTGCCCCTAGAGCTTGGAGGACATATGAAGGGCTTCTATATGGCCTTTATGCTCAAGATGTGACTGTGAGAGCAATAGTGCTGTCCACCAGTCTACATAAATGCAATGTATATGGTATATTAGGTCTTACACCTCAGGAAAGTGAAGTCTCAGGCATAGACAAATACTTAATTGCGGGAAGATGGTTCATCACCTCAGATAAATACGCATGTATTATTAGCGAAGATGCGGCCATTAAGCTGGGCATTAGGGAGCTGCCTGCAACACTAAATCTTTGGGACATAAATCTTACTGTTATAGGTATAATAAAAGATGACTTTGAATATTTCGCTGATCTCGATGGCGAAAAAATGACTCCGCTTGAGTTTAGAGTACCAAATCCAGGCAATGACATTCATATTCCAGTCAAGGAAACAATAATAGTTCCATTAGACTTGGCCTTAAGCCTGGGCATATGCGGGTATCGTGGTCTTGAAACTCCAATTAAAAGTGTAGCTATAAAAATTAGGGATTTAGCGAAGATAGAGCACACAGCCTATATACTATTTAACTATTTCCATTTCCATCTTCCAGTATATTTCACTGTAGATGGAAAAGTTTTATGCTTGTCTAAGGGGAGCGTTTATTCACCTATAGGATTAGAACAGAAGATTATTCCATTATTCTTAGCTTATTTGACATTCTTTAATATTCTCTTAGCGTCAATATATGAAAGAAAGCGCGACATAGAAATATTCGCATTAATCGGTTTGAATCCATTAGAAGTTTTTCTTGTATTCTTATATGAAGCGATATGCATAGCTTTGGTAGGCGGCATCTTAGGCTTCATCGCTTCCTGCATATTAATGCATTTGAGTGGCTTATTGTTTCCGTTACCATTTCAACAGCTAAATTACCTAACGGTCATAAATATGATCATTTTGGGAATGATAGTTACTATTTCTTCAAGCGCGTATCCTGCAATTAAAGCCTCAAAGATGGTTACCCCCTCGGCAGAACGAAAATGGAAACCTACAACCTTACCCGTAGGCGATAGATGGGAAATCCCGCTTCCATTTGTCTTTGAGAAAGACGAAGAAGTTGCCGGGATTTTAGCATTTGCATATGAGGCTGTTAAGGATCACACAAGTGAACAATCCGAACTTTTCTTCGCGAAAAACTTCTACTTTGATACTAAAAGTGACTTAGAATGGGTAACAAAGGCTCTAATAATAGAAGATGCATCGATCTCTCCCTATGACCTGGGCGTGAAGACCGATCTCTCATTGATTGCTAAAAAAGATCTGAAGACGATGAAATATACTTTTACAATTCTTTTGCTAAGAAAATCTGGAAAAATAACCGATTGGATGGCGTTTAGTCCAAGAGTCATAGACTTTTTGAGAAAGCAAATTCTTCTTTGGAGAGGTTTAAATACAGAGGAAAAAAGAAAATATATTTCTCAAGGGATGAAAATATTTGGTTCCTAACCAGAAGGGAAAGTTATGTCTCGCCTTAACTCATTAAGGCAAGGAATAACGTGGAGATCGATACTTGGGCTGATATATACTATAATAGTGTTTCAACCAGCATCCCTGTATATGATGTTAGTTACCGGGACGAGTCTTGGAGCATTTGTTCAATGGGCGACATTAATACTTTTTGTGGAAATAGCTAGATTGACGGGTAGCTCGTTAACTCAACAGGAAGCATCACTGATCTTCTTGGGTTCATGGCTCTCCACAATGTATGTGGTCTTCACCGGATACTCTTTTGGCTCTACAAACTTGATAGGTCTACTATATCCAATCTACTATAGGAATTCAGATATAGTGAAGATGTTTAGCATATCGGATGAAATTCCGAACTTTTATGCTCCACCGTCTACTGAAATATGGTTGCTAAGAACATTTTTTGCCACCGAATGGATCCTTCCAATAACAGTAGTCTTAATTTGGTATGCTCTAGTGTACATCGCTGATCTTTCTCTTGGTCTCTTCATGAGACGAATTTATATTGAAGTTGAAAAGCTTCCATACCCAACAACAATACCGATAGCTGAAGCATGCAAGCTGCTTTCTTCAAGAAGAAGGGACCATCTTAGAATCTTTTACTTTTCAGCGGTCGTCGGAGCAATATATGGAACAATTCTTTATGGTCTTCCATTCATTTCTTCAATTGTTATAGGCGTTGAATATAGACCTATTCCCATACCTTGGGTTGACTGGAATAGACATGTACATTTAGCTTTTCCCGGCGCCTCACTTGGTATAGCTACAGATCTCACGTACTTAGCAACAGGTTTCATTATACCGTTTAATCTAGTTGTAGCCGCGTTTATCGGCTCTTTCATGACTCAATTTCTAGGAAACCACATCTTATATCGACTGAAGCTCACAAAATTCTCTGAAGAATGGGTGTTCGGTATGAGTATTATGGATTCGTATACTAGGTCTACGCTTCATGCCTGGTCCTCTCTTCTTATCGGAGTAGGAATAGCTATTGGCGTCATCCCACTAGTTCGTCACCCAAACCTTCTGTTAAGCGCTTTTAAACCTTCAGATAAGCATATCAATAGCTCAAAATATTCGCCTTATTCGTTATGGAAGGTTCTTATTCCTTATATCCTCGCCACTACTGGTATCTCTATACTTGGATTTGTACTTGTACCTACAATAAACTTTTTACTACTGCTTCTTATAAACTGTCTTATACCCTTCATTGTTGCGTTAATTATGGGAAGAAGTATAGGGATAGCTGTCCCATTTAATTTTCCATATATAAGAGAGCTGATTCTTACAGCTACAAATGTTAAAGGTGGCGCCTGGTTTATTCCGATGTACCTTGGATATATGTCTGATTGGACGAGCGGGTTCAAAATAGCTGAATTGACAAACCTACATTACTGGGATTATGTTAAGGCCACATCATTGTTTGTTCCTCTTGCCCTTTTAGTGGGCTTCATATGGACTGCGCGATTCTGGTCAATTGCTCCTATTCCATCAGCATTTTATCCAGGTATCGAAATAAGTTGGAAAATAAATGCGATATACCAAAGTCTATTCTATAGAGCGGCGCCGGAAATATTTAATAGGGATTTGCTAATAGCAGGAGCAGCCTTGGTAGGAGTTGCATATCTTATTGCCGACAAATTTAATCTGTCTGCTTTAATTGTTGCAGGGGCTTCAGGGCTCGGGGCAGCAATTCCGATATCGCTGAGTATGCTCATTGGTGGAATAATTGGAAAAATAATTGAGAATAGGATGGGCAAATCGTTTTGGGAGGAGTATAGAGGAATAATATCTGGCGGCGTTATTATGGGAGAGGGAACAGCTATTGTTTTGTTTACATGCATACTATTATTGGCTAAATCAATATGGTTCCTCCCCTATTAATGGTCTTAAGCTATCGTCTTTCAGGAAGTTATAACATTAAATTATGAAGTTGTCAGGTTTCAACGTCTGAAAAGCGCTGATAAACTTAAGACCTCGATAGTTATTCGTACGTCCTTCTAAACGTTTATTAACGAGAATATATAAAAATTTACCAAAATCACCTTTTAAGTGATGTATACATGGGTTCCTGGAACCTGACGTATTTAAGTAAAGATGAAATTTATAAGATTCATCAAGCATCCCTAGATATATTATCTGAAATAGGAATTAAAGTGGATCACATGGAAATACATAAGAAGATGAAGGAACATGGTGCTGAAGAAACATCGGATCACCGTTTACTGCTAAGTAATGAAATCGTGGAGGAAGCAATCAAGAAAAGTTGCAAAAAATACACTATTTATGCTAGAAATCCTAAACATAATCTTGAAGTTGGAAACGGGAAACCCCGTTTCTTGTCTAGTGGAGGACAAGTATGGATAGTTAATTCTTTACGTAAAGAGAGAAGAAAACCAACAGTAAATGATCTTCAACATGCCATAACCATTGGTGACGCTCTAGAGAACATAAATATTGTAGGAGCTATGGTTATCCCCCAAGATATACCTTTAGGTGTGAGAAGCGTTTACGTTTACTCAGAGCTGATAAAAAGAAGCTCTAAGGTTGTCTTCTCATGGATTGAGGATCCAAGAGAAGCAACATTTGTTTTAAGAATGTTTGAAGTAATCTCAGGTGGTGAAGACGAACATAAAAAGAAGCCAATGATATGGTATTTCTGTGAACCTATAAGTCCGCTCAAATTCAGATACGAATCGCTTGAAATTCTTAGGCTATTCTGTAGTAAAGGTTTACCGGTAACCTTTGGACCAATGGTTCAAGCTGGCTCAACTGGTCCTGTAACTCTAGCTGGTACACTCGCATTAGAAAATGCGGAAATACTTGCAGGTGTGACGATAGCTCAAATTCTCTCTCCAGGAATCCCAGTTGAGTATGGTGGGATACCGCATATAGCTGACATGAGAAACCTAAACATATCTTTTGGTTCGCCTGAGCAAATAATAATGGCTATAGCGATGGTGCAAATCGGCAAATCATATGGTTTCCCTGTACACGTGAATACTGGTCTTACCGATTCAAATATCCCTGATGCACAAGCGGGTTTAGAAAAATGCGCATCAATGCTAGCTTCTGCTTTAGCTGGTGCTGAATTGTTTGGGCATCTCGGCATAGCTGGTGCTGATCAAGGGGCTTCTCTAGAACAGCTAATAATTGATAATGAAATAGCAGGGTACGTGAAAAGAGTTCTTAAAGGCTTTGAAGTTAATGAAGAAACTTTAGCTCTAAACCTTATAAAAGAGAGGCATGGAATTGGCAGCTTCACTGGAACAAAACATACTTTAAAGCATATGCGAAAAGAACAATGGTTTCCGGAATTGTTGAATAGAGATCCTTGGGAAAATTGGGTCTCCAAAGGATCAAAGGATCTACTTATAAAGGCTGCTGAAGCAAAAGATAGAATCCTAAAGGAACATGAAATTGAGAAATTAGATCAGCAACTAGAAAAAGAGATCAATAGAATAGTGAAAGAAGCATTCAAAGTACTGCTTTAGTCTTCTTATTTGGTGGCTGCTCAAATGGATAGCAAAGAACGTGTGATACGTTGTATTAAATTCGAGTGCCCAGATAGAATTCCAATTTCCTATGAAGGCATATATCAAGCTGCATTTGAAAGGTATGGAAACAATCTGAGCGAGATCCTTAAGAAGTATCCAAGTGACTTTGCAAGTAGCGGTTTCTCGCCAGTAGGCGTTTACCGTCATGAGATTCCCAGCGAGAATCCACGCATAAAGAAATTTGTGGATGAATGGGGGTGCATCTGGGTTAAAATTTACGTAGGTTTAGAGGGGCAGTGCGTAGGGCACCCATTAAGCGACTGGGATCTCCTAGATAAGTATGAGTTTCCTAACCCACCTCACTTTAAGAAGATATCTGAAAGAGACCCGTCAAAGTATATTGTGGGGTGGGGTCCAACACTTTTTGAGAGAATGCAGCAATTAAGAGGTTTTCAAAGTTTATTGATAGATATTATGAAAAAACGAAAAGAAGTACGGGTACTAATTGACAAAATACTTGAATATAACCTTGAATTTATTCGCAGATTAGTTGAAACTGATGTTGATGCCGTAAGTTTTGCGGACGATTGGGGCACACAGAATGGACTAATAATAAACCCGGAAATTTGGAGAGATTTATTTAAACCTGCTTATGAGAGAATGTTTAAGGAAGTTCATAGAGCTGGGAAACATGTTTTCTTTCACAGCGATGGAAAAGTTAATGAAATTATCCCTGACTTAATTTCATGTGGAATAGACGTTTTTTATCCTCAATTTGGTATACTGGAAATCGAAGAATGGGATAAAATATGTGGAGGAAAGGTGTGCATAATGGCAAGTATTGATGTACAACGAATTTTTCCTTTTGGAAGACCGGAAGAAGTAAGTCACTACTGCAAAAAAGTAATAGAGACTTTAGCTAGTTACGATGGTGGCTTTATTTTTGCACCTGAAATATCTTGGGGGATTCCACTAATTAATATTGAAACTGCTTTTAAGACTTTTTGGAAATATGGTAAATACCCCAAACGCTACCTAGATTTTTAAGAAAGAAAAAGAATAAGGTGTATCTGAAAAAACAAAAGTCTGTTAAGGAACTTAAGTGAACTTCCGGCACTCTACTATGTGTAAAATGTTTATGTTTTACCTATGTCTTTAATAGTTCTTTAGTTTTTATAATCCTGCCTTTTTCTTTTCTGAGAACTTACAATATAATTCTTCATCATCTCCATATTCAATGGATTCCCGTTTTTGAACCTCACTTAAATCAATTGGTGGAAATAAACATAGCAATAAAAGCCCGATCTTCCATCCTAAATTGCATGATTGATGTACTGTTTTTGCCGAATATATAACGCCGACATTTGCTTCATATCACACGTCTTATCATCAATCTTCACTAACAGGTGTGAAACTAAATCTTTTTAAGTCTCTGGGATTTAAGGCTATAAGGCTACATGTATCCCTTGGAGGGCTGCTCATGGGCCTCATCCATCTTTATACTGGTGATGGTGAGGGTAAGTCTATTACAGCCTTCGGCTTAGCGTTGAGAGCTGTTGGGCATGGCTATAAAGTGGTGATAGTGCAGTTTATGAAGGGGCGGAGAGATGTCGGCGAGTATAAGGTTAAGGATAGGCTTGCGCCAAACTACGAGATCCATCAGTTTGGGCGGAAAGAATTCATAAATCTAAAAAACCCCAGTCCAATAGATTATCTGCTCGCGCAGAGAGCCCTTAAATTCGCGAAGAAGGCGTTGAAGAGGAAGCCTCACCTCCTAATACTTGACGAAATAAACCTCGCGGTCTCAATAGGTCTTATCAGCCTTAAAGATGTCCTTGAGATTTTAGATAATGTGCCGAAGCCGACAACGGTTATTTTAACTGGGAGAAACGC
>Ga0105162_1001196_pt1 | contig 15363 bp, 15 predicted proteins | sample JNZ201metaG_FD_81532 | JGI IMG/M metagenome (GOLD analysis project Ga0105162, IMG submission 81532) | Hot spring microbial communities from Jinze hot spring, China to study Microbial Dark Matter (Phase II) - JNZ 20120812A | ecosystem: Environmental > Aquatic > Thermal springs > Hot (42-90C) >...
CCACCACATCCTCCTCAGGCTCAACAGAGGCAACTATGCGAGTTCCTAGCAGCGATTTCTCGATGGCTGTCGCGGCATTGTAGAGATGCCTCCGCTGAAATATGAGTGATATGCTGGATTCGGATATGCTCTGCGAAATCATCATCACGTTAATTCCCGCGTGGTAGAGTGTTTCGAGGATTTTGGCGGCTGTTCCAGGCTCGCCGACCATGCTGGGCCCTTTGACCGTGAGCATCGCTGTGTCGTTAACCAGCAGAACCGCTTTGACAGGTGAAGCTGTTTTCTCCGATGTGTCACATATTAGAGTCCCCTCGGCTGATGGGTTGAAGGTGTTCTTTATCCTCACAGGTATCTGGGCGGCCATTACGGGCTCGAGGGCCCTTGGATGCAGGCCCTTGGCTCCGAACAAGGCCATCTCGATGGCCTCATTGTATGAGATTTTTTTGATGACGACGGCGTTTGGGATGAGCTTGGGGTTGGCTGTCATCAATCCGTCGACATCGCTCCAGAGCCACACCTCGTCAGCGGGCAAGCTGCTCGCCAAAATTGTTGCAGTATAGTCTGAGCCGCCCCGTCCCAGAGTTGTTATAACACCTTCCTCGTTGGTTGCGATGAACCCTGTTACAACGGGTGTTATTCCCTCGTCAAGCATCCGCCCTATCCTTCTCCTGATGTTAAGCCTCGTCACCTCAATCAGTGGAGCTGCTTCTCCGAAGTTGGAGTCTGTCACTATGCCTGCCTCCCCTCCGTCGAGATACTGCGCCTTGACCCCGAGCGAGTTAAGCGCCCCAGCCATGACAAGGGTGGAGAATTTTTCACCAAATGAGAGAACGTAGTCTGTGCTGCGTGGTGTGGCTTCGCGTAGATACAGTATTCCGAGCACGGCTCTGCGGAGCTCTCTGAGCCACTGTTTCAGGGTTTCCGCTGTTTCCTCTCGAACCCGTTCATCCGCCACGGCGTCCAGCAACCCGAGATGATGTTCCTCAATCGCGGAAAGCCTATGCTCAACTTCCTCACTTCGTCCACGTCGAGCTGTTTCGACGAGCTGCAGCAGGTCGTCTGTGGTGTCGCCCGAAGCTGAGCAGACAACCACCACCTCGTTTCTGTCCGTGTGTTGTTTGACAAGGGTTGCGCAGTGTTTTATGAGGTCGGCTGTCGCAAGAGAAGAGCCACCGAATTTCATAACAACCCTCAAACCTTTTCACCAGCCTCCGAGCGATACATCTTAATCGATATGATGTCACGGATTACGGCGGTCGCGGTCTCCACACCCCCCGCGCCTTTCCCCGATATCACGTGGCTTCCCGAGTAGGTTGTTTTGAACCTGACAGCGTTCATGGCCATTTTCACGGCTAGGGGGTCTTTGGCGTCGATTTCCCGAGGACTGACCTCCAGCACACCGTTCCCAGCGTAGCCTATCAGCCGCATCGCTTTCCCCGTCATACGGGCTCTATTTACCTCTTGAGAGGACAAGGTATCTATCCCGGTCACCTTGACATCGTTGATTGTCGCCTTCATGCCGAGCACTTCGTTGGCGAGGATTGTGATTTTACAGGCGGTGTCGAGGCCCTTGATGTCGAGGGTTGGGTCGGCCTCCGCGTATCCAAGCCGCTGAGCCTCGGCGAGCGCCTGCCTAAACTCGAGACCCTCTTCCTCCATTCTTGTCAAAATATAGTTAGTGGTCCCATTTAGAATGCCCTCTATCTGCTCGACTCTATCCGCCTTGCTGCATTCCCTCGCGAAGGCGAGAACAGGCATTCCTCCTCCAACCGTTCCACTGAATTTGAGAAGTATCCGACGCCTATTCGCCATCTCCTTTAGAGCAGGCATGTAGAGAGCGAGGGCGCCTTTGCTCACTGTTACAACGTCCATGCCGTTGAGAATGGCTTTGCGGATTATGCTGTAGCTAGGCTCGCCATCGACTATGTTTGTTGGAGTGGCGTCGACGAGCACATCGGCCTCAGCATCCTCCAAGGCGTCGAGGATGTTGTTGAAGGCTTTGGCGCCGGCGACCCGTGTTACACCTCCTTTTTTCTTTGCTTCGAGAAGCTCGTCGGGGCTGAAGCCCGTAGCTCGGTGGACGGCTCCGCTGCGGTCGGCCGCGTAGACCACTCTGACACCCAGACCATATCGGGCTACTAGTTCGGACCTGTTTTCGGCGATGAGTTTGAGCAGGCTTTGGCCAACCACTCCCATTCCAACCAGCGCTATCCTCAAACCATGGTGAAGCCTTGACGGAAGCTAAAATACCTCTGCAGAGAATATTGGAGATGGGGTTGCGGGCTTTTTTCCGTGAGGTTTGGTGGGACACTAGGGCCCGGGTCGCTGGAGCTGTGGCGGGGCTGGTTTATGCCACGGCTTACCTGTTTCTCGTCGGCATCATTTTCCCGTTATCCTTCACACTTCCACCGAGCATCCCTACGCCTTCTTACGAAGTTGTCGAAGGCCAGTTTCCACAGTTCCCCGTCCTAACCATATACATAAGCCGTGGCTGGGCCCTGTCCATCAACCCTGAGGCATTAATCACCCTAACGGTGCTGACACTTCTAGTAAGCATCAACACAGCGGCACTCATCTACCTAAACAGGCACGGTGTCTGCAACCTTGGGAAACGGTTGCCAGCATCCTATGCGGCTCTGTTGCCATCCCTCTTCACATTCTTCTCCTGCTGCGGAGGCGGAGTAGTCTCCACACTTTTACTCTCTACGGGCGCCGGGCTATCAGCTCTTGTTTTCCTCCAAGACTATGGACGGATATTCACACTAATCTCAGGGGCCATACTCACAAGCAATCTTCTGCTGCTGAGGAGAAGCTACAGGTCTATACCTTCTTGAGGTTGTCGACCAGTAAAACCAGGCCTATCACCGCTATGACGAGGCCCGCAACTGTGGCGAATGTGATTCTGAGAAATGGGTATCCGAGGATAAATAATGGCGGGTTTCCCATCAACCACATACCCACTAGAAGCAGAACCAGTCCAACGATAACCGGCCCAACCCTCGACATATCAACCGTGGGAGAAACATATGAAACACCGCCACGGCGTGGAATCAACAACGCCGCAAACGTGTAGAGAACAATCATCAAGGCAGGCGAGACAATCAGGAGAATGACGCCGACAAGGCGGAGAAGGTTGGGGTCAACGTTAAGATACTCGCCTAAACCGCCGAAAACACCGGCCAAAACCTTTTTTGAGTCACTTCTCTCAAAAACCCTTGAGGACACACCATCTATAACCTGTGACACCCAATTAAAGTGTTTATTGCTTAAATATTCGGCCACACACCTAAGCATCCAGGAATATGGTGCAGGTGGTTCTGACCTTTGACCCCTCGCTGGGTCATAGGTTTCACGACTTTCCGCTGCTAAGCTTCCTACCTTGCGCCCCCGTCAAGTTCATCCCCTCACCTATCTATTACTATCTAAGCCTCCCCGACGTGCCTTTTGACGAGGCTGGACGAGCTCTGCTCGCGCCCTACGCCATCAGAAAAATAGAGGCCTGTTTGGTGAAGAAGTCGAAGCTACAGGTTGTCGTGGCTCATCCGAAGCTTGTCTCAAGGTTCATAGACCCCGACACAAAAATCATCGGCGTCAACACCATGGACCCCCTCGGTTTAGGTCCTCTGACCCTGATGTTCAACAACGCTGGACGTGAGAAGTCGTGGGTCACGAAAGAGTTTGAGGACCTTATGCAGCGTATACAGGTTGCGAAAAAGAACACGGGATGCAGGGCCAAGGTTGTGGTCGGCGGCTCCGGTGAGTGGGAGTTTGAGCACAGGCCTGAGATGATTGAGCAGCTTGGAATAGACCATGTCGTACAGGGCGAAATGGATGACATTATTCATCTATTATTTGAGCAATTGATAGAGGACAGCCTCGACCACAGTATCTTCATGTATGGACATAAGACAACTACCTTCGACGCCCACGGCAGACCGTTTATACGCTACGTCAAAGACGATGCCGGCAGGTTTATCTGCAGGAACCCCGCTTCACGATACCGTCTCCCAAAAATAGAGGACATCCCCACCATCGTAAACCCGGCGATAAGCGGCCAAGCGGAGATAATGCGTGGCTGCGGAATTGACTGCGATTTCTGCGAGGTCACGACGAGGCCTCTCCGCTACTATCCGCCTGAGAAGGTTGTTGAGGAGGTTTTGGTCAATCTACGTGGCGGGATAAACAACGCATGGTTTGTGACGGATAACCAGTGGGCTTACATGGTGCGTGACCCCATGTTCTGGCCCAACAAGGAGGCGATTTTCCGGCTTTACAGAGCCGTTATGCAGCATGTCTCGAAGGCTAACCCGATGCATGCAACGCTCGCACCCGTTGCAGCGGACCCCGAAGCAGCGATGGGAGTGGCTAAAATTGTTGGAGCGGGCCCCGACAAGCATATTGGTGTCCAGATAGGGCTGGAAACGGGCAGCGACAAACTCGTTCTCAAACACATGGTTAACAAGGCCAAGCCCCTGAAAGTAGGCGTCGATGGAACTTGGGCCGAAATCGTCGTCGAAGCTCAGAAGGTCTACAACGCAGCCTACTGGATACCTGCCTACACCATCATACTGGGACAGGAGGGTGAAACGGATGAGGACAGCTGGGACACCATAGGACTCATCAACTACATGGCGTCGCTGAACCTCTACTTCACGGTAACACCAATGGCGTTAGTAAACCTCGGAAGTCTACGTGGAACAAACGTGTTGACAGATGTTTACGCAAACCTCACACCGGCGCAAGCGGCACTAATCTATGTCTGCTGGCGGAACACAAAACGCATGGCTCAGTCCGTCGCCTTCAAAATCGCCAAGGACAACTTCCTCTTCCGCATCCTAACAACAACCATACTGAACGTTGGCGCCAACTTCTGGCTTGACAGGCTGGAGAAATACTTTGCACGTTTGGGTAAGGAGTATGAGAAGGCTATTGACAAGGCGAAAAACTATGTCCACATAAAGACCATGGGAACCGACTTCAACAAGCTTAGGCAGATGTATAAAGCTATGAAAGTCTCCGTCTAACGGCGAACGACACAATAGCAAACACGGTGAAAGCAGCGGCTATGGAGCCTAAGCCGATGTAGACCAGGAGCTGCCCATCAACGGTCTCAGCCCGCTGCGCTTTTATCTCAGGCGTCGCCGCCAAAGCACGAGGCTCGGTTTTTACAGAGGTTTCCGCGATAAAAATTCCTGTAAACAGTGTCGCGGCGACGATAGCCCCCAAAACCTGAGGCAGAAGCTTCTTCAACACCAATTCTTCATCACCCCTGTTCATAAGTCCAGAGATTAGAACGGTTTTTTGCGCCACGTTCTCAGGGCTTCGTAGAGGGTTACGGCGGAAGCGGCTGCTCCCAGGGTGATGGCGTAGAGGTCCGGGGACTCGGGGTGTGTTATGAGATAGAGGAGCGTGAATGTTATGAAGAGTGTTGCGTAGAAGGCCATTCGGGGCAGCAGCTTTCCCCCGATGAGTATGAATGACTGAAGCACGGAGACATCGACTTTCTCAACGGCTCGGTATGAGCCTTTTTCATCCTTCTCCAACACCCCGAGGCCGTGAAGCTTCTCAAGATGATGGAACGCAACGCTGGGGCTTGACAACCCGAGCCCACGCTGAACATCCCTCACACCAACCGGGCGACCAGCTTTCAAAACATAGATGTAAACATCGAACGTCCTCCCCCTCAGCTCAGCTTCAACCCTTCTACGGTCCACAGACATCCTTTACCACACAACGCAACCACTAATAAAAAGATGTTAATCAACTGGAACAGGTTGAATGCTGGTAAGAAGCTCGGCTACCTGCTCATGTTTCTGTCAGTGGTAGGAGCTATTCTATATGGTTTCTGGCTGCTCGGCGCCATCCCTTTTCTCGACCCCGATGCAGCAGTCAAGACAACAGCCTTCTTGATAATGTTGTTTCTATTTGTCGTCATAGGCTTCATAGGCTACGTAGCAGCTACAACCACGCCACCCAAGCCCATCAAACGTTAAAATCAAAAGTAGGCATGTAGCATGAGTTGATGGGCCGGGGTGGCCGAGCAGCGAGGCGGCGGCCTGCAGAGCCGCTTTACAGGGGTGCAAATCCCCTCCCCGGCTCACCTCCGCAGTGTTTCTATGATATGTTTGGCTGCGATGTATGCAAAAGTGCATGCGGGCCCGAGTGTGGAGCCTGGGCCTGGATATGTTCCGCCGAAGACCGCTGCTGTGGTGTTTCCCGCCGCGTAGAGGCCTGGTATGGGGTGGCCGTCGACATGCATTACCCGTGCTTTCTCATCGGTGAGGAGGCCGCCGCATGTTCCGAGTTCGCCGGGGTAGATGGCTGTGGCGTAGTATGGTGGCTTGGTGAGAGGGCCGAGGTTGGGGTTGGGTTTGACACGTGGGTCTGAGTAAAACCTGTCGTAAGCACTTTCTCCGCGGTGAAAATCCTCGTCCACACCTTTTACAGCCAGTTCGTTAAACCGCTTAACAGTCCTCAGCAAACCTGTTTCATCCACGCCTATCTTCCGGGCCAACTCCTCGAGACTATGCGCTCTCACCAGATACTGTGGCCCAGTGGCTTTTTCAGGTGTTCGACCGGGCATGAGAGTTCCGAAAAGATAATTGGACCTATGCCTCTGGTCGATTATCAGCCACGAGGGTATACAAGGTGTCGCTCTATGGTGTTCGTAGATGTTGCGCCAGCAGTCAACGTAGGAGGCTGACTCGTTCATGAATCTTTCACCATTCGCATCAACGATTATGCCGAAGGGTAGAGAGCGCTCGGCGAGTATGAAAACGGGTTTTCCGTCAGGTGTTATGGCTATGGGCCCGCCCCAGGCCTTGTTCATCAGAGCTGTCGCAGCACCTATTTTGACAGCCGCCTGTATTGCGTCGCCCGTGTTGCCGGGAGAGCCGACGGCCCACTCGGTTTTGGTCGGGTTGGGTAGATACTTTTCCCGCATGGATTGATTGTGTTCAAAGCCGCCTGATGTGAGAAGAACGCCTCCACGCGCAGCAACGACCACATCCCTACCTTCGTGATTAACCACGGCCCCCGTAACACGTCCATTCTCAACAACCAGTTCCCTGAGCGGAGACTCGAGCCAAATTCTGACACCCTGTTTCAGACAGAGATAGAGCAGCTGCCCCACTAAAGAGCCGCCCATAGTCAAAGGCCTACGTCCGAGGAGACTGTGACCGAGTAATCGTGCGCCAAGCCTCAGAAAAGCGGCGATACCTATTCTGCTTCGTGCTAGATACATTTTCCACGCCTCGTTTGTATGGATGGGTATCGGAGGCGCACCGGGGTAGCGTCTCAGCTTCCTTGCCCATGGCCCCAGTTTACGTGCATCAAAGACCGCGCCCTCTATGCAACGGCCCTTGACCGAGCCGGCTGGCGCCTCGGGATAGTAATCGGGATATCCGAGCGCGGGCCTCCATCTAAACCCCATGTCTGCTAGAAACTTCACCATCTCGGGTCCGTGGGTTAGGTAGGCTCTCAATCGCTCGGGAGAAGTTGCTTCACCTGCCTCGGGAACGACATGGGTCAGATAGGTCCATGCAGCCTCGAACGAATCCTCTACACCCGCTTCTCTCGAGACATGATTGTTTGGAATCCATAACCCGCCGCCTGACATGGCGCTGGAACCTCCGACCAAATCGGTTTTCTCCACAACCAGAACATCGTATCCAGCGCTTCTGACTGTGAGGGCGCCTACTAGGCCCGCGGCCCCACTTCCAACAACCAAGGCATCTACCGCATAATCACTCATCAAATGATAGATGTGTTTGAGGCATTTAGCTTTTCTAAACAATGGTTATCCGAATGCTCTGTCTCCAGCATCCCCTAAACCGGGCACAATAAAGCCTCTCTCATTCAGCTTCTCATCTATCGCCACCGTGAAGATTTCTATCTCGGGATAAACCGTGTGGACACGGCTGATTCCCTGCTTCGTGGATATCACAGTGGCGAACATAAGCCTTTTCGGTTTCCCAACTTTGTAGACCTCCTCAACAACCTTAAGCATGGTCGAACCTGTTGCCAGCATGGGGTCGGCGATAATCACTATCTCCGAGCCGTTTAATCTGGGTATCCGTAGATATGTTAGCTCGATTTCAAAGTCCATGCCTCCTGTATAGGTTTCCTCAACCCTTCTCGCGCTGACCACACCCTGCCTAGCCGTTGGAAAGATTTTCAACAAACCCTCGGCAAGAGGCATAGCCGCTCTCAATACAGTGATGAGGACGATGTTGTCTATGTCCGGTATCTCGACACCCTCCGCCTCAACCTCCAACGGCGTGGTGACAAATTTTCTCGACACGGGCAAATGTCTCGCTATCTCGAAGCCTATTAGCCTCCCCAGCTTCACAAGCCCTTTACGGAACTCAATCTGGCCAGTGGACTTGTCGCGAAGCCTTGTCAAAACCATCTGAGCATAGGGATGGTCGAGAACATAGACGTTGGGTAAGCTCTCCCCCACCAAAGAACCACAGGCCAAAGATGCATATGACTTGATTAATTTTTCGGATAAATATCCGCCTAAGGGCTGTAAAATGATGCCGGAGGGTGGTAGATGCTTAATAGGCGTCGACGTGGGGACGACGGCTGTCAAGTCCGTTGCCGTCGACGAACGCTGTGAGCTTCTCGCTGAAGCAAGGCTGCCGCTTAACCTATTTTCACCATCCCGCGGCATCTTTACACATGATGCTGGCGAAATCAGGGACAAGGTGTTTGAATCGCTCAGGCTTGTGATGAGAAATTTGGAGAAAAGGAGAGTTGAGGCCGTGGGTGTCACGGGTCAGAGTGTCTCCCTTGTTCTTCTCGATGAATCAGGTAACCCTGTGTATCCTGTGCTGAGTCATCTAGACAACAGAGCTGACTTGGCCGCAATGGAGTTGGAAAACTCGTTGGGAAAGATGGGATACATTGGGCGAAAGCTGGTAGGCAACCTTGCCTGGTTGAAGAAACATGAGCCAAATGTGTTTGAGAGAGTCTCGAAGGTCTTGGACATGAAAGAGTATGTTGGATACTTGTTGACGGGGCGGAGCTCTGTGGATAAGCTTTGGTTCATGGTTGAGGACTTGGAGCGGCTTTGCCTAGATGCGGGAATCAATCCAAGCTTGCTGGGTGAAGTTATGAGCTACAGCGATGTTCTAGGGTATGTGGATGACAAAGCCGCGGAACGTGCTGGGCTTGAGAGAGGCGTTCCCGTTGTGGTGGCTTTGGGGGATAGCCTCGCAGCCATGATTGGCTCAGGTGCTGTAGAGGAGGGGGATATGGTGGATGTGGCGGGAGCCACAGAAGTCATGGCCATGCTGGTAAAAGAGAAAACACCACACTCCTATCCTTCATACATCAGCGGCCTCAACATGATAAGCATCTCTCCCCCGCTCGGGCTTATCCATAAATGGCTAGTCGAAAAAATTTCCCCCAACAGTGACTACATGGCTTTTGAGAGGCTCGCCGAAGATGCTTCACCAGGCTCCGACGGCTTGATGTTTGTTGCCCAAGGGTCGAAGACGATGAAGGATGTGGAGGCCTCACTGGTCAGTCTATCCTTTTGCCATGGCTGGAACCATGTTGCACGCAGCTTTTTCGAAGCAGTCGCCTACGAGCTGCGCCGTGTCGTCGAGATTTTCGAGCAGGTAACCAAGGTGCGGAGAATTGTATCAAGCGGAGGCGGTGCGACGCGGTTTGTCACAAAGCTCAAGGCCACGGTCGTGGGAAAACCGTTCCAAATACCCAAGATACGTGAAACAGCAGCCCTCGGCGCAGCGCTCACAGCAGCCACAGCCACGGGCCTCTTCAAAAACCTCGCAGAAGCAGCCTCCAGCGTCAAAATAGCCGAAACCATACACGGCGAAAACCAACCCATCTACGACGAACTCTACCGACAATATCTCGCGTCCAAAAACAGGCTGGGAGCAGATTTTTGAAAAGTTTTCGCAACCCTTAATATCCTCTGATACGTTTTGGCCCCTGGGTTGCAGGCTGAGGATGCGGAGGTTAAGCGGCTCGCCGAGCTCAAGACCTATCTCGAGCAGCGGCTGAGTGATTTGGAGAAGGAGGCCGAGGCTGTCAGGTCTTTGCTCGAGCTGGTTGACCGGGAGCTTGTGGCTAAGAGCTTCAAAAAGGCTCAGCCTCCACCTGAGCCGGCTGAGAAAGAGCTGGCTTCTCTAAAGATGATAAGAAGCAGGTCTGGCAGCCTTCTCGCGACCATGACCCTGAAGGAAAAAGAGGCACGGATAGTCTTTAACCCTGAAATCCGTGTGACACAGGACATGCGGCCCTTCTCCTCTTTTCTCCTAAGGAAAGTGCTTGACTCTATGAGGGAGGCCGACCTCCAGAAGGTTGCGGAGGGTAAGCTTGAGCAATCCAGTGTATTGTCCTATGAAGTGGTCTATGACGGAGACGTTGCGCGGGAGATTGTTGTAAAAAACTACCGAGACGAGGCGAGGCTGCGGGAAATAGTCAACTCAGTAAAATGGACCCTTGACACAATAGCCTCCTCATACAAGTGACCCACACTCCGGTAAGACCCGCGAATACTTGAAAATCCTCGAAAAACATCAAAATATATGTCGGTGAATAGATGGATGTGGCATGGGGATAATCAACCGCCTACAGCCGATTCTATTGACAGCGGCGTTGCTGGCATCCTGCTTTCTACTTCTCGGGTCATTACCCGAGGCCCATGCCACTACAGGCGTAACCATCAGAGTTCTCACCATCGACACCAACCAGCCTCTGAAAGGTGCCGAGGTAAGGATTAACGGAACCGCGATAGGGGCCACGAACGCCACAGGCCATGTCAACGCAAACACCCTCAATAGGATGTCAAATTCCACAGTGGAAGTGTTTTTCCGAGACGTGAGAGTTTACCATCATCCATATTTCAACGCTACTAGGCTGAACCCGTCTAACCCTGCCCAGGTAACCATCAGAGTAAATGTCACAACCATGGTGCTTTTAGCGAGAACGGCGCTGGGCAACCCTGTCCCAAACGTACGCATCACACTAGTCTACGGCTCGTACACGAACACGACGACCACGGGCTCCGATGGCCGTTCATCACTTGCCTTCATGCCTAACACGACATACACGATTTCCACGAGCTACCGGGGATATGATGTGGGAACGTTCACAAAGGCTTACGGGGGCTCGGGGCTGACGCTTGACCTAAACCTTTTCAGCATAAGGGCTATTGTTGAGGACCTGAACGGCAACCCCGTGCCCTCGGCGACCGTCAAAGTATGGTATGGTGTGAGACAGTCGGGCAACACCACGGGATTCGAGTCGGCGACCACCGACTCTGACGGCGTCGCCATACTTGACAAGCTTCCCGCGGGAAACTATCCCCTCGACGTGGAGTATCGTGGGGAGAACGTTTACCAAACCACGTCAAACATAGCTCTCTCAAGTGGGCAGGTCGTTCACCGGGCCCGAACAGACCTTGTAAACTACCGTGTCCGCATCCTTGACTTCGACGGCACCGAGCAGATTACGGGAGTAAGCCTACAAGCCCAGCTTTATCGCGACGCCACCCCCTACGGTGACCCAGTGACAACAGCGACCGGTGAGTTCGCCTTCGGGTTGGTGAAGTCGAGAACCTACAGCCTCGTCGTCAAAATGGGTGACACAGAGGTTTTCAGAGGCGATGTAAGAGTGCCGGATGACACATCTGTTGCTGGAAAGTTTTTTGATGTTTTCTTTAGGGTGGATGCATCGGGAACGCGTAGCGAGAGGCTTGTTTCCACGGTGGGGCTGAGGATACAGCTGGGCAGCTTTAGCAGCGAGAGGACAACGGTTAACGGGGCGACAGGTTTCCAAAACATTCCAGCGGGAAGATACAGCTACGAGATTACGAGAGGCACCTACGTAATCGGCTCGGGAACGGTTGAGATAAACCAAGATGAACAGAGAATAACACTGAGACCGACCCTTTGGACGGTCAAGCTGCTGATAAACAACGACCAGGGGGAGGGAATAGCGGGCGCGGTGGAGCTCAAATCCTACGACGATGTTTCATTGGGAGTTTTCCAGGCTGGTGAAAACGGAGAGGTATCGGTGTCTGGCCTTCTGCCGATACTTTACCGTGGAGTGGTGAATTACAAAGGGGTCAAAGTTAACGACGGCTTCGAGTTCACCTTGGATGCTGACCAGAAGGAGGTGGTTGTCACAACAAAGGTTTACAACGTTGTGTTCCTTGTCTTCGACGCCGACGGCGAGACAGCTCTTTCCTCAGCACAGGTAACGGTTTCACTTGGAGAAATCTCCGCCGAAAGCGTCACCGACTCAAATGGCCGCGCATCTGTGAAAAACCTGCCAATCGGCAGCTACAACGTCGCCATCAACTACCTCAGCATCGGAGTGCATGAGGAAACGGTCAGAATAGAGTCTAGCAGAGAAATCGTGCTGAAGGCTAAGAATGTGGTGGATGTGATTGTGGAGGTTGTGGATGATGACGGTGTTCCTCTTGAGTCGGGCGATGTGGAGATTGTTCTCGGTGTTGTGAAAAAGTCGGGCGAGATTGAAAATGGTAGGGTCACCTTTAAAGACATTCCCGCGTCAACCTACCGTCTCTCAGCTCGTTACAAGGGGGTGACTGTTTATGACCGTCAGACGGTTTTCAGGTCGGACGAGGACCTTGTACGTGTGCAGGCCGCTGTCTACTACCTGAGGCTGACTGTTAAGAAGATGGATGACACAGTGCTTCCCGCGGCCTATGTATCTGTTTTCCAAGGCGGTAGAAAAATCGGCGACGGGTTCACCGACCAGTCGGGGAGGCTGGAGATTAAGCTTCCAAGAGGTGATTTCGCGTTGGAGGTAAGCTATCAAGACACGGTGGTGTTGTCGCAGTCCATTTCTCTGGCGCAGACCACGCCTCTGGCTTTGCAGGCGAAGGTTTACCGGATAGATGTGAGAATCATAGACCCCAGCGGTGAACCCGTCGCAGGGGCCGAGGTTTCCCTAAACCGTGGCGAGAAGGTCATTGAGAGGAAAGTGACAAACGAGGATGGAATAGCGATTCTGTACGCCGCGGAGGGCGACTACACATGGACTATGAAGATAGGTGAATACACCTATTCATCCAGCTACTCATCGAGAGCGAACAAATCTCTCTCGATTCTGCATGTTGTCGATAATCCGCAGTGGCAGGGGGTTGTTTTGGCTGCGACGGCCGCTGTGTCAACGTCCTCTGTCTTCGGTTTACTGAGATGGGGAAGGCTTCGTCCGTCGGGTAGGCAAAGAGGTGGGCAGAGGCCTCAGAGAGCTCCGCAGCCCCGTGGCGGAAGCGAGGCTCAAACATTTAAACGACTCCGTCGGCCACGTGTTTAGAAGATGAGGAAGACTGTGCGAAACGTTGCCTACGCCGCTGTTCTTGGGCTTGTCGCCACATTGCTCACATTATCAGTGTTGCACACAGCCTTGGGGGTGACCTTTCCGCTTCTCGTAGTCAAAAGCGGCAGCATGCGTCCAGTGATAGAGGTGGGAGACATCATAATCGTTTTACCGGTTAGCCCCGATGATGTTAGAGCCGACCCCGTTAACGGGGATGTTATTGTTTTCTACAGGCCGGGTGAGAAAGGTGTTCCGAGTTCGATTATTGTTCACAGGGCTGTGGCAAGGGTTTCGGGTGGCTTCATAACCAAAGGTGATGCAAACGCTGTGGCGGACTACTGGGGGCCTGTGCCCTTCGACCACTTGCTGGGGAAATGGACAGGGTTGAGCATACCGGCGTGGACAGGCATCGGATACATCAGCCTCTTTCTCCGAGGCGAAATCCTCTACCCGGCTGGGCCGATACTTGTCCTACTCCTCATAGCAGTCAACATAGTCCTCATCGTCAAAGACTTTACACGGAGTAAAGGAGGCGGTGACGGTGAAGGAGAGCCTTCCGCCGACGCCAGCCAATCATGAAAAACACAGCCGACAAAGCTGCTGCAGCTAGTGAGGCTTGCCATAGCCCTGCCGTAAGCAGGAGGGCCGCGGCTGCTGTGAGGGCTGCTGAGGAGTAGAAGACTGGGCGGGCTAATTTCTTTGCTTCGTGTAGGTATTGGGGATGTTTTTGGAGGAGGTGGTTTGGGTGGCGGACGGCGGGGACGCAGACCGTTAAACAGGCGTAGAGGCCTGCTTTTTCCTCGGCCCAGCCGACATCTTCACCGCATAGAGGGCATTTCCCCGCCACAGAGCCATCATCCGCTAAACCGTATAAGAGTGTTTGCGCGTTACAAACAATTATCTTACCCATCAACGGCTAAATATTCTTGCTCGTGGTTGGTGTTGGATGTTTAGGCTTGACCCTGCGACGAGTGTTGGATGGGTTGGTTTAACCGTGTCCAGTCTCGGTAGGTCTCTTGACTTTTACACTGGTGTGCTCGGGTTTAGGCGGGTTGGTGTGTTGGATGATGCGGCTGTGCTTGGAGCTGATGAAAATGTTCCTCTTGTCATTCTGCATGAGCAGAAGGGTGCGGAGCCGCGGCCACCTAACAGACGCGGCCTCTACCATTTCGCTGTTCTCTATCCCTCTCGGCGGGACCTTGCCCGTGCCTTTACACGGGTTGCTCACAACTGGAGCTTCGAAGGCTTCGCGGATCATTTGGTTAGCGAGGCTCTTTACCTAAGCGACCCGGACCTTCATGGGATAGAGCTTTACGTTGACCGGCCGAGGGGGCGCTGGACCTTCAGCTCGTTCAACGAGCTTAGGATGGCGACGCTTCCCCTGAACATTGACTCGCTGCTGGAGGAGCTGAGGGGTGAGGGTGTTTCAAAGTCTCTTGACCCCGGCTACCGGCTGCCATCTGGCACACGTATTGGGCATATTCATCTCCATGTTTCAAGCCTTGAGAAGGCGGAGCAATTCTACCACGGGCTGCTGGGCTTCGACATCACGTTGAAAAGCTATCCGGGTGCGTTGTTTTTATCGGCGGGGGGATATCATCACCATATAGGGGCAAACATTTGGGCAGGTCTGAACGCGCCACCGCCTTCTGAAAACCATGTCCAGCTCAAATCCTTCTCTCTCATCCTGCCATCATGGAAATCTCTCGAGACATTGTTGAAAAGACTCACGGAGAGTGGCGTGTATGTTGAGGATGGGTTGGTGCATGGGTTTGAGGGCTATGAGGGGGTGACGGTGACGGATTTTGACGGTAACCATGTGGAGCTGGCTGTCAAGGATAATCATGCATAGAGGAGTAGATGAAGTTGGTATTTTTGTGTCATTTGGTAGGTAGGGGCTGGGCGACAATGTTCGTGAGGTCGTTGAAACATTTATAACTTGGAGTTATCGCGCCGAGTTTCACTCATTTTATATAAGCTTTCATGGGGGACGAGGGGGTATAAACCTAAATACAACCCTTAAACATTTATTGCCTGAAG
>Ga0105162_1001197_pt1 | contig 15349 bp, 12 predicted proteins | sample JNZ201metaG_FD_81532 | JGI IMG/M metagenome (GOLD analysis project Ga0105162, IMG submission 81532) | Hot spring microbial communities from Jinze hot spring, China to study Microbial Dark Matter (Phase II) - JNZ 20120812A | ecosystem: Environmental > Aquatic > Thermal springs > Hot (42-90C) >...
GACTTTTATAACCTCTTCGGAAGGGGGTAAAGAAGGGGCAGAAGGTGAATCATCCACATTCCCCTCCCAGAGCTTTAGGGGAGGAATTCCCAGAAAGCGAGCCAAGACCTCAAGCTGGGCTAAATCCAAATCTTTTTCCCCTTTCTCCACCCCTGCAAGATACGAAGGAGTTACACCTATGATGCTGGCGCACTCTCTCAAGGTTTTGCCAGCCCTTGTGCGGGCCTTTTCCAGCACAATTCCCAGAATTTTCCGCTTAATTTTGCTGATCTCAGTGCCCATTTTGGCCTCCAAGGATATTATATGAAGATTACGAGCATTTGACAAGGACGCTCAATTTAGCCTTGCTTGTCCCCCGTTTTTGGGATATCATGTTCTTGAAGAAGGTTTTGGAGGAATTAATTATGGGAGGCCTGGAACTTAAAGGGGTAAGAAAGCCAGTTATAGCCGGCACATGGTACCCGGGAAAGCCGGAGGAGCTACGCCGGATGATTTCCGAATTCATGGCTAAGGTGGAAGCAGGGCTTATCCCGGGAGAACTGATAGGCCTTGTAGCCCCCCATGCTGGCTATATTTATTCCGGTCAGGTGGCTGCCTACGCTTACAAGCAGATTGAAGGCCGCTCTTTTGAGACCGTAGTGGTTGTACACCCAAGCCACAGGCTTTACGTGAACGGCTATGCCCTGACAGCCGCTGCCTTCTACGAAACCCCGTTAGGTCAGATCCCGCTGGACGAGGAATTAATCGCAGAGCTAAATGAAAAGCTTAATTTTACTTTCCTTCGGTCTGACCAGGAGCACTCCCTGGAAATCCAGCTGCCTTTCCTTCAATATGTTCTGGGAAGCTTCAAGCTTGTCCCAATTATGATGGGAGATCAATCCTGGGGACAATGCCAGAAGCTGGCTTCGGCCCTGGCTGAGGTGCTCAGGGGGAAAAAGTCACTGCTGGTAGCCAGCTCTGACCTTTCTCATTTCTACTCCTACCGAACAGCCCTCACGCTTGATAAAGTCGTGCTGAACTTCGTGGAAAATTACGATCCGGAAGGTTTGGCCAAAGCGATAGCCTCAGGGAGAGCTGAAGCGTGCGGGGGAGGACCCATTATAGCTGTGATGCTGGCTTCTAAGGAGCTGGGAGCCGATAAAGCCAGGGTGCTTAAATATGCTAATTCAGGCGACGTAACCGGGGATTTCAGCAGTGTGGTAGGCTACATGGCCGCTGCCTTTTACCATTAATGTGGAGGTTAGGGATGTATCATCCAGCCCTTGTAATATTAGTTACTGGGCTTGTCTTTATCCTGGCATTCGGAGGCCTGGGCTACATAAGGGGACATGGCCTTTCGGCCCAGCTGGCATTAGAAGGCTTGCTTGTAACAGCTTTATTTACCCTTCTGGTTTGGGCGACCAATATCTCCTTCCATCCCATTGCTTTCCTCATAATCCTTTATCTGATTTCAATGCGAGCCAGGATCTTGCTGGACGCCGGCAATTTTTTCCTGAATGCCGGACACATCCCCACAGCTATATCCCTTTACAAGCTCGCCCTTAAAATCTGGCCCGATTCTACCAGCCGTTGCATTGCTTGGATAAATATAGGAGTGGCCAAAATCCGAAGCGGGGCTCTCCAGGAAGCCATCGCAATCCTGGAAGAGCTACTGGAGAAGCATAAGGAAAGCTTAGGATTTAGGAACGAGGCCGCATGCCTTTTTAACCTTGGCCTTGCCTACCGCAGAGCAGGCCAGAAGGATAAAGCTGTCCATTGTCTTAGAGAAGCAGCAGACCTTTTCCCCGACAGCCTTTACGGCCGGAGGGCCAGGGAACTGCTTAAGGAGTTAGGGCGGAGTCCAGTGGAAGAGCAGGATGAGTGAAAAAGCTTATGCCGAGGTAGTGGTTAATCTGCCCTTGCTGCCACGCAAAGGGCAGCCATTCCCTGGCTTTCATTATTTTATCCCTGAGGATCTGCGACCCCAAGCCTTTGTGGGCCGGGGAGTCCTTATACCCTTCGGCCCGAGGCTGGTGCAGGGGGTTATTTTCTCCCTGAGCGATTCCTCCCCTGTAGAAGAAGTAAAACCTATAGCTGCTATCCTGGACTTTTCCCTCCCCCTTTACCAACTCCGCCTCGCCGAGTGGATGAGCAAATACTACCTTGCCCCTATAAGCGAGTGCGTTGCCCTCATGACCCCACCGGGCATAGGAGGGAAAGCCAGGAGTGTCCTGCGCCTCAACCCTGAAGCAGACTCCTTTACGCCTGCCAGTAAATGGGAGAAAGCCATCATTAACTTACTTAGAAAGAAGGGGGAGATTCGGCCCGAAAGGCTGGAAGAATTCCTGGGGCCCACAGGCTGGCGCAGCGCCCTGAGAAAACTCATTAAAGAAGGGATCGTAATCCGCCAGCCCATCCTCACCCCACCCCTCGTAGCCCCTAAGAGGCTGGTTTATGCTTTCCTCATGGCCCCCAGAAAAGATTGGCCTCGCCTCCTTGAACCGTTGCGGAAGAAATCCCGAAAAGCGGAAATCCTGGAATACCTGGCTCGCTCCGGCCCAATCCCTTACCTGAAAGAAGTCCTTGAGGCCACTGGCTCCTCACGCCAGGACATCCGTCAACTTGAAGAGAAGGGCTTGGTCCGCATACTCCCTTCCCGACAGTTCTTGATCCCCGTAGTCTCCAGGGAAGAGCTTGCTAAAGCTATGGAGGGCCTGAAGAGGCAGGCCAGAGTTCAGCTTTCAGTTCTTGAAAAGCTTCTCTCCTCACCGGCACCACTGCCCATTGATGAATTCAAGGACGCCAGGGAAGCTATAAAGGCTCTGGAAGAGAAAGGGCTGGCAAGGATTGTGGAAGAAGAGGAACAAATCTTCTTAACTATATCACCGGACGAAGCCCGCCAGATTGCCCTCAAAGAACAGGGGCTGTCCTTATACCTTGACATTCTGGAAGTCCTCTACCGAGAGAAAAAGCCTGTCGCGGTTGGAAACCTTTACGCTGAAACAGGATGTGCTTTCAGGCATCTGCGGGCTTTGGAGGAAACGGGATTAATAAGGCTCGTGAGGGAAGAAGTGGCAAGAGATCCCCTCTCGGGCCTGGTATTTGAAGAAGCCACGCCGCCAATTCTCACTGTGGATCAGGAAAAAGCCTGGGTGGAAATAAAGGCAGGGATTGAAAAGGAGGAATTTCGTCCTTACCTCCTCTTCGGAGTTACCGGAAGCGGCAAGACTGAGATTTACCTCAGGGCAATTGAAGAAACCGTCCGCCGGGGTCGCCAGGCCATTGTCCTTATCCCGGAAATTTCCCTTACCCCTCAGACAGTCCAGCGTTTTGGCTCACGTTTCCCGGGGAAAATAGCTGTAATCCACAGCAAGCTCTCTTTAGGCGAGCGATACGATACCTGGTGGAGGATAAGGCGGGGTGAAGTAAGCATAGCTATAGGGCCACGCTCTGCTATCTTCGCCCCACTGCCCAACCCCGGCCTCATAGTGGTGGATGAGGAGCACGATCGCTCCTATAAAAGCCAGAAAAGGCCTTACTACCACGCAAGGGATGTAGCCCTGGAACTGGGCCGGATTACCGGCTCGGTGGTTATCCTTGGAAGCGCTACGCCTGACCTGGCAACTTTCTACAAGGCCAAAATGGGTGAAATTCGCCTCCTGGAACTTCCCAAACGCATCCTCTGGAAACCTTCTGACCTCAAGAGTAGGGGGCCTTTAATCCTCAAAGAAAGGGATGACCTTTACTCTTCCGGCCTTCCGCCAGTGGAAATCGTTGATATGAGGGAAGAGTTTAAAGCTGGGCACAGAGGGATTTTCAGCCGGGCATTAATAAAGGCCCTTGATAAAACCTTGAACGCTGGGGAACAGGCCATCCTCTTCCTCAACCGTCGGGGAACCGCTACTTTTGTCATTTGCTCTTCTTGCGGATATGTAGCCAGGTGCAAGCGGTGTGATGTACCCCTGACCTACCATACGGGAAACAGGGCCCGAGAGCCCTCCTTCCTCTGTCACCACTGCGGCCGCAGTTATGAAGTTCCTTCCATTTGCCCGGCTTGCGGAAGCAAATATATCCGTTACTTCGGGCTGGGAACTGAGAAGGTGGAAGATGAAGTGATACGGCTTTTCCCCGGTGCTCGCACCTTGAGGCTTGATCGGGATACAGTGATCTGGAAATACGCTCACCAGGTGATTTTGGAGAAATTTGCCTCCCGCCAGGCCGATGTCCTGGTGGGGACTCAAATGATAGCTAAAGGGCTTGACTTACCTTACGTGACTCTGGTAGGGGTTATTTCGGCCGATACAGCCCTGCACCTGCCTGATCTCTGGGCAGCCGAGAGGACATTTCAGCTTTTGATGCAGGTGGCTGGGAGGGCAGGCCGTAGCCCCCTGGGTGGACGAGTCATTATCCAGACTTACACCCCCAATCATTACGCCATTGAGCTTGCCTCCCACCACAACTATGAAGGTTTCTTCCAGAAGGAAATGGAATTTAGGCGCATCCATGGCTACCCGCCCCTGAGGGGGTTAATAAGGCTGCTTTATCAACATACCAGCGAGAAAAGCTGCCGGGAGAAGGCGGAAAAGTTTCACCGCTACCTTGTTAACATTATCGGCTCAAGGGAAGGGGTTCAGATTATAGGGCCCGTACCCTGCTTTTTCTCCCGCCTCAGAGGCCGATACCGCTGGCAGATCATTATCCTGGCCCCGAATCCTCAGACCCTCCTGGAGGAAATTATCCTGCCTGCGGGATGGAAAATTGAGGTTGACCCCGTTAGCCTGCTTTAGGCACGGCGCAAGCGGGAAAGAACCGCCTGCTTGATAAGCACTATTTCCTCCATCCGCATAAGCATAGCCATACCCAGGTAGATTCCTGCTCCTACTATCCCCCCTACTGCCACTGCGGTTAATCTTCCCTCAAATGAACTTTGAGGTATAAACTGCACAACTTCCATTACGGCAAAGGCCATCGCTGCAGAAGCCAGGCTCCCCTTAAGGATGGTGCCAGGAATGCCATAGCCTGTCAGGCTCCCTACCTTGCGGCGCAGCATTGCAAGCATTGTTAAACAATGGCTTATGTGCTTGGCAGAATCAGCCAGGACGAGGCCTGCCATTCCCATAGGCTTCATCAAAGCTAAAGCGACCCCAAGATATACTAGCACTGAAAACACTCCTACCATGGCAGGAGTGAAGGTATCCTTACGAGCATAAAAGGCATAGTTCAGGGGCCAATCCACCGAGGCAAAGATAAGGCCGATGAGGTAAAGCCTGAGAGCCAGCACCGTATGGGAAGTATCGTAGGGAGTGAAGCGGCCATGCTCAAAAATTGTGGCGATAATCGGATAAGATAGGACAAAAAGGCCCACCGTGGCCGGGATCGCTGCCGCTAAAACCATTTTTATACCTGAAGCCAGAGTTGCCAGGAACTCCTCAGCTTTCTCCTGCGAGAGAGCTATCCTGGCCAGTGTCGGCAGGATAGCAGTGGAAATAGCTATGGAGATGAGGCCATGAGGAAACTGGATAAGGGTAGTAGCGTTAGCCATCCAAGCAATACTATTGGGGCCAGTCCTGGAGGCAAGGTTGCGGTCTATAGCTACCTGTATTTCGCTTATGATTAGGCCCGCAGCAATGGGAAGGTAAAGCAGAATTATGCGCCTCAGAGCCGGGTGTTTTAAGTTGACTGAGAGCTTGATAGGTATATCCCTGAGGGAAGGGATAAGGATGAAAAACTGGAAAGAAGCTCCCATTATAATGCCCGCGGCGAGGCTGTAAATATCCAAGAAACGGGAAAGAAGAGGAACAGCCAGGATTATCCCCAGGTTGTATACAGCAGCTCCGAAAGCTGGAGCCGAAAACCTCCTGAGGGAATAAAGGAGCCCAGTCAATATCCCGCTGCAACCGAATATAAGGAGGGCCGGGATTATGATACGGATAAGCTTTATGGTAATTGCCTGAAGCTGTGGTGAAAAGCCGCCACCCAAAAGCCAGGCTACCCCGGGGGCAGCTAACTCAATAACGAGCACCAAAACCCCCAATCCAAGGCCAAAGATTCCCAACACTATGCCCACCGCCTTACCCAGCTCCTCTTTTTTCCCCGATGCAGCATATTCGCTTAAAACCGGTACCAGTGCTGCACTGAGCATTCCTCCAATTAGTAGCTCGTAAACCATGGTAGGGATTATGGAAGCTACCCGGAAGGCGCTTACTTCCCCGGTAGCCCCAAAATAATGGGCAATAATGGTCTCCCTCACCAGGCCCATTATTCGGCTGGCAATGTTGCCGGCGGCTAAAATTCCAGCCGACTTAACCAGAGAAACAGGCTGAACAACTGCTTCTGGCAAGCCCCCGTCGGAAGCTTTCTTCCCTGGGCTCCTGGCCAGCTCCAGAAAAGAAAGCGCTACCAGAGCAGAAAATCCCCCGAGCATAAGATAAATGCCCCAGCCCCAACTTATCGGCCGGGCATAAAGCAGAGCAATGTAAGGGCGAGTCCTTTCAAAGTAAAAGGAAGGCAAAGCACCGCCAATAAGGCTGCCCAAAGCGATCAAAAGAAAAAGCCCACGAGGAGGTATTTTCATCCAGATAGGCCAGGCGAAAGGGAAAAGCAGGCAAAAGAGAATGGCAAAGGTTTGGCAAAAGAACTCCCGTTGTAAGAGAACAGGTGGCGACCAGGCCGGCGGAAGCATAGAAAGGGCCATAGCCCAGGCCAATATTAACATTAAGCCCTTGGCCCAGGATGGATACCCAAGATATCCCGATGAAGCCATAAGAACAAGGAAAATTGATGATAGGAAAAGGGGTAAGTAAAAGATTTCCCGCATGAATCTGAGCTCTCCGGAGCGAAATTGGGGCAAGAACTTGACATACTCAGCCATATCCAGCCCGGTGATCACCAGAGCTGAAGCTTTATGGTTAACCCAGGGAGCCCAGTAGCCGGCAAGAGCCAAGAGCAAGGCCAGTGGAAAGAGCCACTTCTTCATGGGTTTTCTCCCAGACGCTGGTAGATTTCCAGAAGCTTTCGGGCGGATTTATCCCAGGAGAAAAGGGAACTCCTGGCAAACCCCTTCTCCCGCAATTTCCGGCGCAGTCCATCATCCAGCAGAGCTCTTTCAATAGCCGAAGCCATACCTTCCTCATCGTAAGGAGAGAAGAAAAGGGCCGCATCGCCCAGTATTTCAGGTAAGGGAGGGGCTTCGGAAGCCACCACGGGAACCCCACAAGCCATTGCTTCCAAAGGAGGTAAACCGAAGCCTTCGTAAAGGGATGGGTAAACGAAAAGCTCCGCAGCTGAATAAAGGGAGGGAAGGTCTTCTTCCTCTACATAGCCCGGGAAAATCACATCCCCTTCAAGCCCGCACTCTTCTACCGCCCTGAAAACGCCATTGTAAAGCCAACCCATTCGCCCGGCGATAACCAGCTTAAGGTCGTTTCCAAGCTTTAAATTACTTTTAACTGTGGCAAAAGCCCGGACAAGCCTTGCAAAATTCTTGCGAGGCTCTAAAGTCCCAAGACTGAGGATAAACCTGCGGGGCAAACCATAGCGGGTGCGAGCTTTTTCTCCATCTGAAGGCTTAAAATTTTCCCCAACACCGGCATACAAAACTTCTACTTTCTCTGGTGGCAGTCCCATCAATTCCAGCAGATCTTTCCGGGTGTTACCGGAGTCAGCCAGGATTAAATTCGCCCTTTTGATTGAGCGGGGCACCGCTTTAGAAAGGTAATTGAGGAGATTGGGGGTGAAACATTCCGGAAGCCGCAGAAAAGATAAATCGTGAATGGTAAGGATAGAAGGGGTCAAGGCTAAGGGTGGGAGGACAAAATCAGGGGAATGGAAAAGGGCCAGTCGGCCCGTGAAGGCCTCGGCCGGAATGGGAATCCGTAACCTTTGCCAGAAAATATACACCAGGCGCTCGGAAAGGGGAAGCCTCAAATAACGAAAGTTAGGTGGAATCGGATGAAGGGTTGCATCTCTGGGCACCAGGAGCAAATAAAAGTTACGCTGGTCAATTTTCCCCACATGCTTGAAAAGCTCGCGCACATACCTTCCTATGCCTGCCTTCTGCCTTACGGCTGCAGTGTAATCAACACCGATGCGCATCTTAAATCCCTCGGTAGGTCCAGACCCTGTTAATTCCGAAGTTCCAAAAAAGTACTAAGAGGGTGGCTATTGCTTTGGAGAGGTTGTACCCCAGTGTTCCCAACCGATAAAGGAAAAGATGGTCAAGGCCGAGGAAAATCGTCTGGTTCAGAAAGTACCCAGCTATGCTGACCAGAGCGAATTTCCAGAACTGGCCGAAGAAAGGGGAAGACCGCGTTTCCGGAAAAGTCCACAGTCTATTCCACAGGAAATTGTTTACGACAGCGGCGGAGAAAGAGATAGTGTTAGCTAAGGCTTTGGGCAGGCCGAAAATAAGGATGCCTAAGTTTAACAGGCCAAAGTCCACTACTGCTCCGCTTGTCCCAACAATGGCAAATTTAAAAAACCTTTTAGTTTCTTCGCTCTGCCTCCCCAAAATGCCTACCAAATTGTCTACGCTCCTAAATTGAGGCATGTTCCTACCTCAGGAACTGTCCTATAGCCAGGAGTATGCTTATAACTGTGCCCAAAATTGCTATTGAACCTACTAACCAGCGAGATTGAACCAGCATCCTCTCGTAAATTAAGTCAAGCCTTGTCCCTATCTCTCTCTGGAAAGAAGCAAAATCCCCACGAAAGGCCTCAAACCGACTATCCATTTCCCTCTGGAATGCGCTAAGCCGATTGTCTACTTCCCCCCGGAAGGCCTCAAAACGGCTCTCCATCTCCTTGTGGAATACGCCGATGCGATTGTCCACCTCCTTCTGGAAAGAAGCAAAATCCCCACGAAGGGCCTCAAACCGACTGTCTATTTCCCTCTGGAATGCGCTAACCCGATTGTCCGCTTCCCTCTGGAAAGAGGCGAAGTCCCCACGAAGGGCGTCAAACCGACTGTCTATATCTTTCCGGAAGGAATCAAAACGCTCATCCATGTCCTTTCTCAGAGCATCAATCCGGTCGTGCACGGCATCAATACGGGCGTTCACAGCATCAAAACGATTGTCCATTGAACCTTTGAAGGAGGTAAAATCTGCCCTCAGCCCTTTTAATTCTTTCTCTACATTTTCAAGGCGCAGTATAACCTCCTTGAACTCTTCCCTCGTAACCGCTACCGAGGGTATTACTTTAACAAGCCAGGAGAAAAGGTCAAGGGCCGCTTTGTCCCCGAGGGCTTCTCTCACACTGATGGGAATCTCCACGGCTATTTCAAGCCCTCTTCTTTCCATAATTTACCTCCTAAGGACGACTGCTTCCCAAAATTTAAGAGCTTTGCAGGAATTCTTTAATTCTCAAGGCAAGGCTTCGTGTAATGCCGGGTATAGAAGCGATCTCGTCCACTTCGGCTTTCCTGAGAGCTTCCAAGGAGCCGAAGCGCTCCATTAAAGCCCGGCGGCGCTTTGGCCCTATGCCCGGTATGGCCTCAAGGGAGGCCGCAAGGGTCTCCTTCCGGGATAATTTGTGGTGGTAAGAAATGGCGAAACGATGAGCTTCATCCCGGATGCGCTGCAGCAGTGATAGAGCTTTAGAACCCGGTGGGAACCTTATAGGCTCTTCCCGCCCGGGGACAAAAAGTTCTTCTTCTCTTTTTGCCAGTGCTGCTACCGGGATTTCTTCTATGCCCAGCTCCTCCAGAACTTTAAGAGCAACCCCAAGCTGCCCTTTCCCTCCATCCACAAGGACCAAATCTGGCCTGTGAGGCCATGGTTCACCAGAGGCCGCTAACCGAAGCGAGCTCTCTTTCGTTTCCAGATACCTCCGGAAGCGCCTTTCCAGCACCTCCTTAAGCATTGCATAATCATCAACCCCTTCCACCTCTTTTATCCTGAAGTGGCGATAAGAGCCCTTGCGGGGTAGCCCATTGACGAAAACCACCATACTTCCTGTGGCCCATTTGCCCTGAATATGGGAAACATCGTAGCACTCAATACGAGCGGGGAATCTGGGCAGGTCGAGAGCCTCCTCCAGCTCCTTCAAAGCATCCATCCCTCTCCTTTTCTCCCTCTCCCTGCTCTCTTTTACGCTTTCCAGGATTTCTGCAGCGTTCCGGAAAGCCATTTCCAGCAGCTCTTTTTCCAGCTCATCCTTCGGAAGCCTCAGTTTCACAGCTTCACCCCGGCGTGAACGAAGCCACTCTTCAATAATGGGAGCTTCTTCTAAATGTTCAGAAACCACAATCTCAGGAGGGATAAAAGCAGCGCGCTCATAGAATTGCTTGAGAAATGCCCCAAGGGTTTGCCCTTCTTCCAGCTCAGCCCCTTCCAGGATGAAATATTCCCTGCCCACAAGCTTCCCATTCCTGACGAAGAAAACTTGAACGCATGCCTCTTCCCCGCCCCGGACGTGGGCAATAAAATCCATGTCCTGGAGAGAGGGGGAAACAACGCGCTGGTGCTGGGAAACCTTCTCCAAGGCGAAAATCTGGTCCCGGATAACTGCTGCCTTCTCAAAGGCGAGAGAAGAAACCGCCTCCTCCATCTTCTTCCGGAGCTCAGCAATTATTTCTTCGGTTCGCCCTTTCAGCAAGAGGATTATCTGCTCCACTATACCCCTGTATTCTTCCGGTGAAATTTCCCCGGTGCAGGGGCCAACACAGCGGCCAATATCATAATAAAGGCAGGGGCGAATCCTTTTACCCGGAGAAGGATCGGAGCAAGTAGCATAAGGGAAAATCTTGCGGATTAGGTCCATCGTCTGGTGAAGGGCTGAGGTGGAAGTATAAGGACCAAAGTAAAGGGAGCCATCTTTTTCCATCCTCCTGGTAATGAGGATGCGGGGGAAAGGTTCATGCCACGTAATTTTTATGTATGGATACTGCTTATCATCCCGAAAGCGGATATTGAAGGGAGGACGAAACCTTTTTATTAAGTTGCATTCCAGGATTAAAGCCTCCACTTCGTTTCGGGTTAAGATGAACTCTACTGAAGCCGCCCTTTCAGCTAACAGGCGCACCTTGATATTAGAATGACTTGAGGGCTGGAAGTAGGAACGAACACGATTCCGCAGGTTGACAGCTTTGCCAACGTAGAGCACCTGCCCTTGTGAATCTTTGAAAATATAAACGCCAGTTCCCGATGGAATCTCCTTCAACTGTTCTTCTATCATGTCCCCGGTTTTACACCTGCCATCATAAGCCCGATCTTTTTAATATCAGCTTCCTGTGCGTCCATCAAGCCCATAAGCTGGCCTTCAAACATTACTGCTATCCGGTCGCTCATACACATTATTTCTTCAAGGTCCTCCGAGATCAGCAAAATGGCGGCTCCGCGGTTACGCTGTTCAATAAGCTGGCGTCGGACATAATCCGTAGCCTTTATGTCCAGACCATAAGTGGGGTGAGCAGCCACAATGAGCCTGGGGCTGCCAGAGGTTTCCCGGGCTAAAATGAGGCGCTGGATGTTCCCCCCCGAAAGGAATTTGGCAGGAGTGTTTTTGCTGGGAGTAATGATTTCAAACTCATTTATCTTGTTTTCCGCAAACTCTACGGCTTTCCGGTAATCAATTATGAAACCGCGGCAGAAGAGAGGATGGCGGTAAAGCTTGAGAAGCAGGTTATCCAAGACACTCATGCCGGGAGCAAGTCCCATGTTTATCCTTTCCTCCGGGACATGAGCTACGCCTAAGTCCGCGATCTCCCTCGGGGGAAGATTCGTCACATCCTTGCCGTCCAGCAAAACCTGGCCCGATGTAGCTTTCCGCAAACCTGTTATCACTTCCACCAGCTCCTTCTGACCATTACCTGCTACCCCTGCGATTCCAAAGATCTCCCCCTCACGGATGGAAAAGGATATTTTCTTGAGAGCAGGAAGCCCTTTATCGTTTAAGGCACATAGTTCTTTTACCTCTAAGACTACCTGACCTTTTTCCTTAGGAGGCAAAGTTGTCTCACACAAAGTTTGTTCTCCCACCATCATCTCCGCCAGCTTTGAGATAGTAACCTCAGAAGTCCTGGCCGTTCCAACAACTTTCCCCTTCCGGAGCACCGTGACCCGATCGCTCACTTCAATTACTTCTTTAAGCTTGTGGGTTATAAAAATGATGGTCCTTCCTTCTCCAGCCATGTGCTTCAGCGCAGCAAAGAGCTCTTCAGTTTCAGCGGGAGTAAGCATAGTAGTGGGCTCATCCAAGATTAAAATCCGGGCATTCCGGTAAAGGGCCTTAGCTATCTCCACCCTCTGTTTTTCCCCAGCCGAAAGTTGCCAGACGTAAGCATCTATATCCACTTTAAGGCCATACTGCTCCAGCATCCTCTCAATATCTTTCCTGGCCCTCTCCAATGGAAAGAAGAAATTGCCGGGCAATCCTAAAACTATATTTTCTCCAACGGTGTGAGAGGGAATAAGGTGGAAATGTTGATGGACCATGCCTATGCCCAGGTTTATGGCATCCCGCGGAGAATGGATATGGACCCTGCGGCCATTTACGTAAATTTCACCTTCATCAGCCTGGTATATCCCGTAGAGGATGTTCATCAGAGTTGTTTTACCTGCTCCGTTCTCACCTAAAAGGGCATGTATTTCACCCCGCGCCGCTTCAAAAGTGATGTGATCGTTAGCTACCACCCCCGGGAATCTTTTGACAATGTTGACCATCCTGACAGCGGGGTCTGTAGTCATGGCCTCAACCTCCTTATGGCTTCTTGCTATAGATAGCCTCCCTTACCTCCGCCATGGTCTTTTCCGCTATGGCTTTCGCTCTACGCCGACCATCTTCCAGCACATCCCAGACATAAGCCGGATCAGAAGAAAATTCCCTACGCTTTTCCCGGAAGGGAGCAAAATAATCACTTATGTTACGAGCAAGGATTTTCTTACAATCAACACAGCCGATTCCTGCCCTCCGGCACTCTACGTCTATCCTTTCCACATCTCCCGGGGAGAAGAACTTGTGGAAGGAGAAAACATTGCAGACCTCAGGGCGACCAGGAATGTGGCGATGAGTACGCTGGGGGTCCGTTACCATCATCATAACCCTCTGGTGGATTTCTTCGGGGGAGGCGGAAATTTCTATGTGATTGTTGAGGGATTTGCTCATCTTATTGACTCCATCAATGCCCAGAACTTTGGGGAAATCAGTATAAAGGGCCTGGGGTTCCACCAGCACTGGCCCAAAAAAGTGATTGAAGCGCCGCACCACCTCCCTGGTGAACTCCAGATGAGGAGCCTGATCCACACCAACAGGCACAATTTCGGCTTTGTATAAAGTTATATCGGCAGCCATAAGGACGGGGTAACCCACGAGGCCATAGTTTACATTATCCGGCTGAGCCCGCACTTTCTCTTTGAAGGTTGGAAGGCGAAGGAGCCATCCCAGAGGAGTTATTGTGGAGAAATACCAGGCAAGCTCTATAACCTCTGGAACATTAGACTGAACGAAGATTATGGACTTTTGAGGATCAACCCCTGCCGCTAACCAATCCAACACCATCTCTGCTGTAAGTTCCCGCAAGTTTTCAAAAGAGGTAGTCATAGCATGAAGATCCACAACGCAGTATATCGTTTCATAGCCTTGCTCCTGAAGGGCTACATAATTCCTGATGGCTCCGAGAAAATTGCCCAAATGCTGTTTTCCCGTAGGGCGTGCACCGCTAAATACTCTTTTACCCATCCTGCCCCTCCTCCACTTTTTTGGCTTAAGTTTACCACAAAAAGTATAAGCAAGACAAGGCTTAAAATTTAGCCCCGGCAAAGCAAAGTTGGAAAAAAACAATGTCGTCCGGCAGGATGCTGAAGCCTTTGCCTAAAATAGGCTAAGCTGTCTGGCTTTGCTTTCGTTCTCTATTTCCAGCCGGTCCAGCTCTTCCAGGATTTGCGGGATGCGCTTAAAGTCCTCCTCCAGAGTCTCACGCCATTTGGGCTGGTGCAGAGCAGCAGCAGGGTGGAGGACGGGGTAACAAATTATTTTACCCACTTTTATGGGCTGACCGCGCACCTTAGTTATAGACGCTTTTGGGAGAAACTTGGCCAGGGAATATCGCCCAAGGGTTACCACAAGCCTCGGCTTTACAATCTCCAGCTGACGGTCAAGGTATGGTTCGCATGCCTCTATCTCATCCTTAAGGGGGTCACGGTTGCCGGGAGGCCGGCATTTAATAACGTTGCAAATGTAGACCTCCTCCCGTTTTAGCCCTATACTGGCTAAAAGTTCGTCAAGGAATTGCCCCGCTGCCCCCACAAAGGGCCTCCCCTGACGGTCCTCATGGAAGCCAGGTGCTTCCCCTATAAACATTATGCGGGCATTCTCAGGCCCTTCTCCCGGAACTGCCTTGGTTCGGCTCTGGTGAAGCCTGCATTTAGTGCACCTCTTTATCTCTTCATAAAGGCTTTCCAGTTCTCCCATGGTTAACCCCCTTCAGTTTTTCCTCCAGTTTTTCCCTGTTTTTAGCCAGAACTAAGCGATATTCAGGGGTATTAATGTCAAAAGCTGTCATGATAAAGGCATCTTCTCCATCGGAGTAGTAACCTTTGCGCCTTCCTATCACCTCAAATCCATACTTCCGGTATAAATTTTGGGCAGGCTTGTTGGAAACCCTTACCTCTAAAGTGGCGAGCTCTGCCCCAAGGCGCAGGGCTAAATCCATGAGGGAATAAAAGATAAGCTCACCAATGCCTTTCCCTCTCCAGTCGGGCCTCACTGCCAGGGTGCATATGTGGGCTTCACCTAACATGAACCAGAAGCCTCCGTAAGCTATAAGTGGCCCTTCGCCCTTTTCAGCTTTGAGCCTTACTACCAGGTAAAAACCGCGGTCATTGCGGGTAAGCTCATATTGATAGGCTGATGGGGTCCAGGGCATCTTGAAGCTTACCTTCTCAATTTCCATAACTTCGGGTAAATCATCCAAAGTCATGGGCCTGACCACAAAGGAGCTAAGCATATCTTATACACCTTTAAGATAAATAGGCGAAAGGGAGGCGGGGTCATCTTTATAGGAAGATAGCCAAAGCTTATAAGCCATCTGGGCCAGGAAGCCTGCCCTCCTGAGGGAAAAAGCAGGATCAGCTACTTTGGCTTTTTTCCCAAAAGTCCTCTCTATGAAATCCCGACCGTATTGGTCAATCTCCCCGCAGAAGATGAATCGTTCACCATTTACTTTGGATGGAAGATCTTCCCAGGCCAGGGCCATGTAATCTGTAAACCTCTTCCACTGCTTGCCGACCTTCTTGTAACCGGCAGTGTATATCCTGCCACGCCCTGCTTCCAAGATACTCCACACTGGCAGGAGCTGATAGGATAGAGGATATGCCAGGAAATCCAGCGTTGGAATTCCAATCAGGTCAATTTTGAGGGATAAAGCTATCCC
>Ga0105162_1001199_pt1 | contig 15344 bp, 11 predicted proteins | sample JNZ201metaG_FD_81532 | JGI IMG/M metagenome (GOLD analysis project Ga0105162, IMG submission 81532) | Hot spring microbial communities from Jinze hot spring, China to study Microbial Dark Matter (Phase II) - JNZ 20120812A | ecosystem: Environmental > Aquatic > Thermal springs > Hot (42-90C) >...
TCAGAAGGATTCACGGCGGAAATCAAGCCAGACACTTGCCTCTTACAGGAAGGGATCGAAGAGGAAACGAAGGGGTGGACGGACTGAATCGGTACCCTTTGCCTTAGGCGATCTTTAAGGCTTTAGGGGATTTACGGAATTTAGCCCTGACTATAGAGGCCACAACAAGTAGACGTGTGGCTTCATCTGCGTACCTCAGGGGTCTCGCTGTCCTATTTCAATCGCCCCTTTGCATCATGAACTCCCATCTGTATAACTCGTCCTTGGCAGCCCGGGCGTCGGGGGCATCGGGGTAGAGCTCGAGGTAGATCTCCAAGTTCCTTATGGCCTTTCGGTAGTCCTTTAATTGGGCGTAGCTATAGGCAAGGGCCTTGTACAGGCCTGGGAAGAAGGGCGAAAGCTTAAGGGCCTCTTTGTACTCCTCTATGGCCTTCTCCAACTTGCCCTCTGAGGCATAAGCCTCTGCCCTTATGACGGCCCTCCTCGCCTCCTCAGGGAGGGCGAAAAGGTGGGGCTGCTTGGCCATAAGATCAGCGATATAGCTCCTCAATTCCTTTGCCTCCTTCTGATCGGCCAACTTCAGGTATTCGGCATACCCCCTTATGGCATCCTTATATAGGCCTTTTCCTTCCTGGGCCTTTGCCTCTTTTAACAAGGCCTCTTTGTAGGGCTTAAGGTGGGCCTGTAGATCGGAAAGATAGCCCCTGAAAAGGGCGCTTTGGGTGTAATGTAGCTCTTCTGGGAGCTCCGCGTAGACTTCTGAAGCCTTACGCATGTCCCCAAGCCTTGCGTAGGCGATCCCCTTAAGGAGCCCTGTGAAGGGGTCTTCTGCCACATCTTCCAAAAGACCGAGGGCCTCAAGCGGCCTTCCCATGTCCATAAGGGCGATGGCCATAACGCTCTTGGCCCACTTGGAGCGAGGGTTGAGTTTATAAGCTGCCTCAGCGTCTTTGATAAACTCTTCCTTCTTGCCAAGGGCCCTGAAGGCCAGGGCACGTCTGGAAAGAACCCAGGGAACGAGCCTGCTTGTCGCGATCCTTTCCCTTTTCACCTTTATATGCTGCGGCTTATCCCATCCGCTCCTTTTAACAAGGAGGGAGACCTCGCTACCTTCCTCCCCTCTCAAGGCCTCAAGCACCTTTGTGGGCTCAAAACCTCGGACGGACTGTCCATTCACCCCGAGGATCTCATCGCCTGGCATGAGCCCTGCCTTTTCCGCAGGGCTTGAGGGCATGACCTCGGTGATGAAGACATGGTCCTCTGACTTATCTATCCTTACGCCAATACCGGTGGTGATGGAATCATTTAGGAATTGGGTGTCGTAGTCAGCGGCTTCTTTGAATCTCCCCATATGGAGGCTGGGAAGCCCCTTGAAACTCCCAACCCTTGACAACGCTTGGGCGGCCTCTTCATACCTCTCAGACTTAAGGTACAAGCGTCCAAGCAACACAGTTGCTACATTCCTTTTGGGATCTATCTCCAGGGCCTTCTTTAAGCTCTTTTCGGCCTCCCTCCAGTCTCCTTTGTCCATATACGTAAGTGCAAGCGCTTCATACGCCGCACAGTCTTTCGGATCGGCCTCTATTACCCTCTTTGCCGCAGAAAGGGCCTCTGGATAAGCCTTAATTAGCCTACACAGGTTGGCCAGGGCCACGAAGTCCCCGTGCAATTGAGAAGGGGGTTGGCCCAACTTGAGCTTCGCCTCTATCTCCCTCTCCTTTACGGTCTTTGACCGCTTAAGGTCTGAAAGGACCTCCGCGAGCTTAGGTGGTATCTTCCTTATGGCCTCGGCATAGGCCTGTTCTGCAGCCTTGCGGGCCGACTCGCTGCCTAAAATGGAAACCGGGGCCTCGCCAGAACCACTTACCGAAAACCTGTAAAGGACCACCAAGTCATAGAAGACATGAACGTCTAAATCCACCTCCACCCGGATCCTGTCGCTGGATAAAAGGCTCGGACCGGCGACCCTTTTCACCTTAAGGTCTCCTGTACTGAGGGAAACAAAGGGCAGGGCCTCCTCCTTTTCGGGCCCTCGATCCAGACAAGGCCTGAGGTAAAGCGAAGAAAGCTGTTTAAGGTATTTGCCGCTTTGAAAGCTATAGATGACGTTTTCCTTTGCAAGGAAATCCGAAGCCGTCTCTTCCTCTTTCACGTGAATATCCAAGGCAAAAGGCAGACTCGGGCATTCTACGGGCTTATAAGCCTCTTTAATCGGCCCAGGTGCTACAGTGAAGGTAGCAGGCGTACAAGAAAGGACAAAAACAGCCCAAAAGCCAAAAAGAAACAAACGCACTTTCATCTTCAACCCTCCAAAGGCTTTTCGCCAAAAGAAGCCCTGTTCCTCGCGGGCTAACCGAAAGGGAAAACTTCAGGATGGGTATTTATCTTCCACCCCATTAAAAATGGAAGGAAACCCCCAGCACCTGCACCTTCCCCTCTCCTAGCCGCGCACAAGAACAGACTCACCTCTTAAACTTCCCCCATGCCTCCTAACCCCAAATTCGCTAAAAGACGGCCACCACGGTCCATAAATCGAGATAAGCCCCTCATCCCTAGGCAAAAGGCCATTACACCCATAAGGACATCCTACAGTAAACCCACTCACAGACAAAGGACCCCCATTAGAGAAAACCCCTCACATAAGCCGTATCCATCCCCTTCCACTCTCTACTGCTACCAAAAGCATCCCACCCCCTCAAGAAACCCAAAAACGCCAAGACCTAAAACATAGTCATAAATACCACTGCCGAGTGAATATCAGTGAAAATAAACGCATGCTAAATCCATGTTGATCTTCTCTTTGTGGCATTTTATAGCTTTCCTTAAACTGTGTCAATTCTTTTTCTTTTTTAAAAAACACAGGGCAAAAAGGCAAGCAAGGCCGTATTTTCATTCTTTTACGATTTCCACCCTTCTATTTTTTGCCCTTCCCTCTTCTGTGTCGTTCGAAGCGATGGGGGCAAGAGGTCCTACACCAAAAGTCTTTAACCGTTCCTTTTGGATTCCGTATTTTTCGACAAGTTCTTTGGCCACATTTTCGGCCCTTCTTCTTGAGAGTTCCATATTGTAATCAAGTCCGCCGATATTGTCCGTGTGGCCTACTATGTAAACCCTTATCTCGGGGTTGTCCTTCAAGAACTTCGCTATCTCCCTTAAAGTGGGCTCGGATTCGGGTTTAACATCGGCCTTACCGAAGTCGAAGTATATCCCGTAAATAGCCACGTGTCCTTCTTCTTTCAGCTTTTGCCTTATAGTATCTGCTGTGATAAGTCCCAACTCCATTTCCTTTGCTTCCACAACCCCTAAGAACACCTTTGGACCGTCGTAGCTATCCAAAACGGTAAGGGAGATCCCCACACCGTCTCTTTTAGCTGATAGGTGAAAGAAACCATTGGGGTCATCCCTTGTCGCGAAGATATTCCAGAACAAGGTATTGTATTCGTGCAAAAATTTCCGTATACCTGCTATTTCTTTGCCCTCGCCTTTGTAAGCTATCCTAAAGTTAGCCTTTTGGAACGCCTCTACGTAGTTCCTGAAGACCTCATAGGCGCTTCTCCCTTTAGGGCATTGGTATTGGATTACAGTAACCTTACCCTCTAATCTTTCCCTCCTTGCCTCCGAGATTTCCTTGTCAGAGGAAGATCTAACGGGTCCTAAAAGCAAATACAGCCGCTCAAATTCCTTGACCGTATAGTGGTAGATATGGGATCCAGGATACCTGGAGACAACAGGATGGTCCCTGCTTCCTGGGACATCCTGCGCGTGTACCTGAAGGGCAAATAGGACCATAAAGGGCACCAAGGCCCTTATAAACCCCATAAACCTAGTTCCCATCCCTACCACCTCCGCCAAAAGGTCCTGGGTTACCTTTTTATATGTTAGAACCTCGGGGGAAAATGGCAATACAAGTCATTGAAAAGGGACCCTGGGTAAAGGAAATCAAAAGGACTCCCTTTCCAGAACTTACCATGAAATACGGGAGCTTTACGCTTTGAGGCAGGTCTTATAAACTTAAGGATTTGGCTCCCCGGGCAGGACTCGAACCTGCAGCCTACGGGTTAACAGCCCGCCGCTCTGCCTGTTGAGCTACCGGGGAACTTCTTGTTATTAAAAGTTAACACACCTTGACCTCCTCTCGCAAGGCCGTGCGATGGCAAGGGTTTCAGCCGCCGCCAAGCGGTTCGAGGTAAATTCCCACAAAGACCTCATCTCCGTCTTTTAAAGGAAATCCCAAGACATCCAGGGTGATGGGCATGTGATCCTGGTTGACCTTCAGCTGCCTGAGGTCGTCCCCTGGCAGGTCCTTCTCGAGGAAGTTTATGTGTGGTAAAAGCTGCTGCAACCTTCGAAGGAGTTCTGCAATAGTTACCTCCTCTTGGTGAAATTCAAAGACTATGGGAGGCTCAAAGCGTCCTATAACCTTGAAATTGGCATCCACTACTACCTTCATGTTGTCATAGTACCAATTCATCCTACCCATTGGCAAGTCAACAGGCTAAAGGTAACCAAGGCCCATGCCTTGCGGGGCTTTTTAAACTGTAGTAAGCTCGACACGGCTGCAACGTTCAGTCCCTTAGGATTCCTGCGTCGGAGTTGGTCTCTCATGAGATGGACTTTATTATTAGTTGCGTCCTTGGGGCTTTTCGCCTCCTTGGCCTACTTTAAGGTACAGGCGCTGGTGGTAAGGACCGAAAAAGGGAAGATAGTCGCCCTTAAGGTGGCAAAGCAGGGCGATGTAGTTGAGATCCATCACGTCAATTCCATCTTCGACGCCCCTGTAACCGAGCTTCTTGAAGTAAGGGGCAAGGAGTTACACCTAGCAGGCGTATACACCCCATCTCATGGGGTGAAAGAGTACTACGGGATTGGAACAGCGCATTCTGCAGGGGAAAGGAGATGGAGAAAACTCACCTTCATGTCCACAGGGGCCTTGCGCTTTCGAGTGTGCGTAAACGAAAGGTTCCTTTTCGAAGGGCAAAGCTTTTCCCTCGCCCTGGAGGATTTAAGGGTAGCGCAGCTAGTCTTTAGGCTCTGCCGCCCATTGAGCTTCTAAGAGGGGCTTAACCTCTTTTCTCCAGAGCGCCTTTTTTGACGGCTGTTTAAGAGCCCCTTGGAGGTCCTATAGGATAAGCCTTTGAGGATCCACTTTCTCCCTTAGGATCTTCAACTCCTCCTCAGTGGGGGGATCTGTCTCCTTTGCCCTCGAGGTGTCTACTTCAAAGCCTGTGTTCTCTATAATTTGCTCCAGAGAGATGCCCGGATAGTACTCTGCAAGGTACATCTCCTTAGTGACTTCGTCAAACCCAAACACCCCGAGGTCTGTGATGACCGCAATGGGACCGCCTCTTTTAAGCCCTAACTTTCTCCTGCTGTCGCGGCCTTGGTACCAGCCTACGCTGGTCAAGTAGTCAAGCTTTTCGACAAACCTCCTTTTTTCGTGCCTCATGAAGACGATGAAGGCATCCGCCAGGGCAGCCACATCTCCTGCCCCACCGCTGCCCGGCAGCCTCACCTTAGGACGGTGGTAAGGTCCGATGCAGGTGCTGTTGAGGTTACCATACCTATCGATCTGAGCGGCGCCTAAAAGGGCTATGGTCCGTAGCCTCCTGTGCGCAGCTATCGAAAAGGCCTCGATGAGTCCGGAGTTCAGGGAAGTCCAGTACATGACCCGAGGGTCCGACACACACATGGGTATCTCCTCAAGTATGGGGTCAATCCCTCCTGTCTCGAAGAAGAGGATTGCGCCAGGTGCATGGATTTGTTTAGCCGCCATGGCGGCGAGCATGGGCAAACCAGTGCCTACGAACACTATGTCCCCATCCTTTATCAAGCGGGCAGCCCTTATGGCCATCATCTCATTGGTGCTGTATTCCATCCTACCCATAGCCCCAGACCTCTTCACTTTCTCTCCAGGCCTACTGCGTATCCCCTCCCGGCAGAGGCTTTTATCTTTAGGAGCGACTCCACGCCCACCTTTTCTAGGTATTCTTCATGGGAGGAAACGCCGTAGACCCACTCGCGCAGGTAGTTTTCAAAGGCCGCATCGTCCTCTGCAGCCTTCCTGTAATAGTTGAGATGCCCCGCATCGTAATCGTAAAAGCCGTAACAGGCAGTGGGATGGGCCCCGTACGGCACCCTTACGATGGCATCCACGAAAAAGGGAGGTAGCGAATTCTGATCGGGGTCGCTGCGGATGTACTCAACAGGCACCACCTCTTCACAGCTTACTATGACGACGTCGGCTGCCTTCGCCTGCTCTATATCGGCGAAGGTAAGGCCCTTAATCCTGACCGTCCCATCCTCCCCTACATACTGCACATGTAAGATAGTAACATCCGGATTAAGCGCCGGGACAAGCACAATGGGGTCCTCTTCTTCCTCAAAGGGGTTCTGTATGACGACTGCTTTCTTGCTCGAAACCTTCCCCTTACCCCTCACCTCTGGCCCAAACCCCTCTACCTTGAGGATGTCCGATCCAAGCCCACTCTTTGTGGGCATGAAAGGAATCCCCAGGGCACCGGCCAAGAACCTGAGGCTCATCTGATAGTTAGAGTAATCCTCCACCTCGATCTCGCCCCTCTCCACAGCCTTCCTGAACCGGATACAAGTCGGGGCCCAACGGCCGTTTCCACCGTACGCTATTTCCACCCTCCTGACGCACCCTGCACCTATCAACACATCAAGGGCCTGTCCATGCGAATGACAGACCACATGCAGGTCCTTCCTCCCCTGCCTTATGATCTCATAGGCCAATGCCATGGGATTCCTGGAGACCGTAAAGCCCCCAATGGAAATGGTCATCCCATCCCGTATGAACCGCGATACGGCCTCCTTGACCGTCATGAACTTCCCAACACCGCCACCTCGACCCATACCCTCTCCTTTTTGTCCCTTTTTAAGAATTTTTTCACAAAGTTCCCGCTATGTCAAGGCTATCTTCGGTCATTCTTGAGCTTCTTTGCGCCTCCCCTTGTACAAGGGGATCGGTCCCATGTAAAAGAGGACTGATGCGAGCATCCCTCCGAAGCAGACGAGGAAGGCGTATTGGTATGCCTCAGGGGAGTGGAGGCCAGCGGAGGCCTCTAGCCTCCCCATGACCAACCCCAGGAGGGGCATGAAAATTCCCCCTCCGGCCATGGTGAAGAAGTTAACACAGCTCATGACCGTGCCTGAAAGGGTCAGCGGGAAGGACTCCTTGGCCTCTGTGTATACCATCATGGTCATACCGTTGAAGAGTCCCAGGGCGAAGAGCAGCAGGCCGAAGAAGGCGGGCGATCTCACCTCCCACGCCTTGGCCGTGGCTGCCAGGATGAGAAGGGCGAAGGCGTATAGGCTCAAGGGGAGTGCCATGGCCCTTTTGTGGTGTCCAGTCCCCCGGCTGAAGAGATATCCTCCGATCGGCCCTCCTGCTATGGCCCCTATCGACATGCAGAGCAGAAGGTTTCCCACCGTAAGGGCGTCAAACCCCTTCGCGTAGCCCAGGAAGGTGGCAAGCCACAGCCCCTGTAGGCTCACAAAGGTGCCGTAGCGAAAGAAAGCCACAGCAGCAAACCTCCAGAACAGAAGGGACTTAAAGACCGCATACAGCGACCGCGCAAGCTCCGCCCATGGAAGCCCCTTTTTAGGCTCGCCCCTTGCCCTTACGCCCTCCAGGGCCTTGAAGGCCAAAATCCCCACCCCGGCAGTGAGGAGCGCCAAGGCCGTAAACACCCTTCGCCACCCCATCGCTTGGGAGAGGAAGACCAAGGGCGAGGTGGCCAGGAGGGTGCCCGATATCCCTATTGAGTAGAGCAACCCGGTCATCTTGGCAAAGCGGCTTGGGGAGACAGCTTGCGAGAGGTATTTAAGGGAGCCCATTAGGACAGGGGCCATCCCGGCACCGATTAGGAGCCTTCCCCAAAAGGCCGAGGCAAAGGACTGGGAGCAGGCAAATAGCAAAGCCCCAGCCGCAGCCAAAAGCACGCTGACTAAAAGGATCGGCCTCGGCCCCACTTGGTCGAGCATGGGACCCAAGGGGATCTGCAAGGCCGTGAAGGAGTAAAAGAAGGCACCGCCCAGTAAACCGCACTGTTTGGCATCAAGCTCCAGTTCCGATATGAGCGAGGGCATGATGACGGCGTTGGAGACCCTGTAAAACTGGGAAAGGACATAGAGGGCAGAGAGTAGCACGAAAACAAGCCCTTCCCTCTGCCCCCAGTGGTCCTTGGACCTCATTTTGTCTTTGCGGCCTTCCTACCCTCCCAGCCTAAGAGGAACCTCCTGGCCGTCACCACACCTAGTAGCGCCGCACCTACCAGGTCGGTCACCGCACCCGGGTGGATCATCAACAGGGCCCCGCACAGGTTCAGTGCCCTCTCCCATACCTTCAACTCTCCCTTTAAGTAGCCGATGGTAGCGGTAGAAAGGAAAAAACACCCCAGGGCAGCTGTGAACCCGTGGTAGAGGATCTGCAGGACCTCACCTTGCATCAACAGGCTCTGGTCCAGGACGAACATATAAGGGACTATGAAGGCCGCAAGCCCTAGTTTGCAGGCAGTGATCCCCGTTTTCATGGGGTCGCTTTGGGCGATGGCGGCCCCTGCATAGGCAGCCAGTGCCACCGGCGGCGTGATGGCAGATATGATGGCGAAGTAAAAAACGAACAGGTGCGCCGCCAGAACCGCAACGCCGAGGTTCTTCAACGCAGGAACCGCTAGGATGGCACAGATGATGTAAGCCGCCGTTGTCGGAAGTCCCATACCCAGGATGAGGGCGGCCACCATGGTCAAGGCCATGGTCAGGTAAAGGTTGCCGTGGGCCAGCGAAAGGATGAGCCCTGAGAACTTAAGGCCGAGGCCGGTCAAGGTGATCACACCTACGACTATTCCAGCGCAGGCGCAGGCGGCTATTACACTTAAGGCATTGACCGCCCCGGATTCCAAGGCCTTGAAAAACCCCTTAAGGTCAAGCCGGGTCTCTTTTTTCAGAAAGCTTATAACTATGGCCGTAACGATCGCCCAGAAGGCCGAGTACGCCGGAGAATAGAGCTTGACCGCCAATAGGTAAACGAGGACCGCCGCTGGCAGCACCATGTAACCCTGGGTCTTGAGGACCTGCCGGATGTCAGGTACCTCCTCCTCGGACAACCCCCTCAGGCCGATGCGCCTTGCCTCAAGGTGAACGGAACTAAAGACCGTGAAGTAATACAGGAGGGCTGGGATGAGCGCTGCCGCGCACACCTTTATGTAGGAGATCCCGGTCATCTCTGAAATCACGAAAGCTGCAGCCCCCATCACCGGCGGCATCAGCTGCCCGCCGCTTGAGGCCACGGCCTCAGTCGCCCCAGCGAAGTGCGGCTGATATCCCGTCCTCTTCATCAGAGGGATGGTGTACGTCCCCGTGGAGACGACGTTGGCCACCGCGCTGCCGGAAATGGTCCCGAAGAAACCGCTCGCGACAACAGCCACCTTTGCCGGCCCACCTACGGACTTGCCTGCCACGCTGTTGGCCAGGTTTATGTAAAAGTCCCCCACCTTGGTCGCCTCAAGGAAGGCACCAAATATGACAAAGAGGATCACATATGAGGCCGAAACACCTATGGGTACGCCGAAGATCCCCTCAAGGGTGGTGTACATGTGCGAGGCAAGCCTCTCCACATCGTAACCCCTATGCGCCAAAAGGCCAGGCAGATGCGCCCCGAAGTACGCATAGAGCAAGAAGGCAAAGGCCACCACGGGCAGGGCAAGGCCCAGGACCCTTCTGGCCATCTCCAGGACCAAGAAGATGGTGACCAACCCAAGGGCTACGTCCCACTTGGTGGGCATCCCCGCACGCTCGATCAAGGCGTCCATGTTCACGATGATGTAAAGCCCAGAGATAACCCCAAGGCAGGCCAACGCCACATCCCAAGGGCCAATCCCCCGTCCCTTCTTGATGGGCACCGTGAGGAAGGCAACCGCAAAGCCAAGGCTCAGGTGAATGGCACGCAGGCTCCAGGGGTCGATCGTCCCCCTGAAGCCCACGTAAAGGTGGAAGAGCCCCATGAAGACGGCAAACCCCAGTGCCGCATAGCGCGCAAGCCTCGTCATCGCCCCAACCCTTGCTTACTTCACGAGTCCCAACTCTTTGTAATACCTAAGGGCACCAGGGTGAATGGGTATGGGGCTCAACTTGGCTGAGTTCTCGGGGGTCGTATACTGCGCTATGGCGTGGGTCTGGATCAGCATGTCCCTGTGCTCGAAGATGGCCTTCGTGATCTTATAGACCAGGTCCTCCGGCAGGTCCTTGTGGCAAACGACAGAAGTCCAAACCCCTAGTGTGAGCACGTCCTCTTTCTGCCCCCTATAGGTGCCTTTGGGGATGACCGTCCTGACGTAGTAAGGATAAGCCTTCTGCACCTTTTCTACTTCTTCCTCGGTGAAGGGTATGATCCTTATGTCGTGGGTGGTGGCAAGGTCAATCACCGAAGAGGTCGGCGGGGCAACTGACCAGATGCCAACCTCTATGACGCCGTCTTTCAGCGCCCTTGCCGTCTCCTCAAAGGAAAGCCTGTAGACCTTGATGTCATTATAAGTAATGCCGAGCACAGGAAGCACAAGGCTGGTCTTGAGCTCCGTACCACTACCCGGTGCGCCTACCGAAACCCTCTTCCCCTTGATATCAGCTATCCGATAGATGGGGTATTTGGCCAGTGTTATCACATGATAGGAGTGGGGATAAGTCTGGAAAACCGTTCGCAGACAGTCCAACTTCGCGTCCTTGAACTTCCCCTCTCCTACATAGGCCTGATAAACCGTGTCGTTCATGGCAAGTCCAAGTTCCACCTTCTTTGCAGCGACCAACCTCACGTTCTCCACCGAAGCAGCCGTCACCTCCGCAGTCGCCTGCACTCCAGGTACGAACTTCGTTATGATCTCAGCCATAGTACCTCCGTAAGGATAATAGACACCACCTGTACCACCGGTCCCAATGGAGATCTTGGTCTGCGCCGCAGCCAAACCGAAGCACAAGAGCATGAGGACAATAGACAAGCAAACAGGCCGAAACCACCTTCGCCCATTGCCTCTTTTCATGGTTACACCTCCTTTTGATTATTCCTTTGGTTATCTGGGGAACGGCTAAAGGCCTTGACTCCTACTTTGTGCATTTTTTCACCAAACATGTTAACTCAACACCTGGATCTTTTGTCAAGTCGCTATTTGAATCAGGAAACTGCGTTTGGAAAGGGGTCCTTATCCGATTTCCCTTACGCCTATGGCGTTGGGGGAACGGCGTATGAAGCCCCTCTGCTGGGCCACTACGTCAAGCGGTAGGCTAAGGATGTCTATTAGGTTCGGGTCCTTATACTTACGGTAGACCTCGTCCTTGAAGCTCTTTATGTACGTTTTACACAGCTCACAGAGCTCAACCCGTATTTCGTCCTCATCGACTAGGATCTTGATCTTTTCGGGGTTCTTGTGAAGGCAGTAGCTACAGCCGATCCTGGTCACCTCCTCCCTGTGGCCGCAAAGGGTACAAACCATATGCCTCCTGTTGTCTAGGTCGATAAGGGTAAGGGATATGTATTGGTCGCAGACCGGACACTTTGCGGGATCCAGTTGTTTGACCTGCCTTTGCCTTTTCCGCCTTGCCAAAAGGAAGGGCTTCCTCAGCAGGAATAGCACCCTCTTTACCTCCTGGAGCTGGACGTCTCCAAGCAAGGCGTCCTTTCCCAATACCTCAAGAAGGACCTCCTCCTCAACCGTAGGATCATCCGCCAGGACCCCGACAAGCTCCTGAAGGCCCTCGGTCTCCTCTGGCTTAAGCTCAAAGGCCTTAACGAATTCCTGAAAGACAAGCCCTGGAGGAAGTTCTCCTTTTTCCTCCAGGGCTCTCTCACAGGCCTCTTCGAAGCGCTTTACCTTCTTGTAAAGCTCTAAAGGGCTTTCTAAGTAATTACGCTCCTTCTTGAGCTCCTCTATCAGCCTGTAGAGGTCCACAAACCGCCTTCCACCCCATTAGGTGAAAAGCTGCCTCACCAACGACCGTGAAATGGGAACCCCCTTGGCATGGAGCAACCTCAAGGCCTCCCCTATAGCCAAGAGGTCCTCCCTCACCACCGGCCTTTCGGCCAAGCCGTACTCCCTAGGCAGCTCCTTTATCGCAAAGAGCACCCCAAGGCCGCCCCTTTGCGTCTCCCCGTAGACCTTGTAGCCCTTGGCCTTCGCCTGCTCCAGCAGCTCCTTCCTTCCGCCAAACCGTATGGCCTCAGTAGGACATGTCTTCGCACAGGCAGGTTCAAGGCCTGCCTTCACCCTGTCAAGGCACATATGGCATTTTCCGATCTTGCCCTCCTTGTCGTACCTCGGGACCTTGTAAGGACAGGCCTGCCCACAGGCCTGACACCCTAGGCACTGCTCCTTGTCGTAAAAGACTATGCCCGTCTCTTCGTCCTTCTGCATGGCACCTGCAGGACAGACCTCCACACAGGCCGGTTGGCCGCAGTGCATGCACCTCTGGCTCACAAAATACCACCTCACTTCACCCCTCGGGGTCACCCTCTCCACGAAGCGGATCCTGTTGAAGGTACAGCCGCTTAAATCCGGTGGGTTCTCATGGGTGCCGCGGTTTTTTGTCTTCTCAGCAGGTAGCCCGTTCCAGGACTTACAGGCCACCTGACATGCCCTACACCCTATGCAAAGCTCCGGCGTTATCAAAAGGGCCTTCCTCGACATCCCCTACCTCCCCTTATCTGGCCTTCTCTATGTTGACCAGGAAGCACTTGGACTCCTGGATAAAGGTGTTCGGGTCCACCACGTTGGGTGTCAAGAGGTTGGCACTGTCACCGCCGCTTCCGTCCTCAGGCCAGCGCCATCCGTAGTGCCACGGTATCCCTATGATGTGACAGGTCTTCCCCATGATCCTCAAAGGCCTCATCCTATCGGTCACAATGGCTATGGCCCAGATCCGACCCCTCGGGCTTGTAAGGATCACCTTGTCTCCACTCCTTATGCCCTTCTTTTTGGCCAGCTCCCTATCGATCTCCGCAAACACCTGTGGCTCAAGCTCCATAAGCCAGTCCATGTGGCGGGTCATAACGCCAGTTTGCCAGTGCTCGGTGACCCTATAGGTGGTCCCCACATACGGGAACCTCGGATCAAGGCCCACCACAAACCTGTCATCCGGGGTCTCGTAAACCCGAGCAATGGGATTATACCTTTGCTTCTTGTAAAGCAGGTTCTCGAAGGGCGACTCCACAGGCTCATAATAAGTGGGGAAGGGACCATCGGCTAGGCCACTTCCGAAAATGGTACCCATACCCGAGGGCTTCATGATGAAGGGCAGGACCCCACCCTCCATCGCCAGAGGAGGCTGTGGCCCGTCGGGGACATCCCCTACCCACTTCTTCTCCGCAGGATCCCACTTTATCACCGGCCTCTGCGGATCCCAAGGCCTACCCTCGGGATCGACGCTTGCACGGTTGTAAAGGATCCTGCGGTTAAGCGGCCAGCACCAAGCCCAGTTGGGATAAAGCCCAAGGCCCGTAGGGTCCTCTTTCCCCCTCCGCGCCATCATGTTCCCCTGATCGGTAAAGGACCCACATAGGATCCAGTTGCCACATGCAGTGGAACCGTCTTCCAGAAGGAGCGTGAAACCCGGCACCTGCTGGCCCTTCTTATAAGACTGCTTGTTAACCGGATGCTCGGCTATGTCCCTGGTGAAATAGCCGTTCATCTCCTTGGCCACAAGCTTCGTGTCAACGCCCTTATCACCATAGCCCCACTTGAGCTTCAGGATGGGATCAGGGAAGATCCCTCCCTCTTTCTCGTAAAGGGCCCTTATCTTGCGGTAGAGCTCGTCTACTATCTCAGCATCAGGCCTTGCCTCTCCAGGAGGCTCAACGGCCTTATACCTCCACTGTAAGAGCCTCCCAGAGTTGGTGATACTTCCCTCCTTCTCTATAGAAGCCGCACAGGGCAACAAGAACACCTCCGTCTTCACCTTCTTCGGATCCATACCAGGACCACGCCAGAAGGAGGCCGTCTCGTTGTCCCAGAGGTTCACACAGACAAGCCAGTCAAGGTTGGCCAGGGCCTTTCGGACCTTATTGGCATTGGCCGAAGAACAAGCAGGGTTCTGTCCCCAGGCGAAAAAGCCCTTTATCTCCCCTTTGTACATGGCGTCGAAGATGTCGTACCAGCTGTAAGTCTTGGCGTCGTCAAGCTTGGGCAGATAGGCATAACAGAAGTCGTTTTCGGGTGTGGCGTTTTCCCCATAAAAGGCCTTGAGGAGGCTCACGATGTACTTGGGCCTGTTCTTCCACCAGTTGAGGCTCTTGGGCTCATTGGTCTTCGGTGTGGTCTGCTCCACATAGGCCTTGAGGTCCACTTGGGACGCCTTGGGCGTGGGTAGATACCCAGGCAATATGTGGAACAAGAGCCCTTGGTCAGTAGAGCCCTGGACGTTGGACTCGCCCCTTAAGGCATTTATACCGCCTCCGGCCATCCCTATGTTGCCCAAAAGCAACTGCACTATGGACATAGCCCTTATGATCTGAACCCCAACCGTGTGTTGAGTCCAGCCCATGGCATAGCAGTTGGTGGCCACACGGTTGGGCTTACCTGTAGAGGCTATGATCTCATAGGCCTTAAGGATCTTATCCCTTGGAGCACCTGTGATCCTCTGGACCAAATCGATGGTGTAACGGGAGTAATGGCGCTTAAGGAGCTGGAAGACACAGTTAGGATCCTCAAGCGTCGGGTCCTTCTTTATCACGCCTTTTTCATCCACTTGGTACTTCCATGTGGCCTTGTCGTACTTTTTGGCCTTGGGATCATAACCCGAAAAGACCCCCTCGAGCTCATCGGGTAGTTTGAAGTTGGGGTCGACCAAGAAGGAAGCATCCGTATAGTTGACCACATAGTCCTTGAAGTAGAGGCCATTGTCTATGATGTACTTTATCAACCCGCCCAAAAAGGCTATGTCAGTACCGGGCCTTATCGGTACGTAAAGGTCAGCCTTTGACGCCGTCCTGGTAAACCTCGGGTCTACGACAATAAGCTTCGCCCCCCTCTCCTCCTTGGCCTTGAGGATCCAGCGCATGGACACAGGGTGGTTCTCAGCCGGGTTGCCGCCCATAACCAAGATGACATCTGCATTCTTCAGATCCACCCAGTGGTTGGTCATCGCACCGCGGCCGTACGACTCTGCCAGAGCCGCTACGGTCGCCGAGTGTCAGACCCGCGCTTGATGTTCTATGTAGACAAGACCAAGGGCCCTCAAGAACTTCTGAAGTAGGTAACACTCCTCGTTGTCAAGGGCTGCTGAACCTACATGCGCTATGGCCTCAAGCCTATTGACCACACGGCCGTTTTGGTCCTTCTGGA
>Ga0105162_1001202_pt1 | contig 15330 bp, 12 predicted proteins | sample JNZ201metaG_FD_81532 | JGI IMG/M metagenome (GOLD analysis project Ga0105162, IMG submission 81532) | Hot spring microbial communities from Jinze hot spring, China to study Microbial Dark Matter (Phase II) - JNZ 20120812A | ecosystem: Environmental > Aquatic > Thermal springs > Hot (42-90C) >...
CAGTAGTTATACCCGCCGTATTTGCAGTTCTCTTCGGGCCATTGGTCGGGGGGCTTGGAGCAGCCATAGGAATTTTCATCAGCGATTTGCTGATACATGGTGATCCACTACTTAGCTTGTCTGCTGGTGTAACAGCAAACTTTATAGGCTTTTATCTTCTCGGGTACATTTCTAGGATGAGACTAAACTGGACTAAAATTATATCCGTAGTAAGCGTGATTCTCTTAGCTGGGCTCTCAATTCTTGAATACACTTTATTAACGTACTTTTCCCTTAATGCTGCAATCCTTTTCATTGGACTCTCGGTAGCGAGCTACGCGGCAATGGTCGCCATAGGATATCTCTACCCGCAATGGAGAAGCTATTGCGTAGCCTCGATAATCGGCTTATTGGTCGGAAGCACAATTATAGGGTTTGTTGTCTGGGCATACAGCCAAATATTTATTCTTCCAGCAGCGGTTGGAGGTGGATTCCAGTTACCGCTTTATGTAGCCCTAATCTGGCTAATATGGACATTCGCAACAGAGATCCCATTCCGCATAATTTTGGGCCCCCCAATCCTAAAGGTCTGTCTCCGAGCTTTTCCATACTTAAACCCGTTAAAAATAGAGCGTTGAAGATTTCTGGGAGGATATGAACAAATAATGTTAAATTCTAAAGAGATTCTAGTCATTGATATTCCAGCAGTATTAGGATGGAAAGGAGACTTGTTAAAGACTGTTGCAGTTGGCGGGACGTTCGATGAGTTGCATAGGGGACATAAAACCCTATTAAAAGTAGCCTTTGAGATCGGCGAGACTGTCTGGATAGGTTTATCCACAGACGAGTTTGCGAGGAGTTTACGTAAAAACCACGAGATAGCGCCCTACGAGGATAGACTCAGAAACCTCATGCGTTTCCTTAAGAATCTAGGCGTCTCAAATAGAGCTAAAATAGTGCCGTTAAATGACCCGTATGGCCCAGCTGCATCGAGTCCGGAAATTGAGGCAATTGTGGTCAGCCGGGAGACCGAGGCTAGAGCCGGGGAAATAAACATTTTGAGGAAAAAGAGAGGGCTTAAGCCGCTAAGAATAATTGTCATCGACATGGTTTTAGCAGAAGATCAGATTCCAATATCGACTACAAGAATCAGGCGCGGCGAGATAGATCATGAGGGCCGTCTAGTCGGGAAGAGAAAGATTTAAGGAAGAACCACTTATTATTAATTTTTGATTATCCAGAAGATATATTCGTGATTTAGTGTTGAGGAGAACTGGTTTAGCCGAGCTCCCACTTCATAATGGTAAGGCTCCTCAGTGGCTAGTTAAGCGTATGATGGGGCTGGCAAGGGAGATAGCTACAATAATTGTTGATGAGTATGGGCGAGAGGAATTCCTCCGAAGAATCTCGGATCCATATTGGTTTCAGGCATTTGGCTGCGTATTAGGGTATGACTGGCATTCCTCAGGAGTAACAACAGTTGTTACCGGAGTTTTAAAAACAGCCCTTAAGGAAGCGAATTTAGGTATAGCTGTATGTGGCGGTAAGGGGAAGGCATCTAGAGAAACCCTCTCAGAAATAATTGGTGTTGGCGAAGCTTTTAACCTCTCAACATCAAAAATAAATTATCTACAATATGCGAGTAGGATGAGCGCTAAAGTTGATAATACTGCCATTCAGGCTGGCTACCAGCTTTATCATCACACTTTTTTCGTCACTGAGGAGGGAAAGTGGGCCGTTATTCAGCAGGGCATGAACATAAATGATAGAACCGCGCGTAGATACCATTGGCTTTCAGATCATGTTGAAAACTTTGTTGTTGAGCCTCACAGTGCCATAGTAGGGGATATTAAGCGCCCATTCGCGCTTGATATGACCGCAAAAGAGAGTGAAGAGTGCAGAAAGACTTCTGTGGATATAGTTAAAGAAAAGCCTCAAAGGGTTACAAGAATGCTGGAGATGATACGGCCCTCATATCAGAGGTCCCTTAGAGAATGGATTCCTGAAACAGCGTTTAAGGAGGATAGAGAATACGTTGTTGAGTTTCTTAAGATGCCCCTGTCAATAAATTGGAAGGCTTTAAAGAGGGCATATGAAATACAACCCAGAAACTATGAAGAGCTACTGGGCATCAAGGGTATAGGGCCCTCAACTATTAGGGGTTTAGCGCTCATCTCAGAGATAATTTATGGTAGCAAGCCAAGCTGGAGAGACCCAGTGAAATATTCATTTGCTTATGGTGGAAAGGACAGCGTCCCATATCCAGTCAATAAGAAGGCTATGGATGAATCTATAAGAGTCCTGAGGGAGGCTGTTGAGAAGGCTAAGATGGGGGATAAAGAGCGCCTAGTGATGCTCCAGAAGCTGAGAAGATTCGTGCCGCCAGACGCTAAAATCTAGTCCATTTAGGGCAACTGGGGTCTTGGCCATAGCTCGCCAAAAATAAATTCTTAATGCATAGATTATTTAAGGTGTGGCCCAAAACGCTCCAATATAGCCTTTAATATTTTTTCTGCGCTTTCTTCTGGGCTGAGCTTATCCGAGTCTATTGTAACTTCAGGGTTAACTGGCTCCTCATATGGAGCTCCCAGTCCAGGAACTGTTTTGCTTTCGCCGCTAAATGCCTTAGCGTATATTCCGCCCGGCGCCCCATAAATGTCTACACCGCGCTTATATTCCCTTTCAATACAGATATCTAGAGGGCACCTTAAATAGACCTCCATAAACCTTGGGATCACCATCCTAGCATGATCGCGATATCTGCGCCTATTGCCAGTTGCATCAATAATCACGTTCACACCGTTCTCGGTTAAAATCCTAGCAATATAGACAAGCGTACTATAAACTATATCACGCTCCTCCTCAGTATACTTTGGCTTTGGCGTTACAACCCTGCGGAGTTCGTCTGAGGATAGGACGTAGACTTGTGTTCCAAGCGTCCTAAGCCTATCTGCAAGTAAATGCGCAACAGTAGACTTACCGCTACCAGGCAGGCCGGTAACCCAAATGCACCATCCATTCTCGGGCATGATCACTTCCTCTTTCGGCGCGAGATTACCAGCCCATATATTCCATGAAAACCTATTAGTAAACCCATAAATGATGTGGAGAATGCTAGTATTGATAAGATAAATGACTTCTCTATAATATCGATAACCATGGAGAATGATATGAGAAAGCTTACCACTAGCATGATTCCTCCAACGATTATTTCGGCATGTTCCCTTTGTATATTAACCATAAAGCCAACACTTCACATAATGTCCCTTATTAACCTCTATCATTGGAGGCTCCTTTAGATTACATATTCCCTCTATAAAGTTTGGGCATCTTGGGTTAAAGCGGCAGCCTGCTGGCGGACTTATTAAATTGGGCGGCTCGCCTGCAGGTACGTTTCTGATCACGAGGCGATTCGCTGGGTCAGGGTCCGGTATGACGTTGAGTAATGCCTTAGTATACGGGTGTAGAGGGTTATTTAGTATCTCTCTTGTCTCCGCTTTCTCCACAATATGAGCCGCATACATTATGTGTATTTTCTCCGAGAAGTATTTTGTTGTGGAGAGGTCATGTGTTATATATATTATACTTAGATTATATTTTTGCTGTAGATCTTGAAGCAGCCTCAGTATTTCTATTCTAACCGAAGCATCTAGCATGGAAACAGGTTCATCAGCAACTATTAGCTTTGGCTCTAAGATCGTTGCCCTAGCTATAACTAACCTTTGCTGTTGTCCCCCACTCAACATATGTGGATATTTATTGATAAAATCTTCAACTGGGGTCAGCTTAACTCTCTCTAGGGCTTTGTGGACTCTTTCTTCTCTTTCTTTCTCACTTTTGATTCCATGAATTATTAGCGGCTCTTCCAATATTCTTTTCACTATCATGAAAGGTGGTAATGCCCCGAATGGATCCTGCTGAACTAACCCGGTCTCCCGCCTATACCACTTTAGATCTTTCCACCCCAAATGGGTTATGTCTCTACCATCAAATATTATCCTCCCATCGGTAGGCTCATATAATCTAAGTATAGTTTTGCCCAAGGTGGTTTTACCGCAGCCGCTCTCGCCAACTATTGCGACAGCCTCCCCCCTAGCCAATGTTAGGTTCACTCCATCAACAGCCTTTAAATACAATTTCTTGCCGAATAAACCTCTTTTTATCTCAAAATACTTTTTTAGGTTCTCAACTAGCAATAAAGGGGACCTCATGCTTACTCCTTCTCATAAAGCCAGCATTTAACATAAAAGTCTCCATTTAAATTGATTGTTGGAGGGTCTCCACTACACTTCTCGAAAGTGAAGGGGCACCTATCGGCGAACCTGCATCCCTTAGGCGGATTCAAAAGGCTTGGCGGCGAACCGGGTATGAAGACCAGATCCTTATCAGTCCTAAGCGTGGGGACGCTCTCCATCAACTTTTGGGAGTATGGGTGCATTGGATCACTATAAAATTTTTCCGCAATATTAAATTCAACTATCTGGCCAGCATACATGACTGCAATTTTATCCGCTATCTCGCTTGAGAGACTAATATCATGAGTTATAAATACCATGCTTATATCCATCTCCCTCTTAATGCTTTTCAAAAGGTTCATGATGCTTGCTTGGGTCAATATGTCTAGGGATGAGGTTGGTTCATCTAAGATCATTAGTTCCGGGTTTGTGAGAAGGGCCATTGCTATAATAACTCTCTGTCTCATTCCACCGCTTAGTTCAAATGGGTAACAATTTATGAAGCTCTCGCTTATTCCAACCGTTCTTAATGTTTTGGCAGCCTTTTCAAGGGTCTCCTTTTTACTCATTTTACGTGTGAGGAGAAGCGGCTCTATCATCTGTTCTCCAACCTTGATGACCGGGTTTAGAGAGTTTAGTGCTGCCTGCGGGACATATGTGATCTTGTTCCACCTAATCTTCCTCGTAAATTCCTCCTCATCTAAATCCATTAGATTTATGCCATCGAATAGAATTATGCCCTTGTACACGGATACGTTTCTAGGCAGCAGTCTTATTATTGATTTTGCAAGCGAGCTCTTCCCACAGCCAGACTCACCAATAATCGCTACGGTCTCCCCTTTTGACAGCGAGAATGATATATTGTCGACGGCTTTAACTTCCCCCCTCATGGTTCTGTAATACATCGTTAAATCCTTTACATTTAGATGCTCTCCGCCCAATTTACATCTCCTTTAGCCTTGGATTAAATATCTTGTCTAGTGCAAAGCCTAATACCGCGAAGCTTAGTGATGTTACCGCTAACATTATGGAAGGCTGTAAAACCCAGTAGTATAATCCCTTATATAGCGCTCCATAAGTATAAGCATCATCAATTATTTTCCCCCATGTGGGAGCTAACGGGTCACCCAAACCAAGTATCGCTAATGCAGCCTCCAGGAAGACGAAATCTGCAACTGAAATAACTATTGATGGAATTATCGTTGGGAGAACTTTTGGAATCAAGTAGAACAATATGATTCTAAGGTTGCCTGCCCCGTAGGCTCTAGCGGCTTCTATATACGGAAATTCTTTTATTTGTAGGAACATCGCCCTATAATTTTTAACACCACTACCGAAAACTGTGAGCGCTATAACGACCAATAAGAGTACCCATATATTGAATTTATAAAATGTGGATATCATTATTAGTAGTGGTAGAAAAGGGAGGACCATAAAGATCTCCGTGATCCTCTGTAGAATAGAATCTATTTTTTCTCCAAACCAGGCGCTGATCGCTCCAATAAGCATCTGTATTAATGCTATTGTTACTGACGCTGTCACACCAAAGGAGAGCGCTATAGGTGTGCCCCATAAAAGCGCTATTCTTAGATCCCTTCTTAGGTGGTCTGTTCCAGCCAACCCATAAACCTTACCATACACCACTAATTTGGCATCCAAGTCTACATCTGTCTCAAAAACTATGCCTTCTATTAAAAGCTCATATGTTCCTTTCATAGTTTTAGCCGTGTCAGGGCTTAGAATACTTGTGTCCTCCTGTGCAAAAAGTAGGAGGGCTACTGGCGTCTCATACTCTATAGGATGGTTTATTTTCTCTGAGATGAGGCTTCTAAGATCCTCAGCCAAATCCTCATCATTTGATATATAATATCTATCCTCTCCAGATACTAAAAGAGTCTTCAGCGTCCTCTGCCCCCCATCAGGTTTAACCCAGAAAATTGTTAAATGGGGCCTCGACTCGTTAAATCTCGCCTTAAAGAAAAGGTTTATTTCGCTTGGAAAATCATCGTACTCATAATTGAATGTGAATTTTATTTTGATTATATTGAATCTTCCGGCTGGATCTGGAACTACCGCTTTTGATACTTCAGTTTGGGTTCTCTCTGTTGTTAATATTATTGTCTCCGGAAGCTTTTTCGACGAAAATATATTCACCCAGGATGGTAGAGCGTTACGTGGGTTATCTAGCCAATGTTGCTCGCCAGCTCTCCAGAGTTGAGTGGCTTCCTCATATGGTATAGTTATGACAGTATAAACAGAAATTCCTACCAGAAATAGTATGATGAGCATCCCAATGAGCGCGGACTTATAAATTAACAGTTGGCTAAAGACCCGCTTAGCTGTCGCCATGCTAGGTCGCCCCGACTCTTATCCTTGGATCCAGGATTGCATACACGAACTCTAACGCGAATACTGTCGCTGCGAGGAGGTAAGCGTATATGACGACGAGCCCCACAAGTACGGGCGTATCAAACATTACGGATGCCACATAAAATAAGCTTCCTGTTCCTGGCCAATTAAATACTCTTTCGGTTATTATTGCCCCCATCCATGAGCCGATTAACGTTAATGAGAAGTCAGTTATTATTGGTGGTAGTGTCGGCCTAAGTACATATCTTCTCTGTATTAGGGAGTCAGGCAAACCCTTAGCCCTCGCGAATTCCACGTAATCCTCGCTTGAGAACATTAGGAAGAAGGTTCTCCTCACATAGACATTTATAAATGAATAGGCTATTAGCCACGATAAGACTGGTAGAGTCATGTGTTTTAGGACGCTTAGGGCATATGTCAGCTTATCTGTTGGCGGTGGAACATCAACCATCCCCCCATATGGCAATAGCCTTAGAAAGGATGCGAAGATTAGGATGAGGAATATTCCGTAAAACCATCCTGGCAGGGATGAGAGGGGGGCGAGCATAACAGAAATCTTATCTAGAAGACTTCCATATCTCCTAGAGAGGAATAGCCCAAAAAATAGTCCTACGAAGAATAGGATCATCTGCGTGGTCGTAAACAGAAGAACAGTGTTTGGTAGTCTCTCAAGAATTATTATGCGAACGTTCTTTGATCCACTGTCGCTGCTTAAAAATAATGCTCGCCCAAGATTAAGCGTTATAGCATCCTTCAAGTAAATGAAGCTTCTATATAGGAATGGTTTATCAAAACCTATCCTCTTTAGCTCATTTTCATAAATCTCGTTTATTATCTTCGTTATTTGGGTCTCATTTAATCCCTTATATGCCGGGTTCTGCCGAACGCTCTGAGAAACCGAGAGGAGTATGTCTCCTTTAACTATCTCATCAACATACCCACCCATATTCGCGATCCAAACAGTTATATAAACTGCGATAACCACTGTTATAAAGAGTATAATCGCGCGCCTTAATACGTACTTCGCTACCCTTGTAAACATTCATTCTTTCCTCATATTCCAAAGAAAAAATAGTGTAGAGGAGATAAATAAAAAGGTAGTGGTTACTTCTTTCCTCTTAATATTGAGAGGATTATTGCTATTATTGAGAGGATTATGGCCACCATTCCGATCCACATAGCTGTTGTAGCTGTACCTACTATACCCGCTAGCTCATTGACCTTTGCGCTAAGATCCTTGATTTTACCTTCTATTCCAGCTTTTAGATCCGATAGCTTCACTTCATAGTCGGCTTTAGCCTTCATCAGCTCGCTCATCAGATACTCTGTCTCGCTCATAACTATAGCTGTCCCGCTTATTGATACTGGCATGCTAACGAGGTTAGATACAGCTATAACATCTACGCTAAGAGTCCCAGCGGCTAATAACGATGTCTCTTCTGGCTTAAGCTTAATAGCCCACTTACCGTCCGCTACAGGCTCAGCAGTGCCGACCAATGTTATCGTTGGGCTAACGATAATATATTTAATGTAGCTCATATCTGTTGCCTTGTATGGTTTGCCCTCAAAAGTTACAGAAACAGTAATCTCCGCTGGGAGGCCGGGTACAATCGTTGGCGTAGTTATCTTAACTTCTGGTATCATTGGCTTAGAGAATCTGAGCCACTTGTCAGCGGGATCAATGAATTCCCTATTAGCCTTCAACACGACTATCCTAGCAGTTGGGTCAACCCTATCTAAGTAGAATGGCCCATTACCGATGAGAAAGTGGCCCCTCGCACTATACCACTTCTTCAGATTATTATATCTCTCTAGGGCCTCCGCATCACTAACATACTTGCCAAGCACATTCCTATAGGGTATAAATTTCTCCCTAATAGCCTTCTCCAGGTATTCGGCTAGTATTGGTATTGAGGGGCCTGCGACATAGCTCATCCATTCAACTTTAAGGCTCTCGGCCTTATCGGCTGAGAAGGCTAGCTTTTTGTCTGCCTCTGCGAGCCAACCGATGGCAACCATGTGCCATGGAGCGGGACACTGTAGAGTTTGATCTTCTGGATAGAACCTTGTCGCAGCTTCCGCAGCTATCCACTCAGCGTCTAAATATAACATGTCTGAGTAGTATTCTATAACTAACGGGTTAGTGCTCACTATCTTAAAGCCCTTAAAGTATTCTCTGAAGGCCTCAAACGCGGGAACAGCTGATTCATCATAAACTGGGCTTTCGGGCTTAGCTACATCAAAAGTCAGTATGTAATCAAGTACTATATCCGCTAGTGAGAGCTTGCTACCATCATGGAACTTCGTGTTAAATAGGGTATCGTCATAATAAACTATTGTCTTCGTTTTTGCCTTTGTTCCAGGAGGAGCATAGATTATTTCCTGCTTTACTGGATCCCAGTCATACCATGCGTCTGTTGGCACCGTTATCTCATCGACAAATTTCAGGGACACCCAGTCCAATATAACTCCGACAGGCAACCCTTTCTCAACATAGACTTCTGCCCTCTTAACTCTCTGAGGCCAGTAGAGCCCGGTGAATGGGTCTGGCATAACAGCTGGGTCGGATAGCGCCCGATAGAACATGGCATCATATACCCAGTTGCTTCCGCCAACCGGATTTATCGGATCTACAAGTAGGTCTGTAGATACTATCTTTACTGTGCCGCCAACCTTATCGGAATATTTAATAGTGTATGGCCATAATCTTGCGCCTGAGAAGCCCGCCGCCAGATCATACGTTAGCGATACCTCTTTTCTAGCAGGCCATGGAGCTATCTGATTAACCAGCCATACCCTTACAGAATCCTTCATTGAAAGCGTTAAGGCTTTCTTCATGAGGTCGTTTCTTTCTTCGATGGTTTTAAAATCTCTAGCCCATAACTTACCAGCCACGTAATCGAATTCTGGTGCTGGTTTATAAGCGCTCCATAATGGGCCCATAGCGCCTCTTGGCGTGTAAAAGTAGCCAAAGTTATCTGCTTCATCCCTAGAGACAAGTGTTGTTATCCATCCGCCAGTATAAATATGCCACTTCCCATCCGCTGGGTTTCCTCTTATCCATATTGGTGATGCCTCTCTACTAGTCTTATATTGTCTATCAACTTTAAAGCCTAGCTTCTCAAGCTGTGAGGCCGCATAATCACCTATTGCTCTTCTCTGGTCTTCGACTCTAATGAGGAATATTATTGTGACTGGCTCGCCCTTATAATACCATTTTCCGTCAACCAGCTCAGCACCGAGCTTAATCATCTCTTCAGTAATTATCTCCCTGGCCTTCTCAAAATTATAACTATATTCCTTCTCGATCCCTTTAATTACGTCCGCATATCTTGCGTAGTCTGGGAAGGCTGGTGTTAGAGTCGTGTACCTGGGTACAGCCATTCCAGCCATTATCTCATCACAAATATACTTTCTATCAACTAAGTAGTTCATTGCCTCCCTTATTCGCGGGACAGAGAATGGGTTTAATTTACCAGTAGCAGGAAACTCCGGTCCAACTGGATTAAACGTCAATTCAAAGTATAATCCATAAGATGTAACGTACCAAAGATCTGGTGAAGTCTTTATCTTCTTGAATAATCCTGGATCTCTTATATCCCTAAAATACACTTGAATCTCGTTCTTAAGCAGCATATCTACGGTTTTCGCCTCATCTGTTTCCACAGAAAATACGACTTCATCAACCCAAGGCCCTTTAGGAGCGGCTTGAGCCAAAGCCACTGGAATATTCGTTAGCACTATGCTGAGGGCGAGCGAAGACAAAAGAAACGCTGCTAATAAACTCATTTTAAATTTCATAATAAAATCACCTCAAGAACTTTATTTTAGACTTCATTATTAATAAATTTTTTCATAAAAACTGTAACTTCTAATAGACCCATCAGAGACATTAAGGTAGCCTTAAGATGCTTAAACCCTTGAAAAATCCTAACGTGCTTCATTCAGAAAAGTAAAAGTTTATTTTTTTCACATCAACCATCTCAGTTTCAAGCGTTTTCTTTATGAAGTTGAATATTTCTGTCCTTGTTTCTTTTGTTAGGTTTGGGTACCATATTGGTGATGCTATTACTAATCCCCTCCAAGCATAGTATGGCTGTATGACTGTTAGGATCTCTTCATCTCCAGTCTTGTCCAAATAGTTTTCCCAGAATATTTCGAAGAGCCTTTTGAATGGGTCTCTAAACTCGCCGTAGGCTTGTAGCGAATAAAATATATAGTTTATTGTCATAGCCGCTAAATCATCTGCTGGCTCGCCCCATTCACCCCGGCTCCTATCTAAAACAGTGAAGTCTGTTCCCTTGCGGAATAGTATGTTCCATGGGTGGAAGTCTCCGTGAATCCTAGTGCACCTATAAGCCTTCCTCTTCAGTCTCCAGCGCCATTCAACGCATTTTCGCTCGATCTCCATTAGGGTCCTCTCGTCCGCGTAATCCAGCCCTGGTGGATAGCTATCTATTAAGCCCATTATGCATTCGCCATGACCGACAAGATCCCTAACACGCCTAACATAAAGCGTTTCTAAGCTAACACCCTTAACTGAATGGACTTCAACAAGATAATCGGATAATGCCAGGCAGCGCTCGAAATCAAGTTTAGTTAATTCGCCGCGGGCCTTTATATCCTCTAGATCCAGATAATACGGTCTACCCTCAACAAACTCCGTCACTATAAAAAATTCTTTGCAGTCCCCAAGGGACTTTAATGTTCCGCTGACTGTGAAGGCGCCAACATCGATTGACCTAACGTGCCTTGGGAGGTTATTAAAGGCTGAGTGCTGCCAGAGGAGTATCTGAGCTCTATCAGAGAAGTGCTCATGCCCGAAGCCGCCGGGCTTAATAGTCTCCAAAACAACTCTTTTAACCTCCCCGTTAACTAAGACTTCGATGAGGTATGGGACGCCATAGCCGAAGCCCTTAAGCTCCTCCCGCCTTTTCTCTCTCCCAGAAGTTAGTTCCATAACCCTAAGAACCATGGCATCAGGCCCATAGAGCATGCGAAAATACCGTGCTAAACTATCTAATCCTGAAAGAGATATCTCCATAAATCGTCCTCCATAAGGAATAAATGGCAAATGCATCTTAAGCCTTTTATCCCTCCTATTCTTAGGTTTAAATAGCCATGTTAAGATGAGAAGACGCGGCTTAATTGCTTGAGGTTGAAATGCTTTATGGGTATCGTGATATATGGCGGGACCGTTGTTACAATGGGGAATAAGGGGATTATACGTGATGGTGCCGTTGTAATCGAAGATGACACCGTTATTGACGTTGGAAGAAGCGACGAGATCAAGCGTAAATATCCGAGATATGAGAGGATTGAGGCTAAAGGGAAAGTTGCTATGCCTGGGCTGATCAATGCCCATCAACATATGGCTATGAGCCTGCTAAGAGGATATGCAGACGATTATCCGCTTAAAGAGTGGCTTGAGAGGTGGGTCTGGCCCATTGAGAGACATATGACTGGATACGAGATTTATGTAGGCTCCCTACTAACAGCCATCGAATCAATTATGGGCGGGACAACAACAATTAACACAATGTATCATTACATAGAGAATTATAATGAGGCCAGAGCCATCTCTGAATCTGGGCTGCGTGGGGTTGTTGGCCACGTATGCTTCTCTTGGCGTAGAGACCAGGATATAAAAGCCATAAAAGAGTTGGCTGGAAGGTGGCATGGAGAGGCTGATGGGAAGATACGTGTCAGTGTTGATCCACATGCGCCATATACTGTTGACCCAAAATATATGAGGGAACTCAGAGACTTAACAGCGGAGCTGAATGAGAAATATGCCTTTAAAAAAGGCCAAATAGTATGGCACACTCACTTGGCGGAGACTGAGGATGAAGTGCAGAAGATCAAGAACTCATTTAATATTCAAGTTGAGGCTAGCGTTGTGGAATATATGGACTCGCTTGGGGTGCTGGCTGAGGATGTGATTGCAGCGCATTGTGTTTATTTGACGAGAAGAGATATCGAGATATTGAAGTTAAGGGGCGTTAAGGTTGTGCATAATCCCATCTCGAACCTTAAGCTTGCCTCTGGAGTAAGCCCGGTGCCAGACATGTTTAAGGCTGGTGTAACTGTTGCCCTTGGCACAGACAGCCCATGCTCAAATAACTCTGCGGACATGTTTGAGGTTATGAAGGTTGCCGCCCTCCTGCACAAAGGAGTTAATAGAGATCCAACCGTTCTTCCAGCAGAAGCTGTTCTTAGAATGGCTACAATAGATGGGGCGAAGGCACTTTTATGGGATGATAAGATAGGGTCGATTGAGGCTGGGAAGAAAGCCGACATAATTATAGTTGATTTTCGGAAGCCCCATCTAAAACCAGTATACAGCGAGGTAAGCCACCTAGTCTATGCAACTAAAGCCTCCGACGTCGAGACGGTCATAGTTAATGGGAGAATAATTATGGAGAACAGAGAGATAAAGACTGTTAGGGTTAATTGGGTCTTAGAGGAAGTTGAGAAGGCCCGCGAGAAACTGCTTGATCATGTACGTGAAGGAAGTAAATAACGGATATGGGGGCCGACCTAAGCAGGTTATTCCATGAGCTTCCTATTTATCCCCACTAAAAGATTTTCCTCCCAAGAGCTGCTTATTTCGCTCTTTCATTTTTAAGGTAGTATTGAAACTCGCCATAAGGGCTTTTTATAGTCAACTTGTTTCCATCACCGCTTTTCTCGCATCTCCCAACTATTTTTGCCTCTAAACCATATTTTTCTGAGAGACTGATTATGTCATCAGCGACTTCTGGGCTCGCGATTACCTCGAAGCCAACACCCATATTATAATTCTCATACATAGCCATCCAGTTCTCACCCGACTCCTGTTGTATAAGCTTGAAAATCGGGTCTGGCTCAAACAGATTGTCCTTTATATAATGAATATTCTTACCTATGCGTAGACACTTTGTTAATCCGCCGCCAGTATTATGAACTAGCCCAGTAATATATGTTCTAAAGCGCTCAAGCACCTCTAAGATTACAGGAGCGTAGAATCTTGTTGGCGATAGTATCGCCTCGCCAATAGTCATGCCAAGATTATCAACATAATCATCGAGTCTAAACCTTCCATAATATGATCTCCTCCCACTCCAGCACTCAACTATCTCCGGATACTTTTCCTGGTAGCTTTTTCTTATTAAGCATAGACGCGCTAGGGTTATTCCATTACACATTATTCCGCTATTATCTCTCCTCTCATACTTTGTTCTCCCACCGCTTCTAAAGCCTATAATTATATCGCCAGGTCTAACTCTGTCGCCAGTTATTACTTTGGAGAGATCCACACGCCCGTTCATTGTCACCGCGACGTCCAGAGTTCTAAGCTGATCTGGTAGGTCAGCCGTCTCGCCGCCGGAGAATAGAACTTTAATTCCAAGATTCTCCAGCAAATGTAGGCATTCCTTAAAGCCCTCGCTTAAAGCCCTTAGCAAGCCAACTTTATCAATTCTAACGGGGTTTACCGCCACGTAGTCTACAAAGTTTATCGGCGCAGCACCCACACAAATAATATCATCCAAGTTCATTGCTAAGGCATCCTGAGCTAGACCTCTAAACCACCCTATTTCGCCAGTCTCCCTCCAATGAAGATATGCCTGAATTGGTTTGCTGCCAGCCCCGTCAGTATGCGTCACTATACCGAAACCGGGTAAATCTGGATCACCGCTAACAACACAGAATGCGCTTGGAAAAAGATTATCTAAGAGATCCTTAAAAACCTCTATACCCCTCTTCTTAACATCAACTCCGGCCTCAACATACCTAGAAGCCAAACAGAGATCACCACTTAAAACCATAATATAGCTCAACTTAAATTAATTAGCGGGGATAAAATGATAAACAATAGCATAAATACTACCCTCTAAATCCAAAAACCGATAAAAATCACCCCTAAGAGATAAATTTTTAAGCCAGAATTCTCCTAATAATTTTGAAAAGACAAATTTGTGGTAAAAGGAAGCGGGGTGGGGTAGCCAGGTTAACCCGCTGGGCTCATAACCCAGAGATCGGACGTTCAAATCGTCCCCCCGCTACCATATAAATCTTTTCGTACGTCCGCCCGCGCCCAAGCACATTCTCCCGAAACAAAGCATGTTACCCCCGCTACCACATACTTTGCGAGAGGACGTACGACCATTCTCAGGCGCCTGTACTTCTCTGGAGGCAGAAGATCACATCTCCCGCTCAAGCCTTTGTTGGCATTCGTTTTTTACATTCTTCGCAATATGGAGGTATGCTTATCTCAAGCAAGCTGCTGGCTGTAATAACGTTGGTACATTCTGGGCTGCGGCACGGTACATTAAAGAGATCAGGGTTTTGTGCCAGAGATTTGATATACTTCGCTATTTTTTCGCCCTCAAGATGATATAAATAGAAACTTTCCAGTTGCGTCTTGACATATAGGAAAAACCATTTTCTTAATGGCGTATTTTCCATCAATTCAGCATTTTTCCTGAAGATTTGCACGATTTCATTGTCCCCGTCTTCAAGTAGGGGGAACATAATAAGAGCGCCCTCAAAAACGTTGCTAAGCAAGTCTATAATATCAAACTCCTCTTCTGCACCCACCGTCTTGATGATGGATGCTTCTAAGATTTCCCTCATCATGCTGCTTGGATAGTTCTTTATGAAGGCCTCAATTATAAAGCGCTTAATTGGGTTAGTTGTTTTCTCCGCAATCTGTTTAAGCGCGCTTACCAAAAGATCCATATCATCATTAACGTAACTCGCAACC
>Ga0105162_1001203_pt1 | contig 15330 bp, 11 predicted proteins | sample JNZ201metaG_FD_81532 | JGI IMG/M metagenome (GOLD analysis project Ga0105162, IMG submission 81532) | Hot spring microbial communities from Jinze hot spring, China to study Microbial Dark Matter (Phase II) - JNZ 20120812A | ecosystem: Environmental > Aquatic > Thermal springs > Hot (42-90C) >...
ATTTTTGATTTCAAATTTTGAATTCAATGAAATAAATTTTAACGAAACCGAGATTAACGCATCTCAAATAATTCTTTTAAACCAGAATGAAAAAATAAAAATTTTCCTTCTTTTTTCTCTTGATGAATTTGTTGATTATGGCGATATTGAAATCTTGTTTAATGAAATTTTGCAAATTTCAAATTTTGAAATTGAGTCGGTTTTGGGAAGAACTTTCATATTCACTCCTAATAAAACTATAAATTCGGGGATACAGTGGGCGAAGGTGAATCTTTGCAGAGTTGAGCATCTTTACAAAATTGGATTTGCCTTTACAAACGATCCACCGCAAGATATAGTTGTGATGAGAGACCTTGCGTGGTTTGTTCTTGGCTCGGATTATGTGACGCCAAAATTTTCTCACGAAATGTTGAAACTTGCACTTAAATATGGAATTCATCCAGATGGAAAAGTCACAGAATATATTCACGCCGATGAAACAAATCCAATTCTTTATGATTATAAACTTAACATAAATGACGACACTCCACTTTTGATTTGGGCTTTGTATCATCATCTGATGCTGTGCGATGAAGAAAATCTTTCAGAAAATTACAACGAGGTTAAAAAGATTGCTGATTACATCTTAACACAGATAAAAGACGGGCTTGTTTTCTCTTCAGCGGGTGGAACTGGTGTTTATGGCATAACTGGGTGGAGGAATATAATTGAGAACTACAATTTAAGCGGATTTGTGACGGAGATAAATTCGGAGTGTATTTATGCTTTGGAGATTGTTTCAAAGTTAGCAGATAAAATTTGCAATAAGTCAGACGCAGAAAAATATAAAACTTATGCTCGGAGTTTAAGAGAAAATTTTTATAGCAAATTGATATCTGATGCAACAGGATTACCTTTGCTGAACATTGACTCAAATGGAATTCAACATCATGATATAACAGGTGATCTTGTTTTTCCTTTGCTTTTTGAAGTTGTTGATGAAGACCTTGCACGCAGGATTTCGGATAGGTTACTTCAACCAGATATATGGACTGAATTTGGCGCAAGAACTGTTAGTCGTTATGAGAGAAATTATGATCCAGATTTTGGATTTCAACTTGTTGGTGGTGTTTGGCCAAATCTGACGGCGTGGATTGGATACGGAGTTAGAAAATTTTATCCCGAGAAAGTTGCTGAATCTCTTTTGAACATTTATAGAGTTATAGAAGCGGAAAATCCATCTAATTTTCAAAATCTTGTTCCAGGTGAATTTCCAGAGAGATTTAATGGTGAAAATTTCAAAAGCCGAGGGATGACTTTAAGCCCGTGGATGCCACCGACATACATTTGGCTTGCGGTTGAGGGTCTTTTGGGATTTTCGTTTGAATTTGAAAAAATTAAAATGAAACCATCTTTGCCAAAAAATTGGAAATGGATTGCTGTTAAGAATTTGCCATACCGCAATGGCAAAATTGATGCTTTTATCTTTGATGATGCCTTGTATATATCTGGTGTGAAGATAGATAATGTTGATTTTGATGGAGAAGTTATTGAGATAGTTGAAGATAATAGTGAAAGTGTAAAAGTCAATGGGGCAGGGAATTTGTTTTGTTTTCGTTTTAAGGTTTTGAGTGATACGAGCGAATATGTTTTCGTAGCGACGGATACTGGATTTAATGGTAAAATTGAGGTAGATGGCAAAATTTATCAGTTAAAATTAGAAAGTGGGGAAGGGGTGATGTTAAATCTTTGAAAACTTAAATCGCTTTGATTATTTCTTCTGCAATTTGAACAGCGTTTGTTTGTTGTTGAGTGGGAAAATTAAAAATTTTTGTAGCGACACTGCGCAGGGTCGCTTTGATTTTTTCAAGTCCATACAAAATGTCTTTTATCTGGCTTGACAATTTTCAAAAGTTTGTATATATTTTTTGTGAAACCCAGTATAAATTAATTTGGGAGGTTTTGAGATGAAAAAGGTTTTGGTATTTATCATTCTTTTTTCTTGGGGAATAGCATTGGGGCAATTGAAGTATGAAAGAAAGTCAATTTCTTATGCAAATGCGGTTATCGTAAGCGATCCAAGTATTAGGATTGAACCAAAAGAAGCGACATATCTGGTTAAAAAACTTCGTGAATACATTGAAATGCCAAGATTTGATTATAATCCGATTCCGAATGAGCTTCTTGAGGATTTTACAAATGAAATTGAAGCGCGGGGGACAAATGTCTCACTTGATGAGGTTGTTGAGATTTTAAAGCAAAAATTTGTTCCGAAGATAATTGAAATTCTTGACATTGAAAAGGAAATAAGAGCGCAGAATCTTCTGACCGAAGAACAAAGAAATAGTTTCATCGCCACAAAAGCAAAAGCACTTGGAATTACAGCGGAACAAGCATTGAAAATTATGAATTCAGCATTTATCTATATCCCTGTGATAAGTAAGTATAATTCTTATGTTGATAATGTTAACCAGTTATTAACAGTTAATCTGAACGCTGGCGTGATATGGTATAGAGTTGTTTATAAAGAAAGCGGTGAAGGTGATTTGAATCTCGTTGTCAGGAAAGAAACAAAAGGAATCGGTGTTGCGAAAATTGGCAAGGAATTTAAACACGAAGGTGAAAAAATTGACTATAAAGATTATGCTTTCAGAACCGCTGTAATTGCGCTTGCTCGTGATATTCAGGTTGCAACGAGAGATATTCCAGAGTTTCGGCTTGGTGCACAGGTGATGGAAGTTTATTCAAATACTGTGACTTTTCCAATGGGTAAAAGAGAAGGAATTAAAGTTGATGATGGGTTTGACCTTGTTGAGCTTCAAGAAGATCCAAATGGTGGAGTTGTGCAAAGAAAAATCGGCTTTGCAAGAGTTATAAATGTCGCGGATAATCGTTCAAATTCGCGTGCACTTTCAAGAGCAAGGGTTATTTTTGGAAGAGGACTTGAACCAGGAATTTATGTCTCCGAAAGACCAAGATTGCCTATTGATCTGTATGTGAGAATTTTAAATAATCCATTTACTGTGAAGTTTACTAACTGGTGGACTGGTGAAAAAGAAACTTATACAATGGCTGGATATTCAATTCAAGCTGAATTATTGTATAACATTGGAAGAAATGTGAATATATCGCAATTATGGATTGGAGCTGGAATTTACATTGGCAGTGGTGACGCAGAAAAACTTGATATTATTAAAGCAATTTTCCAAGAAAAACCGGATGTTTCAATCCTTGGTTTTAATGGTATCTTGATGAAAAAGTTTTATATTTTTAATAGATTTGTAGCAACTGGCAAAGCAGAGTTGATAATTGAAAATGTTAATTTCACAAAGGGCGATGCTAAACTTGGACATTCTGGATTAGGTTTGGGGTTTGGTATTGGAGCTGAATATACAGCGACTCCGGATTTGAATCTTGGTTTTAACCTTGGATATAGAATGTTTTCGGAAAGTGAAGAGTGGGAGGGTGTAACATTTCCAGGTTTAGCGGGTGATCATTCTGGAGTTGCGTTTTCATTTTATGTGAATTATTCTTTTCCGAAGCTTGGATTTGATCCGATTGCAGCGATTAAAGGTGCTTTGGGATGGTGAAATGTGCTTTGGAGCACATTTTTAAATCGGTTTTAAAGTTATTTTTTAACGGAAACAAAAATTAATCTCACAGATAAGTTATGAGAAAAATTTTAAGTTTGCTTGTTTTGATTTTGATAGCATTGCCAATTTATTCACAGAGAAATTTACCTGTCTCAAGGGAGGCGACATTTATTGAAAGTTATTCTCCTACGGAAGTGACGATTAAAGCATCTGGAATCGGGAAAAATAATGCAGAAGCTGAGCTTGATGGGAGGCGCTCCGCGGTTTATTATGTGCTGATAGGTGCAACTGATCCAGTGCTTCAAACTCCTGAAGAAAAGAAAGCATTTGAATCGGTGCAGGATGAAATTTTTGACGCAAGGAATATATCAAAATACATATCTTTTGAATCAACGGAGTATGAATCTCGCATTAAACTTTCGGATGGGAGAATTAAAATCACAAAAGTTTATAGAATTAACAAAAAACTTTTGACGGATGATCTAATAGCAAGAAATGTGATAAAACCGAAAGAAGAAATAACCGAAGCAATTGGATTACCGTTTATAATGGTTGTCCCAGAGGCACCGAAAGGCGTAAGCCCAATTGACCTTTTGAGAAGTGATAGATTGCTTAAAAAAGGCGCTGAAGTTATTGAATCGTATTTGACCGCAAGGAAATATGATGTGCAGGTTCCAGAGCAAATGGAAACATTAAGCGAACTTGCTCAGGCGCAGGCGGGACTGAAAGGTGTTGAGGAAGATTACGCATATCAACTTGCACTTGCAATTGGTAGCGATGTTTATATCACATACAATGTTAATATTGAGAGAAGGAGAATAGGGAGCACGGAATACAGAAAAGCTGTTGTTGCAGCTCGTGCGTATGAAACAACAACAGCAAGATTACTCGGGACTGAAACAGGTTATAGCGGTGAATATGCAGTTCCAGAAGAAGCAGTTGTTGAGGAAGCAATGAATGATGCAATTGATAAAGTTCTTAACAGAATAATGGCTTACTGGAAAGATGATCTGACGCGGGGATTGCAATTTAAACTTCTTTTTAGAATCACAGGAAATTTTGATGAAGAGACTCACGATGAAATTTTACTTGCAACTGAATCGGCACTTAAAAAAATTTGCAACAGGTCAAAACAAAATGTCATAACTGATCAAACGATGGATTACATCGTCTGGGTTGATCCGAAAAAATATAATTCACCGCTTTCGCTTTACAGAGATATAAGAAAGGAGATTGAATCTCGCGTTCCTGTGAAGGTTAAAAGAATTAACGCAAATAGAAAACTTTTAATTCTTGAGGTCACGGAATAAAACTAAATTGGGTTAAATTTTATGCGAGCAATTTTCTCTTTGGGTTTAATAATTTTGTTGTCCATTTTTGCCTTTTCACAGCCAAACTGGTATCGGACGCAGACGCATCCAAAGTATCCAAAAGAGTTTTACATACTTGGAATCGGAGCAGCTGTTGGTGAAGACGCTCGCGAGACAGCAAAGCAAAATGCAATCGCAGATGTCGCATCTCAAATTAGAGTTCAGGTGCAATCTGAAATTACAAGTTTGGAAAAGGAGAGAATCATAAACAAAGAGTCGGATTACTATTCAGAGTTTCAGCAAAAATCAAAAACAATTGTTGATGAGATTTTAACAGGATGTGAAGTTGTTGAGATGGACTATGACCGGAAATCAAAAACATGGTATGCACTGGCAGTTCTTGACAAGCAAAGGTATTTGGCATCACTTGAGGATGAACTTGACAATGCGTGGGGACAGATAAAGAAGTTATATGATGATGCACAGTCATTTATAAATGCTGGGAAAGTTCTACAGGCAATTCAAAACTTAAAAGATGCACAGCAGAAAATTTACGAGATTTATTCAAAACAAGTTTTTTACAACGCACTTTCAAAAATTCCCTATAAACCAGAAATTGAATTGACAGCTTCTGGGATTGAATCGGAGATAAGAGATTTGATTTCAAAAATAAAGATTGAGAAAGTTTCGGGGGACAATCAAGTTGCAAAAGTTGGAGAAGAACTTCCAGAGCCACTTGTTGTGAGAGTTATCTATCAGGGGAATGTTGCTGTTCCAATATCAAATGCAAATGTTTTATTTGCTTATAAAACTGGCGAAGTTATTGAGAGAACTATGACAAATGAAGATGGGGTGGCAAGTGTAAAGGTTATGGCAATTGGTAAAAGAGCAAAAAATGATGTCGTTGTTAGTTTTTCAATTCCTGGATTACCAAGCGAATATGCAAGGGTTTTATCTCAGGTTAAAGTTGAATTTTCTTATACGACAAGCGTTGAAGCAACTCCAAGCGTTACTGTGTCGCTGAAAGGGGCGAAAGAAGATAAATTGATTTTTGATGTGATGAAAAGATTAACTCAGGCGATAGAGAAAAGTGGCTATAAAGTTGAAGATGAAGCAAGGTTTGTTGTTGGGGGTGATGTTAGTTCAAGAATTGTGTCCTCGGTTCAGGGAGTTGGCGGAATGCTTTACACTGTTGAAGCAGAGTTGAATTTATTTCTCAAAGACCTTGAATCTGGTCAGATTGTTGGGAGTATGACTGTGAAGTCAAGAGCTGTTGGTAAGAGCGAGAAAGAAGCTTATGAAAAAGCGCTGAAAGGGATGAAATTTTCAAATAAGGATATTGTTGAAATGCTTTCAAATGCAAAAATTGAGGAATAATTTCAAACAAAACAAAAAGGAGGTAAAAACCATGCGTTATCTTGCATCTTTAATTCTAATTCTTGCAGTTGGATTGTTTATCGCTGGTTGTGGTTCAAAGGAGCGCGTAGCAGTTCCAGAATCACCAGCGCCTGCGTGGGTAAATAATCCGCCAACAGCGGTTGATGCTATTTATGCTGTTGGTGCAGCAAATGTTGGTGCAAATCCAGTTCTTGCAAGAAATAAAGCAGCTGACGCTGCAAGACAAGAACTTGGCAGAATAATCCAGACAAAGGTTAAAAGCTTGCTTGATAACTTTATGCAGGAGCATCAAGAATTCATCAATAATCAAGGGACGATCACATCGGAAGAATTCACAAGAAGCGTCAGCAGGTCAGTGAGTCAGGCAACACTTTCAGGTTCGCAAATTGTTGAATTTTATTACGACAAGGATAACAAAATTTATTATGCACTTGCGGTTTTGAGGAAGAATGATATTGTAAATGAAATAATGAGAACGATGAATGAGGCGCAGCGTCAGAAGAAGACCGCTTTTGTTGAAATGAAAGCAGACGAAGCTTTGAAACTCCTTGACAAGGAACTTGAGAAGTGGGATTTGAGCAAGTAAGTTAAAGTTAAAATGAGGTCGGGTTTAGCCCGACCTTTTTGATTTATTGATGCATTTGTGATAAATTTGTGAAAAAATGGTTCGCAACAAGCGAAGGTTATGAGCGAACTTTATAGATTGGTTTTAATTGCGCTTGGCTTTATTTTTGTTGGTCTTGGAATTCTTGGAGCATTTCTACCGCTTTTACCGACAACGCCGTTTCTACTTCTGGCTGCTGCTTGCTTTGCGAGAAGTTCTAAAAAATTTTATAATTGGCTTTTAAATCATAAAGTTTTTGGAACTTACATAAAAAATTACAGAGAGCATCGGGCTATAACTTTGCGTGGCAAAATTATATCGCTTGTCGTTATGTGGCTTGTTATGGGATATACGGCGTTTTTTGCAATTTCAGATTTATTGATAAGTTCGGTCGTTATTTTAATCGGTCTTGGCGTCACAAGACATATTCTGTCGTTAAAAACGATCAAATAAAATCAAAGTGAAGTTGAAATTTTTTACATATTTTCTCGCTTTAATTTCTGTTAATGTTTTTGCACAGGTTCAACCATCTTGGCTTACTTTATTACCTCAATCAAAAGATTATATTTACGCTGTTGGGGCTTCTTCGCCTTATTTCTATCCAGAAACGACAAGGGTTAAAGCAATTGAAGACGCAATTTATGAGCTTGCACGAACGATTGAAGTTGGTGTTAAGGTCAAGCAAGTGAATTGGTTTGAAGATACAGGGAGTTTATTTTCTGGTCTTTCTCATTTTGAAGAGGAGTATGAAGAGGAAATTGACACTGGGCTGGTAAATTTTATCAAATCAAATTTTGAAATTGTCTCCGAATGGAAAGAGCCGAAATCAAGAATTCATTATGTTTTGGTGAGAATTCCTGTTAAAGTTCTTTCTTCCGATTCAGATTTTTCAATTCCTGACGAATTGATTTACGACCCAGCGCTTGCTGGTATTTCTGTTAATTCAAAAAAGCCACCAAAATGGATTTACAAAGTTCCTCAATCTGATATTGCAATTTACGCTGTTGGCGGAGCAGATAGATACTTTGATCCTGTTGAGACGAGAAAGAGGGCAATTCAAAATGCAAGAGCGGAACTTTCACGAATTATAAGTTTGAAAATTCAAAGTTTGCTTGACAATTGGTCGCAGGGGAATAAAGTTTTTGAATTAAGTTATTCAATGAGAATTTCAAGGACTGTTTCAAGTGCTAAGTTAACAGGTTCACAAATAGTTGGTTTCTGGATTGATCCAAAGACAGGTGCAAATTACGCTCTTGCACGAATGTATAAAAAGAGTTTGATATTGCAGGTAAAACAACTCACCGCCAACGCAATAAGACAAAACCCACCTGAAAATCTTGCAAGCAAAGACAAGCCAATTGAGGAACTTCTAAATGAAGCATTAAATGAACTTGACCGTGAACTTGAAAAATTAAATAAGCCAAACAAAAAATAAATAAGGGGGAATTAAAATGAAACTTTTAAAATCGTCAGTTTTGGTTTTAACTGTGTTTTTTCTTTTTTCATCTTTTGCTTTGTGTCAAGATGGGAAAATAAGTGTTGCGGTTTTGAAATTTGATGCGAAAGGTTTTGAACCATCACAACTTGATGTGCTTGTTTCAAGATTCAGAGTCGCTTTAAATGCGACGGGTAGATTTAATGTTCTTGAAAGAGAAAAAATTAAAGAGATACTTGCGGAACAAAATTTACAGCAAAGTGAAATTGCGGAAGGTTCGGGAGATAATGTCCAGATAGGTAAAATTCTCGGGGTTAAAGAGATAATAACGGGCGACATTGGTAAGATTGAAGAAGTTTACACTGTTAATGTGCGAAGGATAAGCGTTGAGACATCCGAGATTGTTCAAACCGCAAGCGCAGATTACGAGGGCAAGCTTACGGGTCTTTTAAAAGTTATGGAGCAACTTGCTTACAAACTTGCAGAAAACCCGACGCAAAAACATGTCGCACTGAAAATGGAAAAGGAAGAAGTAAAGTCGGAGCAAAAGGCGGAGGAAAAGCAGAAAGTTGAAGAAGTAACAGAAGAAACAGGCGAAGAGGAAGAAGATATTTTTGGAGATTTGTATAAAGAATTTAACATTGCAAAAGATCCATTTAAAGACAGCACTCCACCTGTGATTGAACTTTACTATCCAAGCGTCAAGAACAATGGTTATGTTCGTGTAAGCAAGCGAGATTTTGAATTAAGCGGACTTGTGACGGATGAAAGTGGCATAGTTTCTGTTAAGGTTAATGGTGAACCTGCGGATGTTAAACTTGGTCTTGCTGGGATGAGCTTTTATAAGAAAATTCGCCTATCAAAAGGTAGAAATACGATTGAGGTTGTTGCAAAAGATGTCTATCACAATGTTGGGAAATTAACATTTACAGTGGAGGTGAAATGAAAATGCGAAATTTAATTTTATTCTGGCTTTTGATTTTATTCTCATTCAAAACATTTTCAGGTGAAAAACCACCTTGGATCACAACAAAAAAGCATCCACGGTATCCAGAAAGATTTTACATAATTGGCGTTGGTGCAGCTAAAAAGACGAAAAACAAACTTGAAGATATTCAAAAAGCAAATAATGAAGCATTTGCTGACATAGTAAAGCAAATAAGAGTAACCGTTGCTACAAAATCAGTTGTTGAGCAAATGGAAGTAATAGCGGGAAAAAAGGTTGAATCGGTTGAGAGAGCGTCTGCTGAACTGCAAGTGACATCGGAAATTAAAATTGGAGGGTTGAAGATAGTTGAAACTTATTTTGATGATAAGGATGACATCTATTATTCGCTTGCTGTTCTTGAACGTGAGAGCGCAGGGAGGGAGTTAAGAGATAAACTCAATCAGTATTATAGCTCTTATTCAAAAAATCTTGAACTTGCAAATTCAAACATTAAACTTGGGAATTTCTATCAAGCGCTTTTAAATTTAACTGAATCTTACAAGAACATTCCACCTTATAACGAGCTTCTTCCACTTTACAGATTTATAACACGTCCACTTGCTGAATTAGATACAGTGTGGAATGTCAAAGATGCTTTGTCAACCACTGACATTAAATCAATTTTTCAAAATTTGCTATCAAAGATAACAATTGAGAAGGTTTCGGGCGAAGAACAGGAAATTGTTTATAATCAGGTTCTGCAACCACTTGTTTTAAAAATTTACTATGCCGTTAAAGAACAATCTATCCCTGTTGCTGGATTCAGGTTTAATTTTTCACTCAAAAGCGGGATCGGAAAAATTTCAGAAACTGGAATTTCAGATAATTCTGGAAATGTCAAATGCCAAGTTTTTGAGCTTAAACCATACGGCGGAAATTATTATGTGATCTCTGCAAAACTTGACCTTTCAGAATTTTTGATAAGGTCGGAAAATTACGAAGAATATGCAGATTGGAATGAACTCGTTAAAAGGAATGAAAAGGAAGTTATATTTACATTGAGGAAAACATCGTTGACACTTGATGACAGGATTCGTGACGGTGTGTTAAGTTTAATTTCAAGGATACCTTCTGATTTAAAGACGATGTCTGTTTTGAGAATTTATTATCAAGACAAGTTACCAGGTCCGATGGCTTCTTATTTGAAACAAAAAATTGAAAGCGCAATTGAGCAATACACTGGATTTGCTTTGATAAGTGATGAACAAATAAAACTTGTAAGTGTTAAGTATGAGAATATGACTTATTCAGCTGATGAAATTGGGACACCCGAAAATTTTGGGAAATACGCTGGTGCGAGAGTTGTAATAACTGGAAGTTATTGGGAAAGTAAAGATGCAATTGATTTAAATCTAAAAGCAACCGATGTTGATAAAAAAGTTGTTCTTTCAACAGCAAATGTTAATATACCGAAATCACTTCTTCCGGATATACCTCTTGCACCTGAAAATTATAATCCCAAAGTAGATGATGAGGTTATAAAAGCTGAAAATAAAGGCGGTGATTTGAAAGTTGAAGTTTGGGTTGACAGACCGGATGGAATTTATTACAAGGGTGATTCAATCAAAATTTTTGTGAGGGCAAATAAGGACTGTTACATTCAACTTGTTTATTATGATGCTCAAGGCAATGCGATACTTGTTTTTCCGCATAAGAAAGAATGGAACAATAAAATTGAAGGTGGGAAAATTTACAAAGTTCCGGGTGATTTTGTAATTCAACCGCCTTTTGGTCGCGAGATTTTGAAGGTCTTTGCAAGCGAAAAACCATTTCCTTTGCCAAGAGGTAAAGAACAGTATGGCTTGATTTTAATTGACAATCCAAATGTTTTTCTTTCAAATGTGCGTGGGATTGGGTTATCTTCGGAAACAAATTATGCTGAAAATAGCGTTGTAATCACAACTTTAAAAAGATAAAGAGGAAAAAGTTATGAGGAGTAAAATTTTAATTTCGGGAATTGTTCTGATCTTGCTGGCTGGTTTATGTCTTTCTCAAAATACAGGTTATCGTAAAAGCTGGGCTTTAATTGTTGGAATTAATGAATATCAAAGTTTGCCCAGGTTAAGTGGAGCTGTGAAAAGCGCTAAAATGATTCGTGAAAAACTTGTCCGTGAATTTGGATTTGATCCGGAAAATGTGATTGAACTTTATGATGATCAAGCAACGAGAGAAAATATATTGAAAGCATTTGATAAGTTGATGGACGCAAGAAGAGTGGCAAAAGACGATCGTGTTTTTATTTATTTTGGAGGTCATGGCATTACGAGAGCTGTTGCGGGTAAAGATAAAGGTTACATTATGCCCGTTGATGGTGTGATGGACAAATATGCAAGCAGTGCAATTTCAACGGATCAACTTCACGAATTTCAGGAAGCGATCCCGGCAAAGCATGTTTTCTTTGCGATGGATGCGTGTTACAGTGGAACCATTTTTACTCGCGGAATAGGTTTGAAAGGTGAAATTTTTACTTCAAAGAGTGAAGCGATTTTGAAATTTACATCGCGAAAAGCAAGAATTGCTATAACGGCAGGAAGCAAAGATGAACAGGTTGTTGACCTTTCTGATCAGGGGATAAGTGTTTTTTCGTTCTATTTTTTGAAAGGGCTTGATGGTGAAGCGGATGTTGATGGTGATGGAATAATCACTGGTTCTGAACTTGCGGATTATGTTTCTAAAAATGTCAGATTTAGGGCTCCACAAACACCACAATTTGGTAAATTGCCGGGTGATGAAGATGGTGAATTTATATTTGTCAAAACCTCTGCAAAGATAGCGGAGCAAAAAGAACAACCTGCGCCTGTTATAATTCAACCTGGTAAGCCGAAAGAAGAACCAAAACCTTTGCCAAGAGTTGTTGAGCGTAAACCAGCTGAAAAAGAAAAAAGAGAAACTGTTGTATCACAAACTCGTTATGGGAATCTGTGGGTTTATGTTTTGCTTGGTGGAAATGCAAATTTTCACTCAATAAAACAAGAAACCGGCTTTGGAAGTGAGGAAGTTTTTGAAAGCACAGATGGAGGTGGTGCAAGTGTAGGGGCTGGCTTGCAATACTTTTTTAATGAAAACATCGCTTTAAGTGTTAATTTGTTTTTAGATCAAAAGTATGGAAACTGGAAAATGAAACCATTTTCTGAAGTTATATCAGAAGGAGATGTATCTCTATGGGTGGATTTTGGACCTGATATAAATTATGATCCAAAGATTGCTTACTTTGTTGTCAATCCGATGTTTAATTACTATTTTGGAAAATTTTATCTCACTGCTGGGGTTTCTATTGGTTTTGTTTCAGAAAGTAAGTATAACTTCAAAGCAGGATATAGAGCCTACGATGGGTATGGAAATTTCATTGGAGCAGGAACATATGAAGAAAGCAGTGAAATTAAGGATACACAATTTAGGCTTGGTTTGCCAGTCGGAGTTGGATTTGATTTTTTGAAGTTCTCTAATTTTAAACTTTTTGCTGAGGCAAAATATGATTTAGGTATAACGCAAGTTACAAAAAATGACGATTGGAAAGTTTCATCACTTCAATTGATGCTTGGTTTAAGAATGGGTCTTTAAATTAATGACGGGAGCGTTTCAGCTCCCGTTTTTTTATTTTATCAAAATCATTCTCTTTGCTTCAACAAATTTATCCGCATACATTCTGTAAATGTAAACTCCTGAACTTACTTTCATACCGTTTAAGTCGGTTCCGTCCCAGATTGCAAGATGTTCACCGGCTGGTAAGACATTATCAACCAAAACTTTGACTAATCTTCCATTTATATCAAACACTGCAATTTGAACTTGTGTCTCAACTGGAATTCTAAATTTTATCGTTGTCGCTGGGTTGAATGGATTTGGATAATTCTGTTCAAGTTTGAAGCTTGCAGGATAAATATCAACAGAGACAAGTTTAAAGTTTGGTGTCAGTATGTCTCCATTTTGGTTTATAACCTCAACTTTTGATACTTCAATATTGTTTGTGCTGTTAAATTTTCCAGTTATGAAGAAAATTTCCCCATCTCCTGGTTCAAGTGCAGTTTCTGATTTTGAATGTAAATTGACTCTGACGAGATTGTTTTGAATTGTATAATCAAGTTTCATAACGCCTGCACTTCTTGGCATAAGCGAGACGAGTTCGGCGGTTGAACCTTCTTTGAGTTTAAATTCAATGTTAAGATTTTTAATTTTTTCATTGTTTCGCAATGATACCACGATTGATGAATAACTTATGTTAAATTTTATTTCAAGGTTACTTTCATCAAGTTTGATGATTTTCAATGTTATTCCATTTGCGGTTGCATTTAATCGTCTGACCTTTGGAGCTATCATAAGTAAATTTTCAAAGTTTATCCGAACGCTATCTCCGGGTGTAAAGTTTAAGACGGTGAATTTTATTTTTGCGATTGTTGTTTTCCCGGGATTGAACTCATAACCGTTATTTGCAAGCAGGACAAAGTTAGTTGTAACGCTATCGGGGGAATAGTATTTGAATAAGATATTGCTTCTTGTGGTGATAATAGTGTCAATTTTGATGGATGGTTTGTCCAGTTTTAAAGTTGCTTGAATACCCGAAACAGTATCAATGTTTGACAAAATAAGTTCAAGTTCGCCGGTTCGCGTGCTTATTTCAGTTTTCCCGTCAAGAAAAATTAGGTTTTGTGCATTTATTGTGAAACTTATCAGAGTTATCACAACCAGTATTTTTAATGTTTTCATCGTCATTTTTACGAGCTTGTTTTGTTTTAAATTCCAACATAATTTGTTATCAAGTATAGTGCCAATGATATTCCAAAGTTTGGTGCCAAATAAAGTTATTGAAAAACAATGAGATTATTATAATTAGCACTCCCAAGGTTCTATTTTGGTTAAAAATTTTGTATTTTTTACAAACATTTTTGTGTAATTTTGAAATGGTAAAATTGTGAAAATTCTGCTTTCTTATTGGAAATTTTTGGAAATAAGATTGATTTGGCTTAATTTTTAAGAAAAAAGGTTTTGCGGTTTATGAAGAATGGTGAACTGGTTACGGGAAAAGTTATAAGTGCGCACGGGACTTTTTTCAATGTTCAGGTTGAGGATAAGGTTGTTATGTGTAAATTGAGGGGGAAGATGCGACTTCAGGATAAAGTAAGCACAAGTCCGGTAGTGGCTGGAGATAATGTAAAGATAAGAATTCTTGAAGATGGAACTGGAGTAATAGAGGAAGTTCTTGAGAGGTTTAATAAGTTATACAGAAAAGCAAGTGGGAAAAAGGAACTTGAACATATTATCGTTGCAAACATTGATCAGGCAATTGTTGTTACTTCGTTTAATATGCCACATGTTCCGTGGGGATTTGTTGACAGATTGCTTGTTGCAAGTGAAAAGAACAACATTAAGCCAATTATCTGCATAAACAAGATTGACCTCATTGAAAAGTGGAAAGAGGTTAACGATTTTATAAAAGTTTATGGAAACAAGGTGGGATATGAAATAATCAAAACAAGTGCAGTTACAGGTGAAGGTTTGGATGAATTAAAAGCGATTTTAAAGGATAAAACAAGTGTTTTCGTTGGTCAATCTGGCGTTGGGAAGTCAGCATTGATAAATGCGATTGAGCCGGGTTTAAATGTGAGAACGACTGAGGTAAGCGAGAAAACAGGCAAAGGGAGACACACAACAACTCATACAGAACTTCACAAACTTTCGTTTGGTGGTTTCATAGCTGATACGCCGGGGATGAAAGAATTTGGTTTAAGCGGGATTGAAAAAAGTGAGCTCGGTTATTATTTCCCCGAATTTAGAAAATTCATAGAGCAATGTAAATTTTCAAACTGCACACATACCCATGAACCAGATTGCGCCGTTAAAGATGCGGTTCACAAGAAGCACATTGACAGGAGACGATATATGAGCTATCTTAACATTTTAAATTCACTTGGTGAGGATTAAGTTGTTGCAATAATTTAGATTTTTGAGTAACTTTGATTTGAAAAATTTAAGTTTAAAAATTCCGTGAGAAATGGCTTCGCAGGTGAAAAATATTGATTACAAAA
>Ga0105162_1001204_pt1 | contig 15326 bp, 25 predicted proteins | sample JNZ201metaG_FD_81532 | JGI IMG/M metagenome (GOLD analysis project Ga0105162, IMG submission 81532) | Hot spring microbial communities from Jinze hot spring, China to study Microbial Dark Matter (Phase II) - JNZ 20120812A | ecosystem: Environmental > Aquatic > Thermal springs > Hot (42-90C) >...
GAACTTATTTTACCAAAGGAAGAACTAAAAGAACCAGAATTTAAGACTCAAGAAATAAATCTACCATCGAAAACTTCTTCAGAAATAGAATTACCAACCCCTCCCCCTGAAGATGTTAAAAAAGAAACCACATTATCAATTAAAGAAAAAACTGAAATTTCTTCTTTAAATTTTCAGGCTTCTTTAGGTATTTCTAATTTCAGTTTTCTGCCTTTTCGAGAAATAAGATTGTCTAATTTAGATGAAAAAGAGTTAACAGAAAAATTAAAAAATTTCTTTCTAAAACAAGAAACGTCTGGTTTTTTAATTAATCTTGAAATAATTTCAAACGGAAAAAGAGTTCCTTTTAGTTTTATAAGAGATTATTTCTTAAAGCCATCGTTTACTCAAGATAAATCATTTTTTTATAACAATTTTGGTGAAAAATACAATCTTTTAATTTATTATTCTTTAACAAGAAAACACCCAATTTTAATAGTTGAAGTTAAAAATCCTAATTTAATTAAAGAATTTAACGAAAAATGGGAAAAAAATAGTTTAATTAAAGATATAGCTACTTTTTTTATAGATTATCCGTTAGGAAAATTAATAAAAAACTTTTCTAATAAAGAAATTAATAAAGTCCAATACCGCGTTGCTTATTTTGAAAACAATTCTTCCTTTTATTGGTTATTATATAATAATTATGTAATCTACGGAACAAACGAAAACAGCTTAGAAGAGGTTTTAAGTTATTTAAAATGATTAATCTTGAAGAATTTAAAAATAAACTTTTAAAAGAAAGAGAAGAGATCTTGCTTTTACTTGAAAATCTTGAGACTCAAAAAGAAGAATTAAAAGAAGAACCAACTTACGAAACAAGTGATTATGCTAATATTTATGAATTTCGTGAAGAAATACATCTTCAAGAAGAATCCCTTCGAAAACGGTTAACTTTAATTGATAAAGCTTTAAAAAAATTTGAAGAAGGGAAATACGGTATTTGTGAAAATTGTGGCAAAGAAATAGAGGAAATAAGATTAAATTTAGATCCAGCAACTCCTTATTGCCGCTCTTGTGCGAGTAAATTCTTGGTTTAGAGATAAATTTCTTAAAATGGTTAAAATTCGCAATTTTGCTATTATAGCTCATATCGATCATGGAAAATCTACTTTAGCTGATAGATTTTTGGAGATTACAAAGACAGTTCCTAAAGAAAAACTTATTCCTCAATATTTAGATAGATTGTCTTTAGAAAGAGAAAAGGGTATAACGATTAAAATGCAACCCGTGACAATGAAATACAAAGATTTTTTCTTAAATTTAATTGATACCCCTGGACATGTTGATTTTTCCTACGAAGTTTCTCGAGCTTTAGCTGCTGTTGAGGGAGCAATTCTTTTAATTGACGGCACTCAAGGAATTCAAGCTCAAACTGTTTCTAATTTTGAATTAGCTAAAAAGCAAAACTTAAAAATTATTCCAGCGATAAATAAAATTGATTTAGAAATAAAAAATTTAGATGAATTAATGTTAGAAATCTATGAATTAACCGGAGAGGAGGAAATTTATCTTATTTCGGCTAAAACAGGGAAAGGCATTGAGGAACTTTTAGAAGGAATTATTAAAAAAATTCCCCCACCACAAATTGAAAAAAGTAAATATTCTCAAGCTTTAATTTTCGATTCTCATTTTGATCCTTATAAAGGAGTTATAGCTCATATCAGGGTTTTTAGAGGAGAATTTAAAAAAAATGAATTTGCTTTTTTAAAACAAAAAAATTATAAATTCAAAATTCTTGAAGTTGGTATTTTTAAACCTGAACTTTTTGAAGTTGATGTTTTAAGCGAAGGAATGATTGGTTATTTAGCTACCGGAATAAAAGACCCAGGAATTTTAAAAATAGGAGAGACAATAACTTTAGATCCAGATTCTCCTCCTCTTCCTGGTTATGAAGAACCTGTTCCCAATGTTTTTGCTAATATTTTTCCTAATGATGAAAAAAAATATGAAGTTTTTAAAGAAAATGTTTTAAAACTTCATCTTAATGATCCAGCTATATTTCTTCAGCCGTGCGCTCATCCTCTTTTGGGCAAAGGTTTTACTGTTGGTGCTTTAGGGCTTTTACATTTAGAGATTTTTGAAGAAAGATTGAAAAGAGAATTTGGGACAGAAATTTTTATTTCAGTGCCATCGGTTAAGTATTTAGTGAAACTTAGAAATCAAAAAATTCTTGAAATTAAAAATGCTCAAGAATTGCCCGATGAGTTTCAAATAGAGGAAATTTTAGAACCAATTGCTAATGTTGAAATTTACTCTCCATTAAATTTTTTGGAAGGTATTTCTCTTTTAATTAAAGAACATAGAGGAGAAATTATAAAAATTGATTATGAACAAAGAATAATAAAAATTTCTGCAAAATTGCCTCTTGAAGAAATTGTTTTTGGGTTTTTTGATGAACTTAAATCTCTTTCTTCAGGTTATGCTTCTTTAAAATGGACTTTTTCTCATTATGAAAAAAGTGATTTAGTTAAGTTAGATATTTTAATTGCTGAAGAAAAAGAACCAAGTCTTTCAAGAATAGTTCCTCGGGAAAAAGCAGAAAGAATTGGAAGAAAAATTCTTTTAAAACTAAAAGAACTTTTACCTCGTCAAGAATTCCCTGTTAAACTTCAAGCAAAAGTTAATAAAAAAATTATTGCTCGCGAAACAATACCTGCTATTTATCGAGATATTGCTGGTTGGCTTTATGGTGGTGATCGAACAAGAAAAATGAAATTGTGGCAAAAACAGAAAAGAGGAAAGAAAAAATTGGAAAAAATTTTTAAAGGTAAAGTTAAAGTACCAAACAATGTTTTAAAAGAGATTTTAAAAACGAGATGAGATTTTTGGTTCAAAAAATTAAATCTTTAAAAATTTATAAAGAAGAAAAACTAATTTTAAAACTTAATGATGAACCTTGTTATTTAGTTTATGTTGGTATTGAAAGGGACGACGATAATAAAGATCTCCAGGAAATTGTTAAAAATTTCGAAGACCTTCAAATTATCGAGGAAGGAGGTAGGTTTTTAAAGAAAATTAAAGAAATTAAACCAAAATTGGTTTTTGTTTCTAATATTACTCTTTTAGCTAATTTTTCTAAAGGAAGGATAAATTTTAATAGTTCAATTAATTCACAATTAGCCAAAGAAATTTTCGAAAATCTTATTGGATTATTTAAAAATTATGGCTATAATGTTTTTAGTACTGATTTTGGAAGCTATCTTGAAATTGAAAGTCTTAATCAAGGCCCTATTAATTTTTATTTAACTTTTTAATGATTAATTTTCTTTTAGGATTTTGGACAGCTGATCTTCTTTTTTCTTTAGTTTTTTATTTTAAAAAAGAAATAATCGTAAATTTAAATCAAAAACTCGTTTTCTTTTCAATCATCGTCGATATTTTTCTTTTAGCAGTTCTTTTTCTTATAAAACATGGACAAAAAATTTCAAGATCTTAAAAATCTTAGACATTCTTTGGCTCATCTTTTAGCAAGTGCTTTTTTAAAAATTGACCCTGAAGCAAAATTAGGAATTGGACCAACGACTGAAGAGGGTTTTTATTATGATTTTTTGCCATCAATAAAAATTGATGAAAGTTATCTTGAGAAACTTGAAGAAATAATGAAAGATTTAATTAAGCAAAATTTAAAATTTGTTGGCAAAAAAATTAGTTTTTCTGAAGCAAAAAAGATTTTTAAAAATCAACCATTTAAACTTGAACTTATAGATGATTTAAAAAAATACGGAACAACCGAATATCACGAAATTCAGCTTATTAAAGAAAAAAAGAAAAAACCCAAAAAACTAAACAAGATAACAATTTATCAAACAGGAGATTTTATTGATTTATGCCGAGGTGGTCATGTTAAAAATACTAAAGAAATAAATCCTAATTCGTTTAAACTTACAAAAATTGCTGGTGCTTATTGGCGAGGAGATGAAAAACGACCAATGCTTTTAAGAATTTATGGGGTTGCTTTTAAAACAGAAAAAGAATTGAAAGAATATTTGGAAAGACAAGAAATAGCTGAAAAATATAATCACCGCGTTTTAGGTGAAAAATTAAAAATTTTCTTAATTAGTAATTATGTTGGTAAAGGATTGCCACTTTTAATGCCTAACGGTGAAAAGATAAAACATATCTTAATGAACTATATGAGAAAAAAAGAAGAAAAATACGGTTATACTTATGTTTCAACCCCCCACATTGCTTCTTATAAACTTTACGAAAAAAGTGGTCACTTGGTTTATTATCAAAAAGATATGTTTAAAGTTGTTGATCCTGAAGGTGAAGATTTCTATTTAAAACCAATGAATTGTCCTCATCATCATATGATTTATCAAGAATTAGTTAAAAGTTATCGTGATTTACCATTAAGACTTGCTGAGGCTGGTTCTGTTTACCGTTATGAAAAATCTGGAGAAGTTTATGGTTTAATGAGAGTTAGAGGTCCAATTACACAAAATGATTCTCATATTTACACAACTGAAGAGAATCTTGAAGAAGAATTTAATAAAGTTTTAGATTTGTTTTTCGAAGTTTTTAATGAAATAAAGGTTATAAAAGACTACTGGTTTAGGTTATCTTTACCTGATTTTTCAGGAAAAAATAAAGAAAAATATGGAGGCGATTTAAAACTTTGGAAGTGGGCAAGTAGATTGATTAAAGATATTTGTAAAAAAAGAAAACTTGAATTAGTTGAAGGAATTGGAGAAGCTGCTTTTTATGGACCTAAACTTGATATTCAGATTAATAATATTTATGGAAAGGAAGAAACTTTAGCTACTATTCAAGTTGATATTTTGGTTCCCAAAAGAATGGGCCTTATTTATATTGATAGAAAAGGGAAAGAAAAAAACCCAATTGTTATCCATCGAGCAATTTTAGGTTCCTATGAGAGATTTATAGGTTTTCTTTTAGAAGCAACTCGAGGTGAACTTCCTTTGTGGCTTGCTCCAATTCAGGTAGTTATTTTGCCTGTAAGTGAAAAGAATTTAGCTTATGCTCAAAATGTTTTAGCTTTAATTAAAGAAAAAGGGTTTCGGGGAGAAATTAGAAGCGAGGAATCTTTGTCAAAAAGGATTTTATTAGCTGAAGAAGAAAAAATTCCTTTAATGGTGGTTGTTGGCGAAAAAGAGGAAAAAAATAGAACAATTTCTTTGAGAATTAAAAGAGAAGGAGATCTTGGTGAGGTAAAAATTGAAAAGCTTTTTGAGATATTAGAAGAAAGGAGTTTGTAGTGTTAATACTTGATTTTCGGAATACCCGTTACATGTTTGAGAAATTTTGAAGGATTCGTTAGGGCACCCTTTTTATTGACTTTTTTTAAAAAATTATGATAAAATTTGAAAAATAACCTAAAATTTTTGAAAATTTATATTAAATGAGGTCGCTTTTTATTTTTGTCTTAAAAAATTAAAAAATGGCAGCAGCAAAATTTGAAAGAACAAAACCCCATATTAATGTTGGAACAATCGGGCATATTGATCATGGAAAAACAACTCTAACCGCAGCGATACTTTATATTCTTAAGCTTAAAGGACTTGTGGAAAAAGCATTATCTTATGAAGAAATTGATAAAGCTCCAGAGGAAAAATCAAGAGGAATAACTATCAACATTCATCACTGTGAATATGAGACTGAGAAAAGACACTACGCTCATATCGACTGTCCTGGTCATGCGGATTATATTAAAAATATGATTACGGGTGCAGCTCAAATGGATGGAGCAATTCTAGTTGTTGCAGCAAATGATGGAGTTATGGCCCAAACAAGAGAACATATTTTATTAGCTCGTCAGGTTAATGTTCCGGCAATTGTTGTTTTCATTAATAAAGTCGATATGGTACCCGATAAAGAATTGGTTGATTTAGTTGAAGAAGATGTTAGAGCTGAACTTAAAAAACATGGTTATCCAGGTGATGAAGTTCCAGTAATTCGTGGTTCTGCTCTAAAAGCTTTAGAAGCAAAATCACTTGACGATCCATGGGCAAAGCCAATTCTTGAACTTCTTGATGCTTTGGATAATTATATCCCTGAACCAGTAAGAGAAATTGATAAACCATTCTTAATGCCCATTGAAGATACTTTTTCAATTGAAGGAAGAGGAACAGTTGTTACTGGAAGAATTGAAAGAGGAAAAATTAAACTTAATGAAGAAGTAGAAATAATTGGTTTAAAGCACGACATTCTTAAAACGGTAGTTACTGGAATTCAAATGTTTCATAAAGATATGGATGAAGCTATTGCCGGCGATAACGTTGGTCTTCTTTTAAGAGGAGTTAAAAAAGAAGACGTTGATAGAGGTATGGTTGTTTGCAAACCAGGTACAGTTACTCCTCATACTGAATTTGAAGCTGAAGTTTATGTTTTAACTCCCGAAGAAGGAGGAAGACATACTCCATTTACTTCAGGATATAAGCCTCAATTTTATTTTAGAACTACCGATGTTACTGGAGAAATTACTTTACCCCAAGGAATTGAGTTTGTTAATCCTGGTGATAACGCTAAAATAAAAGTTTCATTAATTTATCCAATTGCTATTGAGGAAGGTTTAAGATTTGCTATTCGTGAAGGAGGAAAAACAGTTGGTGCGGGTGTGGTGACTAAAATCTTGAAATAAAAAATAAAATGCCTAAAATTCAAAATAAGACAGAAAATAAAATAAGAGTTAGATTTAAATCTTACGATCACCGACTTTTAGATAAATATTTAAAGGAATTTGTTAATGTTTTAAAGAAAGAGGGAGTTCAGATTAGGGGTCCGGTTCCCTTACCTACAGAAATTAAAAGATATACTGTTAATCGGTCACCATTTATTTATAAGGATTCTCGAGAACAATTTGAAATTATTATTCATAAAAGATTGATTGACGTTATTAATCCAACACCAAGAATTTTAGAAATTTTTAATTCTCTTGATTTACCCGCTGGTATTGAGGTTGAAATAAAAATCTACTAAAAATTTAAACTTAATCTCTTAAAAATTATGATTTTAGAGTTAAAACCAAAATTTTTGTTAGGAAAGAAATTGGGAATGACTCAAATTTTTAAGAATGATTTTACTATTCCGGTAACAGTTATTCAAGCTGGTCCTTGTAAAGTTGTTGGATTGAAAACTAAAGAAAAAGATGGTTATTCAAGTGTTATTTTAGGATTTGGAGAACGAAAGAGGATAAAAAAACCTCTCCAAGGAATTTTAAAAGATTTAGGTAACTTTGAAGTGATAAAAGAATTTAGAATTCCTGGACAAAGTTTAAGTAATTTTAAAATAGGAGATATTTTAACAGTTGATATTTTTGAAATTGGCGAATTTGTAAATATCAGAGGAAAAAGAAAAGCTAAGGGTTTTCAGGGTGTGGTTAAAAGACATGGTTTTAGTGGAGGTCCTAAGAGTCATGGTCAAGAAGATAGATTGAGACATCCAGGTTCAATTGGTGGAACTAACCCTCAGAAAGTAATTAAAGGAAAGAAAATGGCAGGAAAAATCTCACCAATATTTGTTACAGTGAAAAATTTAGAAATTGTTGATATTCTTCCTGAAAATAATTTACTTGTTGTTAGAGGAAGTGTTCCTGGTTCTAATAAAGCCATTCTTGAAATAAGAAGTAATTTTCTAACTAATAAAGGAAATATTTACCTTTATAAAGAATCATTAAAATCAGTTTAGAGATTTAAAAGCAAATGAAAATTCCTGTTTATAATTTAAAAGGAGAAAAGATTGAAGAAATAGATTTACCAGAAGAGAAATTTTCTCTTCCTTTTAACCATGCTTTGGTCCATCAAGTAATGAGATGGCAAATGATGAATTCTTATTTTCCTTATGCTCATACTAAGACAAGAGGTGAAGTAAGTGGTGGAGGAAGAAAGCCTTGGCCACAAAAAGGAACCGGAAGAGCAAGACACGGTTCAATAAGATCACCGATTTGGAGAGGTGGGGGAGTGACTTTTGGTCCAAGAAAAGAAAAAAAGAGAGAATTGAAAATTAATAAAAAAATGAGAAGAAAAGCAATTTTTATTGTTATTTCAGAAAAAATTAGAAGAAATTTATTAAAAGTTTTTGAAAAGTTTGATTTTGCTAAAAAAACTAAAAAAGCTGAAGAATTTTTAAAAAATTTTTTGGAAGAAAGAAAAACAAAAAAGAAAAGAGAAACAGTTCTCTTAGTAACGGAAAACGATTCCAAAGAAATTAATTACGCTGTAAGAAATTTGCCCTATGCTAACACTATTTCAGCAAGAAATTTAAATATTCTTTCTCTTTTAAACCATAAATATATTTTTTTAGAAAAAGGAGCGATTCAAAAAATTCAAGAAACTTTTAAAATTTAACCATGTCCTTGTGGGATAAAATTTGGGGAGGTAAAATTTGGGGTAAGAAAAAGAAAGAAAAAGAAGAAGAAAAGAAAGAAGAAATTAGAGAAATACCTGTATCATTAGGAAGCCAGTACTTATTTATTCCTTATATAAGCGAAAAAAGTTTAAAACTGGCAAGGGAAGAAAACGTTTATACTTTTCTAGTTGATCCAAAATTGAATAAAAATCAAATTAAACAAATTATTAAAAGCAATTTTAAAGTAAATCCGCTAAGTATTAGAACCATTAATTACCCCAAAAGAATTAGAGGAGTTTTTCGAATAAAAAGCAAAAGGCCAAAGTTTAAAAAAGCTCTAATAAAACTTAAAGAAGGCGAAAGTTTACCATTTTTCGAAACATAGTTTAAATTTTATGGTAAAATTAAAATATATTGCCCTAATTTTTTTTATTTTTTAAAAAAATGCCGGTAAAAATTGTTAAGTCAAGAAGTAAAAGTAAGATTGTCAAGGGTGTAATTGATTATAAGAAAGTTTTAACAACTGATGAACCTTATAAACCTCTTTTAATTTCTCTGAAAAAAAGAACTGCCAGAAATAACCAAGGAAGAATTACTACGAGGTTTCGTGCTAATCCTTATCATCGAAGACTTTATCGATTAATTGATTTTTCCCGTTTAGATAAAAAAGATATTCCTGCTAAAGTTGAAACAATTGAGTATGATCCTAACCGAACAGCTTTTATTATGCTTGTTTGTTATAAAGATGGAGAAAGGAGGTATCATTTGGCTCCTTCGGAGATTAAAGTTGGAGATGAAATAATTTGTAGCGAAAATGCTGAAATTAAATTAGGCAACCGTCTTCCTTTAAAAAATATTAATCCAGGAACAGAAATTTTTGAGATTGAGATTTTTCCTGGTTCTGGTGGAAAGCTTATAAGATCAGCAGGAAGTTTTGGTGTAATGTTAGGAATTGAAGGTGACTATGCGATTATTAAACTTCCTTCAGGAGAAATAAGAAAAATTCATAAAAATTGTTATGCAACAATTGGTAGGGTTTCTAATTCAGATTACCGGAATGTAGTTGTCGGAAAAGCAGGAAGAGCAAGATGGAAGGGATGGAGACCACATGTAAGAGGAAGTGCCATGAATGCTAGAGATCATCCTTACGGTGGTGGTGAAGGTAAAACTACAAGAGGAACGCGAAAACCTAAAGATCCTTGGGGAAATGTTACTGGTGGAAGAAAAACAAGATCACCTCGAAAACCGTCGACGAAATTTATCTTGCAAAGAAGACCAAGAAAAAGATAATGGGAAGAAGTTTAAAAAAAGGAGATTTTGTTGATCCAAAATTAATCAAGAAAGTAATGAAGGTAAAATCTTTGCCCCGTGATGAATGGGACAAACATCCTATAAAAACTTGGTCTCGTGATTCGACAATTACTCCGGAAATGATTGGCTTAGTTTTTGAAGTTCATAATGGGAAACAATTTATTAAAATAAAAGTGATCGAAGATATGGTTGGTCATCGTTTGGGAGAATTTGCTCCGACTCGTAAATTTATTCGTCACGGTGGAAAAGCTGCTCGAGAATTAGAAAGAAAATTAGCAGCTGGAAGTTCTCAGAAATGACAGATGTTAAAGCAAAATTAAGTTATTTAAGAATGAGTCCCCGAAAAGTCCGAGTTGTGAGTAAAATAATAAAAGGTTTAGATATTGAAAGAGCCGAAAGAGAACTCTTATTTCGAAATAAAAAAGCAGCTAAAGTTTTACTTAAACTTCTTCGATCAGCTGTAAACAATGCTTTGCAAAAAGGATTAGATAAAGGTAAACTTTATGTTAAAAACGTTCTTGTTAATAAAGGACCAACACTTAAGAGATATTATTTTAAAGCTGGCGGTCGCGTTGGAAGGATAGAGAAAAAAACTTCTCATATTGAAATTATTTTAAGTGAAAAATAAAAAATGGGTCACAAGGTTCCACCTTATGCTTTAAGAATAGGAATAAATAGAAATTGGAGATCACGTTGGCTTTTTAGTAAAAAAACTGCTGTTTTTTTAGAAGCTGATTATTTAATAAGGAAAACAATTGATGAATTGTTTCCGAAAGCAGGGATTATTGATGTAATTATCGAAAGAAAGAGTTTGGATCATTGTAGAGTTGACGTTTTTTCCGTTAAACCAGGAGTTATTATTGGAAAAGATGGACAAAATCTTAAAAAACTTTACAAAAAAATAGAAAAAGTTTTGAAACCTCTTTTTCAAAGACACAATTTAACTTATCCAACTCTTGAAATAAATGTAGTTGAAATTAAAAAACCAAATCTCTATGCTGCCTATTTAGCGGAACAAGCAGCTTTACAAATTGAAAAAGGTGGAAGAGTAAGGACTGTTCTCAAAAACATTGTTGAAAAAGCTAAAAATACAAAAGAAATTCAAGGAATTAAAATCAAAGCTTCGGGAAGATTGGATGGTGCTACTATCCATCGTCATGAAACCGTTAGTTGGGGAAAAATACCCTTATCAAAGTTAATTGCTGATATTGATTATGCTTCGAAAATAGCTTTTACTAAATATGGTATTATCGGAATCAAGGTTTGGCTTTATCGGGGCGACAAAATAGGTTATTTTGATAATGTTACAGCCTAAAAAGTTAAAATATCGTAAAGCTTTTAAAGGTAGATCATTAAAAAGAAAAATTATTACTAAAGGACATCTTTTGGTTCATGGTGAAATGGGTTTAAAATCTTTAGAAACAAAAATGATTGATAGCAGAGAAATTGAAGCTGCTATTAACGAATTAAAGCGAAGATTAGGAAAAAAAGGTAGATTTTGGTTAAGAATTTTTCCTCATAAACCGAAAACCAAGAAACCACCTGAAGTAAGAATGGGAGGAGGAAAAGGAGATGTTGAAACTTATGTAGCAATAGTAAGACCAGGAACCATTATGTTTGAAGTTAGTGGTCTACCAGCAAATGATTTAAAAAAAGTATTATATCATGTTCAACGAAAATTATCGGTTAAAACTAAAATTGTTTCTGAAATTTAACCCATGAAAGCCAAAGATTTAAGAAATAAAACAATTGAAGAATTGAAAAAATTAGAGCAAGAATTAAGAAAAAAAATTCAAGAACTTAGAATAGCAAAAAATTTAAAAAAATTAGATAAACCACATCTTTTAAAATTGACCCGAAAAGATCTAGCACGAGTTTTAACGGTTATTAATGAAAAATTAAGAAGTCAAAAAAAATGAGGAAGCGTGTTATAGGAAAAGTTATTTCCGATCGAATGAATAAGACAAGAGTTGTCGTGAGAGAAGTCTTACGAAAACATCCTCTTTATGGTAAATATTATAAACATCGAACAAAATATTATGTTCATGATGAAAAGAATGAGTCGAAAATAGGCGATTTTGTTTTAATTGAAGAAACAAGACCCCTTTCAAAGTTAAAAAGGTGGCGCTTAGTAAAAATAATTAAATCAATTCAAAAATGATTCAAAGACGAACAATTTTAAAGTGTGCCGATAATTCTGGAGCCTTAAAACTTCAATGTATTGGAATTGTTAAAAAAGGAAATGCTCGTTATGCTGAAATTGGTGATATTATTACTTGTTCTGTTAAAGAAGCTGAACCACGAAGAGAAATTCAAAAAGGAATGGTTGTTAGATGTTTAGTTGTTAGACAAAAAAAACCATTTAGACGAAAAGATGGTACTTATATTAGATTTGAGGAGAATGCTTGTGTAATTCTTCGTGGAGAAAAAGATATTTATGGCACTAGAATTTTTGGTCCAATTCCAAGAGAAATTAAAGAGCTGGGTTACGAAAAAATCGCTAATCTAGCTCCGGAAATTGTTTAGGAAAATGAATAAAATCAAAAAAGGTGACACCGTATTAATAGTTAAAGGGAAAGATAAAGGAAAGAAAGGCAAAGTGATAAAAGTGATTCCTAAAGAAATGAGAATTGTTATTGAAGGATTAAATTTAGTAAAAAAACATGTGAAACCAAAAAGAGCAGAAGAAAAAGGAAGGATAATAGAAATTCCTGCTCCAATTTCTTGGAGTAATGTTAGATTGATTTGTCCTTCATGTTCTAAACCAACAAAAGTCGGTTTTCGTTCTGAAAAAAATAAAAAGGTCAGATATTGTAAGAAATGTAAAAATTCTATAGACTAAAATGCCCTTAAGAGAGACTTTTTATTCCCATATAATTCCTCAACTCAAGAAAGAATTGAACTTAAAGAATGATTTAAGAGTTCCTCGGCCTCTTAAAGGAATTGTTCAAATTGGTATTGGGAAATTAATTTCAACTCATCCAGAAAATAAAGATAAGATTATTGAAGATGCTTCATACGTTATTTCCATGATAACAGGACAAAAACCAAAATTAGTTTTAGCAAAAAAGTCAGTAGCTGGTTTTAAGTTAAGAAAAGGTATGCCAGTTGCTGTTTTAGTTACTTTAAGAAAAAAGCGACTTCTCGATTTTATTGAAAGACTAATAACCTATGCTCTTCCGCGAGCAAAAGATTTTAAGGGAATCTATCCTAATCATCTTGATAAAAAAGGAAATCTTAATTTAGGTTTTAAAGAAGTAAATATTTTTCCTGAAGCAATTTCTGATAAAATTAAATATAGTTTTGGTTTTGAGGTAAATCTTGTTGGTTCAGGAAAAACAAAAGAGGAAAATATTAAACTTTGGTCATTTTTAGGGTTTCCTTTAAAAATATAATGCCAAGCAAAGCCCAAATAGAAAGATGGAAAAGAGAACCGAAATATAAAACAAGAAAAAGAAATTTCTGTTTTCGTTGTGGAAGAACAAGAGGATATTTTCGTGATTTTAATTTATGTCGAATTTGCTTAAGAGAAATGGCTCATAGGGGCGAAATTCCTGGACTTAAAAAAGCCAGTTGGTAATCATGGTTATGACTGATCCTTTAGGAGACATGTTAGTAAGAATTAAGAATGCCTTAGCTGTAAAAAAAAATAAAGTAGAAATTCCTTATTCTAAATTAAAAATTGCCGTTTTAAAAATATTGAAAGATCATAATCTTATAGAAGATATAAAAGTTTCTGGCGAGGGAATAAAGAAAAAAATTATTGTTTATCTTAAATATGATGAAAATGGAGCACCTCTAATCGAAGATTTAATTAGAGTTTCCAAACCAGGAAGACGAGTTTATATGGGTTATCGTGATTTTAAAAAATTAAGATCAGGTTTTGGTTTTAGAATCGTCTCTACTTCTCGAGGAATTATGACAGATGTTGAAGCTAGAAAAAGAAAATTGGGCGGTGAAATTATTTGCGAAGTAAGATAATGTCTAAAATAGGTAAAAAACCGATAAATATTCCTGAGAATGTTAAGGTGGAGATTAATGGTTCTTTGGTTAAAGTTTGGGGACCATTGGGAAATTTAGAATTCGAGTATCCGTCTCATATTTTTAAGATCGAAAAAGAAAATAACATTTTAAAAATAATCCCTCTTCAAGAATTAGATAAAAAAACAAAACCCTTATGGGGAACAATTCGAAGTATTCTTAATAATAAAATTCTTGGAGTATCACAAGGATTTAAAAAAACCCTTATTCTTCAAGGCCTTGGTTATAATGCCGAGATAAAAGGTAATAAGATTGTTTTCAGATTAGGTTTTTCTCATTTAGTTGAGGTTGAAATACCTCAAGGAATTGAAATTGAACTTAAGCAAGAAAAAGGAAGAGTTATTATAATTATTAAAGGAATAGACAAAGAAAAAGTTGGTAATTTTGCAGCGAAAATAAAATCTCTTAAGCCAGCCGATAGATATCATCTTAAAGGTTTTATGTACGAGGGCGAGTTTATTCCGACTAAACAAGTCAAAAAACTTGGTAAATAGAGATGTTAAAATTATCGAAAAAAGAAAAAAGAATAAAAAGACACAAAAAGATAAGAAAGAAGATTTTTGGAACTCCAGAAAGACCAAGACTTTCTTTTTATAAAACAAATCAACATGTTTATGCTCAGGTTATTGATGATACTCAAGGAAGAACTCTTGTATCTGCTTCAAGTCTTGAATTTAAGAATCAAAAATTAACAAACAAAGAGAAAGTTTTAAAAACAGCCGAAATTTTAGCTCAAAGACTTAAAGAAAAGAACATTTTTCAAATAGTTTTTGATCGCGGTGGTTTTAGTTACAAAGGTCGAACCAAAGATTTTGCTGAAGCTTTGAGAAGATTGGGAATTAAGTTTTAAATTTTAAAAATGATCAAAGAGAATTTCCAATACGAAATACTTGATCTTGCAAGAACAGCTAAAGTAACTGAAGGAGGAAAAAGATTGAAAATAAGAGCCGCTGTGGTTATTGGTGATTTAAATGGTAAGATTGGCTTTGGTGTTGGTAAGGGTCAAGATAAAAGCGATGCTTTTCAAAAAGCAATTTTTCAAGCACAAAAAAATTTAATTAATGTTCCTATTGTTAATGGAACCCTACCTTTTGAAGTTAGAGCTAAATTTAAAAGTTCAGAAGTTTTATTAAAACCCGCTAAACCGGGAAAAGGTTTAATTGCTGGAGGTCCGGTAAGAAAAGTGCTTTTTCTTGCTGGTTATAAAGATGCAACAGCTAAAATTTTAGGTGTTACCAAAAATAATTTTACAAATGCTTTAGCTACTATTAAGGCACTAGAAAAGTTGGCTAATATTTATGAAAATAAATTAAAATTAAAAGATATTTTAGAAAAAAAGAAAAATGGTTCAAATTAATGAAATAAAATTTAAATTAAAGAAAAAGAAAAGAATTGGACGAGGAGGTAAGAGAGGAAATTATTCAGGAAGGGGGATAAAAGGACAAAAAGCAAGAGCAGGTGCAAAAATTAGACCAGCTTTAAGAGATATTATTTTGAAATTTCCAAAGAAGAGAGGGGTTGGAAATATAAAAATTGAAAAAAAGATTTTAGAAATAAATCTCGATTGGATTAATAAATTTTTTAATGATGGTGAATTGGTTACTCCTGAAAGGATTTTAAATAAA
>Ga0105162_1001206_pt1 | contig 15317 bp, 6 predicted proteins | sample JNZ201metaG_FD_81532 | JGI IMG/M metagenome (GOLD analysis project Ga0105162, IMG submission 81532) | Hot spring microbial communities from Jinze hot spring, China to study Microbial Dark Matter (Phase II) - JNZ 20120812A | ecosystem: Environmental > Aquatic > Thermal springs > Hot (42-90C) >...
CATAAACAGAAACCTCTAAGTAAGCCAATGAATTTTTTCCGATCTATTATTCTCGATAAGTCTAGTAGCAGATCTATTACCGGGCTTGTTGCATCTATGTTTGAGAAACATCTTGCTAAACAGTCTACTCTCCTACTTGATTTTAAATTGATGATGCTGTGTAAGTATAGTGTGTATAGTTTGAAGAAACGTGTTGAGAATTCGTCGAATACTACTGTGATAGTTCTACCTTCTCTCTTCTCAAATACTTTAACATAACCGTACTCTAGTAGTGATTGGTTATATAGCAGCCATCTCCTGATGAACTCTGGTTTCAATACTTTCTTTAAAACCCCGGTTAAATCACCGGATTCGTAGAAGCGGACTAGATAATACGGTTTCCGGGATTCAATGAGCATAGATACGGCTTTCATAGACCTCTTACTTACTTTAGACATGTTTAAACCCTTTTACACTCTTTTATCGTAAACTCCATTAGAGTTGCTACCGGCTGAGTAGGTTCAAACAATATTCCTAGATTCTGCTTAATCCTCTTGAGATTTTCTATCGATAGATCTTTTACCTTAATGTTTACCTCTAAATCTTCTTTTCCAATCGCTGGTATAATTCTTGATATAGTATTGGAATCCGCGTTTTCGAATTCAATCTTTATAACTTCCTCTTTATTAATCGTTTTCACCATTCCAGTTATACGGACTCTGGAATTACCGAATTCCTTTAGAAGAGTGTGTAGTCCATGTACTGCAAATTTCTTTAAAACTCCTTTTATTTCAATACTTTTAATCTCAATTCTTCTACCAAGCACTTCTTGTTCAAGAATTGAACTAATCTCATCTATTTTAATCTTCTTCTCAACACATAACTCTCCTCTAACTCTAATCTTAGCAAGTACTTTAGCAGAATGTTTATAACCACCTTGTTCTTCAGCTCTCAAAATAGCTGTATACTCACCTGGTTCACTTATTTCAGTAGTTATTTCAAACCTACCAGGCGTAGTGACTATTTTCTCCACAGGTTTTCCAATTAGTTTATTATCAGGATCTCTAATCTCTAGTGATACTTTAACATTGTATCTCTCATCCGACACTGTTTGCCCATATACTTTCAAAAAAGCTCTTTGATCAAACTCTAGAATCTGAGGTTCTCCATCTCTATATGGTATATCATTTACATTATGTATTGTTACATAAAATACTCTTGAAGGCTTTTCTTCAATTAAAACTACGGGATATTTCGATAAAGCTAAAGCTAGTTTAGAATCATCTTCAAACGACGCTATGAATTCTTCAAATTCTCTCTGCTCACTCGGCGTGTAAACGATTAGTTTCTTAACAACTTTTTCACCCGGTTTAACCTCAGCTAGTTTTCTCAATTTATTAATATAATCTCTTACAATGATTCTAGGCGATACTATTTCAGTATCAGTTAGTTTTACATATCTTCTCTGAAGCTCGTTCAACACATCTCTATTCCAATCATGAAGTGTTAAATCCTTCTCTATCCTCTCACGTATTAAACTCTCAGCTTCATCTCGAGAATACGGATGTTTCAACCAAAAGATCTTGTCATTATATTTAAATGCAATCAAATTATTTACATAAGCTGTTTCAAGAACTTTCTCGAAATCTTTAAAACTCAATAAATGCGGTCTTATACTTATCGAATTCAGTAATTGATTCCATAAATCACTAACTCTTATAGGTTTCTTAACAGAATAATCTATATCCCATACATCACTCCATTCTTTAAGCTGACTTACAATATCACTCCACTCTAGTTTAGTTAAAACACCTCTCTTCTCAAGAGATTCCTCGAGATACCTACTTAGAACCGAGAGATCTTTAACTTCATCTTCTAAAGGCCTTAGATCAACCTCATACTTAATTCTCTGTAAACCAACAATAGCTTTCTTCAAAATAGTATATATTGTTATAAAAATATATTTCTCAGTTTCACGTCTAATATCTTCTAACATTTTATACACATAATCCATTTCCTCTTTTCCAACAAGTGTTTTCAAAAAATCTCTCTCATTTTTCAAATCCTCAATTACTTTGAAAACTTTGAGAATACTTTTAACAAAATCTTTAACAGTTAAAGGCTCACTACCAATAACTCTCCTAAGTTTATCCGTATAGTATAGTCCAAACTCTCTCGGATCTTTATTAAGCTCCGGTAGTAGTAAAACTACATTGTTTCTCCTCAACACCAGGTCTTGTATAGACGGTGAAGGTTCTTCTAAACCAAGATATATTACTAGCGTTGGTTCATCAGTACTCTCAATATCTCTCTCAACAATATCTTCTATCTCTTTCTCTCTACTTGTGTAAATCAATATTATGTTTTTAACATATTTCCCAGGTCTAAAGGATTTTCTCTGTACCAACTGCTCTAATTTAGTAAGAGCATCGAAATCCGTAGTCGTTAAATATCTTTGTCTTATAATTGTTAAAATATCTGGAAGTAGAGCATATAGTACTTTATCATCACTCAGTTTAGTGAGATATATTGACGAATCTTCTAGTTCTTTAAATACATTAACAACATCAGCTCCCGTAATAACCTCCATTACTATTGGATCATATATTAATACTGGTAATTCACCGATTTTCGGATATAGTTTAACCGCACTACTGCTTTTACTACCTTGACCGGGTATTGTAGATAACCATATTGTTCTAGCTAAACAAGCTTTTACAATACTTTTAGCTTCCTCTCTATCGAGAGGATAAACAATATGTGTGAATTTATCTATTATTTCTGAATAACTTTTAACATCTTGTTCATATATTCTCTGAAAGTCGATTTGAATCTGAGACATCATTCCTCTCAATAAATCTATTCTAAACTCAGTTCTCTCCAATGGAATAATCCATGGTGTAATAAACGTTAATAATGAATACATAGATTTGTCCTTCAAATCATATATATGCTTGAGAAGTCTAGCTATAAATGCTAGTAAATACCTAGTTAACCCTAAACTCGGGTTTTTAACAGCAATGTTTACCAGTAGTTCTATGAAATACGGATGGAATGGATAACTAGTTTTGAGTTTCTCTATAAACACATTGATATCTCCATACTTCATCTTAATAGATTCTTGAAAAACAGAATCTCTGATAGCACGGTCTTTAATCAAATTAATAATCTCATTAACTTGTTTCTCCACATGATCACTATCTATGTTTTCAAACAATCTCTTCTTAAATACAGAACACACATCTCTCTCAAAAGTTAAAGGTGGATGATACTCTGGACTAACTCTCTGTAGCATTGAAACCAATCTCTCAACGTACTCTGGATGTTGATAAGTTTTTTCCAATAAACCTTCTCTAAACTCAGCTGGTAGAGTCACTACTAGTACAGAACCAGGTGTTTCGTTAACAACCATTGCGAGATTTCTAATAAATGATAAAAATGCTTCAGCATAACCCTGGTATACGGATTCTAATCTTACAGCTCTAACTAAGTATTCAACAGCTTCATCTATTAGTATTAAAACATTTTTATTTCTCAAAATATTTTTCAAAACATCTACTTCCGGTTGTTTATAGAGTTCATCATCACTTCTAATCTTATCGTATTCTCCTAAGAGATATCCAAGCAACCCCCATGGTGTGTGTATTTTATAATTCTCTATCACTAGTGGTCTATCTGGTGATGGTGCGAGAACATGTGTATCTCCAACTATAGTTACGATCTTTACTTTCCCATATGTTTTAAGTTCTTCAACAATACGTTTTAAACCATAGATTAGTTTCTCGTTTTTAAAATACTCCGTTATTTTCTCTCCTTTCTCATTATATAGTTTAGCAACATAGTATAGAGTTGTGAGTAAATGTGTTTTTCCACCACCTAGAGCGCTTGGAATCACAATTACTCTTTTCGAAACAGGTAGTATATTAGTTCCTTTCTCATCTAAATACACGTACGATAATTTACTAAGACCACCCATTACTTTGAGAATTATGTTCTCCATTTCCTCGCTTATATACGTTCTCTTAAGAAATTCTTCCGGATCGTAGAGTGGAGTATAATGTAATGCTAATGCTTCAGGATATTTATCTCTCAGTTCATTATATAGATATATGTTAGCTAGATTTAGAGCTTCTTCTATCCTACCTTCTCTAATTTCTTTACGTAATTCTAGAATATGTGTAAATGGTTTAACGCTTAAAGTAGTCAAGTAAACCACCTGTTTTCTTCAATTCAAAACTATGTAAACCCAAGTATTCGAGAACTCTAATAGCTAGCTCTGACTCAGGATCTCCTTTAATACTTGATAATGCTTTAGCTAATTCAACGGCTTCAATCGTTAAAACAGGGTTTACAGCATATATTCTCTCATATTGTTTTATAAATATATCACGAGGTTTCATAGAGTAAAGCATTAAAACGTGTAGAATGTGAACAGGGCTTTTAAAACTACTTGGATTATCCGGGTTCACACCATGTAGTTTAAGCACTTCACCTAGTTCTAACTCATCATTACTCCTCCTAGGCTCTATGAGGACATATGTTTTACGACTAGCTACTTCAGTCTCTTCTTCTCTACCATATTCTCTTAAAATACCTTTTCTAACTAATTCATTAAGCACATTCTCTCTCTTCATTTCACCTAAACCATAACTAAGTAGTAGAAGATCACTACTCGAAGCTAGTCTTCTACCTTCATAACCTCTAGGAAAAACTACTTTAACCAAATAGTAGAATATAGAATCACTACTACTCAAACGTGCACCACTAGCTTTAGCATAAGCATGAGTAAGTATTTCTGAAGCATATTTAACAATATCTTCTGAATCAATTATTTTACCTGAAAACAATGGTTTACCGTTTTTAGTTAGTAAACTAAGAACTTTAGCATAACTCATAACGTAAATAGTAACACCATATAGTTCTGAAACAACACCACTAGTTGCTTTAGATAAAGCTTCAACCACTTTCTCAAGTTCTTTTGAAGCTTCATCAACAAGTTTATCATAATTAAAAGCAATATCAACTGGTTCGCCACGGGATGATTTACGCCAAATAATAACAATACTTGCAGTAATAGATGATTTACCTCTCGAAACAACACTCTCTTCACTCTCAGTAATCACAGGAAAAGCCATAACTGGATACAATCCACTAGATAAACCAGCATCAATCAGAGAAATCCAAGCAGAGGGCGAACTCTGAGCAAAATAAGTAATAATTAAACCATTCTCAGCAAGCCTACTAGCCATAGACTTAAAGGAAACACTAAGCTTCTCTCTATATCTTAATTCACATTCATCAATACTCCTCCCCTCATCCAAATACTTACACCTACCTTCATTAAGTGATACTTCACGACTAGCAAACCACTCCCATTGCGTAATAATCTCAACCCCATCTGTGAAGAAAACATCACTATGAAACCTTGGAATCAACGAAGATCTATCAACATCACATAAAGCTCTTTTAAGCCAAACATAGTAGAAATCGCTGAGCTCAGCGTAAGCAACATCATCTCTATAAGGTGGATCAGTTACAATCAAATCAAACTTCTCGCCCCCAAGCTTCCCGAGAACCGTAGCATCATCTAACACAACCTCAACACTACTAGAACTACCCGAAACAGCGTTCATTAAATAGCTTATTGCTTTAGTTGTAGTAGAGATGGTACCCCTGATGGAATATTGATTTCCTTTATCATAGATGATATTTGTATCACACCAGTTCCAAGTCATAGCAATCCCTCTGAATGAAAGCGATGATTGTGTCTTGTTGCTTAAGAGTGAACCAGAGTACCAGGTAGTTACTATGGAGTTAAAATTAGCAATTCTTGCTAGTGCTATTGCTAGGTGTGTTGTTATTGCTTCTGCGTATTTGTATGCCTTATCCTTGTCCCAACCCTGTTTCAACTTCTCCTCCTCTACTCTCCTACCAGCTTCACGTATAAGCTTAACGAGCTTGACTAGGGTTAGGAGCTGACGCGGGTTGAAGAGCTTGAACCACTTGTCAAACCCGTAGACTATAACACATATACTTCTTTTTTCATACAACGGTATCGGTTCTGTCGGTATGTCTGGGTCTCCCCATATCTGTTTTAATTTCTCTAGAGCTTTCCATAGTTTCTCGTTGTCTTCGTTTAATACTGATTCGAAAACGAGATTATTGTTAATGATTTTTGCTTTTACCAGTATTCTAGGTCTTGCTCTGCTTGTTTTTAATTCTTCAATGGTTATTTCTCCTCTTAGGTATTTTTCTAATTTCTCATTGTATTCTCTTAATGCTTCTTTAACTAACCATGTGTTTTTCAACCCCTTGATCTTGGCATAACAATTTAGACATGTTGCTTCTTGTTTTCTCGGATTTATGTTTGATTCTCCTCTGAGTTCTGGGTCTCCTATGTAGTGTTCTTTGTTATTGATTCTTACTCCTATTGTTTTATTTCCTTTTACTATTGTTTGTACTGTTAGTAAATCAATTGGTTCTTTGATCTGAACTATTTCCATTACTACTCCGTTTTGAGTTTTCACCGGTTTCATCCATGCTAGTGCACGATATCCTTTCTTATTTTTAACTCTAGCAAGCCACCAGTTTCCAACTAATGGTGTGTATTTTCCACAGAATGGGCATTTAATCTCCCATGATCCGATGTAGACTACTGTGTCTTGATCGTATAATTCCTGTATATCCGGGTCTTTCCTGAGTTCTTCTATTATCCATAAACCCCATTTTTCAATATCGCTTACTATTTGTTTTTCTAATTTTTGTTCAACTATCCATTTCGGTATTTCTAAAACTGCTTTTAGAAATACTACTGCTGTTGGCAGTAGCTCTACTGCTACTACTTCTCTTAATCCGAGTCTAATTGCTTCTAATGGTATAGAACCGAAGCCTGCGAAAGGATCTAGTAATCTAGTTTTCCTAATTTTCTCAACAATATTCTTATCTATAGATTCTAGTAGTTTAGTATTTGGATTTAGAAAATGAGGTGTTTTACTAAATTTTCCTAGACTCTCGTAGCTTGGATATATTATTTTGAGAAATCTTACTGGATCGAAATCTCCTGGTAGTAGTGATGCTAATATAACTGCTCTAGCTGAAGCTAGTGGTTTACGAGTCCACCAGAAAATCATTTCCCAAAACGGTGGTCTTCCAGGACCTTTTTCTCTAGAACTAGCGGTATTGATGATCTCGACAGGTAGTTTACCGCTTTCAATAAAAGAAGTATTATACAAGTATTACACCTATATATAAATACGATTCACATATGTAAAAATCTTACGATAAATACAGTAGAATTACTAATTTCTATATTGCAGAAACGGTTTAGTTATTTTATTAAATATTGATTATGTTCCATGTATCCATGTAGATAAGTATTCTTTCTGTTGTGGAGTTAAACTATCTATTTCAATACCCATACTTTCTAGTTTCAATCTAGCAACTTCTTCATCTATTTCTCTAGGTAGTCTTAGAACACTTTTAGCTAACTTATTCTTATTCTCATATAAGTATTTCACAGCTAGAAACTGGTTTGAAAAACTCATATCCATAACTTCACTAGGATGACCTTCTGCAGCTACGAGATTGACTAATCTACCTTCAGCTAACAAGTATAGTTTTCTACCATCTCTTAACCTATACTCTGTTACATTTGGTAAAATATTCTTCTTATCAATAGATATTTCCTCGAGATCCTTTATCCATATCTCTACGTTAAAGTGTCCTGCATTAGCTAGTAACGCACCATTCTTCATTTTCTCAAAATGTTCTTTTCTAATAACAGCTATATTACCCGTTGCAGTTATGAATACGTCTCCGATTTCAGCTGCTTTACTCATAGGCATTACTTCAAAACCATCAAATACTGCTTCAAGTGCTTTAATAGGATCTATTTCGGTAACTATTACTCTTCTAGCACCGAGTCCTCTAGCTCTAATCGCTATACCTCTACCAACCCATCCATAACCAGCTACTACAACTATTTTCCCAGCAAGCAATATATTTGTAGCTCTGAGAATACCGTCTAGAGTTGATTGACCAGTACCATATCTGTTGTCGAACAAGTATTTAGTATAAGCATCGTTTACAGCTATAACAGGGTATTTTAAAACACCGTTTTTCTCCATTGTTTTTAAACGATTAACACCTGTAGTTGTTTCCTCAGTTCCACCAGTGATTAATTCTGCTTTATCAACATAATCACTGTGTAGAGTAGCGTGGAGATCAGCTCCATCGTCTAGAACTATATCTGGTTCACTCTCAATTACTTTCCTAATACACCAGTAGTATTCTTCACTACTCTCACCTCTCCATGCATATACACGTATTCCTTCTTTAACAAGTGCTGCAGCTACATCATCTTGTGTAGATAGTGGATTACTAGCTGCTAAAACTATTTCTTCAGCACCGGAGTCTCTCAACGCTAGCATTAATACAGCTGTTTCTTTAGTAACATGTAGTACAGCACCTATTCTAACACCTTTAAGAAACTTTTTTTCAAAACCAATCCTCCTAAGTTTCATCAATACAGGCATATGTATTTCAGCCCACGAGATTTTCGTTAAACCCTCTTCAGCTAGTGTTAAATCCTTAACTCTATATTTCAATTAAAACACCTCTATCATTCACCCAGAGATATTATCTAGATTTAACTAGATTTAATTAACTATTCTAAATACAGTTTCAACCTCTTCTTTAAAAAGATACATATCAATACACCTATTAAACTAAATATACTGAATATTGTTAAAGGTATTTCATATCCACCTGTTAAATCAACTAGTAATCCACCGAGTGATGGAGCTATTAACCCGGCTACACCCCATCCTGTGAATACTAGTGATAGTTTATTGAAAGATATTTGAGTCCAAAGAAATCGCCGGTCTTTCAATTCTTTATGTTGTATTCACATTGAAGCGATCTCTGAAACTCCAAGATCGAGGTATGCTTTCTTTCAATTCTTTGTGTTATATTCTAGGTTTATTGTTTTAATTATCTGCTGTAATTTTCTATATTGAGTCCGGTTTTTATGTTTAATCCTGATCGTTCTACGTATAAAGTTACTTTATAAACCCTTGATAACTAGTTGATGTTGACATGGCTCTTGAAAGCCTTTTAATTAGAAAGTGCTTACTCATTAATGTTGAAGAGAGAAGAATAGTGCATGTTGGCTTGAAGAAAGAGAAATACCTGATATACTTTCCATTCGAGAGGAATTACATTTAGAGAAAGCTCTTGGAGAGCGGCGGGATCCGAGTTTACATAGAAGTCGTTGACATTGCTAACAGCAGGTAGTAGCAGTGTTGCTACATTTGCCCTAACACGAGCTAGTGAACATAGATGCACTCAACCCGGCCTCTAAGCGTCGATTGCTGAAGCTCTTAAAGGATAAGCCCGGTTTCGAGGGATGTGCAAAGCCCTGGAGCTGAAGACAACTCTAACAGATATTTATCCAGTGAGAGAGAAGTACCAGCTGAGTAGCGAAAAAGGCGATCGAGCACCTGAGCGAAGATGAATTCAGAAGTACAATTAGAAGAAGAAAGCTTCTGAGAGCTCTGGGAGCCGTGAAGCTAGATGACTCTCGCGGCTACTTGGTTGTCCTCGAGCTAATGCAACTAGCCTTGAAAGAGCCTAACTTGAAGACAATTATCATCAGAACGATTGTTCAACGGTTCCGCGAAGACCTCAAGATATTGCTCACGCTTCGATGTCCTCTGTAAAGCTCCCATGGAGTCAGGACTTCGAGGACTTACTCAGAGAGAGGGAGAAGCGTAGAAGAGTAAGAGACCCGGAGACCCTGACTCACTACAGGTCTCTGTTCAAAAACACCTGGAAGAAGAGCTGTTGGAGGGGCTCGTTGACTACGTGGTTAACTATCCCAATAAGTTGCTTAGAAACATGTTCAGGCATTGCATACAGTACCTTTTCTACAAGGGACTGGTGGAACCCGAGGTCTACAGATGACTCATGAAGGTTGTTCCATAGAGAAGCTACAGGCTCATAAACTACGACCCAGTCATCATTGAAACAGAGAAGGGGTACCTGAAGATAGATAGCCCCGAAGCCGTCGTCCGAAAGCGTGAAAGCAGTGGAGATACAGGTAGATGCCTCGAAGCCCGCTCCAATAATAAGACCCGGATTCATCAAGCACGCTGGGATAAAAGCAGGTCTAAAATGAGAAGTAGCGGAATCCGTGAGGGAGATCTAGGAGCTAGTCCTCGAGATAGTGGCCACTCTAGAGGGCCTCGATAGAGCGAAGCAAGTGGAGCAAGAGGTAAGATAAGAACTGGTGCATCCACGGTAGGAGAGCTTCAAAACGTTTACAAAAGACCTCGGATCACTCACATAGAAATAGCTGAAAACAAACCAGAGATCGCTCAAATCAGAACTCTATCAGGGATTAAAACACCTCGCAGAACGCGAATTAGGAGTAAAGCTACTGAAGGAAAAACACACTATCTGTTAGAGCAACTAAAAGAGCGTGCTTTACCAACTCAAGAGGTAGGATCAAAACCCATAGTTTTATAAGAGACTTTACTTTTCATTGAAACATGCTATTCTAGCTACACTCCTGACTGGATATTATAAGGTAACTAAAACTAAAATATCTCTCGGCGTTAAATATTTATTGGGGCCACAAATTGCACGATGTTAAAAGTAGGCGCATAGCTCTGTTCTTGCTTGTGTTAGCTTTGGTGGTAACTATTATTGGTATAATAATTGAACTTCAGCGTTACCTGCTACCGTTCATCCTCAGATCCGGGCAGGAGATTACAACTCAACCAATGACTAATAAAATCACTACAACCACTACATATAGACAAATGCCTGAGGATGTGATAAAAAGATATCTATCCGCAGTAAGTCCGGAGCTGAGGTCAACAACAATAGATGTGCTGTATCTGTATACCAACAGGAGCTTCACGGTACTACAGGAGTCTGTGTACATTAGCGCGGGTTCGTGGAAGCTCGTGAGATTTAACTATAGCTACCCCTTGATCTATGAGGTTACTATATGTGTAACAGGAAACTGCATTGGAAAATGTGACGTTGAGGCTGAAGTACTCGATGAAAACTATAGCCTAGTACGGTACTTCGGTCGCGTGAATTATTTGAGGGAAAACCTGACCGTATTATTGACTCTTGAACGTTATTCCTCCGCACCTACTAGTAGATACTACTTGAAACTAGATAACAGTTACTCTCTGTTCACCTCTAAAACTGTTCACATAACTATCAGAGCCTACGTTCTCGCAGACCTTGTCCTGAACGATAAAATGTTTAAAATAATTGCTATAGCGAGCTGGGTATCAGAGAACATAAGATATATCAGCGACCCATACAAACTGGAGTATGTTGCCAGCCCGATAGAGACTCTGAGGATAAAAGCTGGAGACTGCGATGATTTCGCAGTACTATTAGCCTCGATGTACAGAGCTGTCGGAATAAGAAGTGCTGTAGGCTTGATAGACACAAGAAGTATGGACGCGGATCACGGCACGGCGCTCGTAGCTCTTGAGAGAATGGAATTAGATGAGTTCGAGAAAGCACTAGAGAAATACTCAGTTATATTCGGTTACAAGACCTGGGATTGCATATCGTATTTTAGTAGAGATGGGATTGTATGGGTGATCGTAGACCCGCTAATGTCTTACAACAGGCAAACCCCCTGGTGCGTAAAACATGAACCCTACTATCTAGTAAAACTGATTGAACCCTAAAGATAGGGTTATTTTGCCCATGCTCCGCCCTAGGCTCTCTTGAAGGTGAACTTAGAGAACGCATTACTTAGCTAATAGCAACTCGGCGCGTTGATAGGTTTTATAGCTATACACTTAAAACCGTAGAACTATATGAAGAGTTGCACATACCGTACGTAGAACATAAATTAGGTCGATTAAGGTATACAGAGGCTGGAAGATTGCATCGAGAATAGAGATGACTAGAATACTCTGAGTCAAGCAGTAGGATATCTATATAGTCTTATTCCCAGTGTTTACTGTTTAACTACTGTGGCTTTCCCCATCTCTTAGGACTATCTGTTAAGATCTATTAAGGTTTACAGATGATATAAAAATCATTTAACGTAGATAGATTATAAACTGTTGACTTACTTGGTTTTATTCTCCAAGAATCTTTTTCTTCGCTTTTTCGTATTCTTCTTTCGTTATTATGCCTTTGTCCAGCAGCTCCTTGAGTTTCGCTAACTCCTCTGAAATTGATGAAACAGGTGCAACTTTGTCAGCTATTCTCTCGAGTGTTCCTACAATTCTATGTTGCTGAAACGCTTTTCTCCATGCTACTATCCTATTCATTATCAGTTCTCTTACATTTTCAGGGAATCTAACATCCATGAAAGAATTCCATATACCTCTAAGAAGCATTGGTATAACTGCTCCTAGAAAAAACAACTTCGAGTCTAGATGTTGTAACGAGTACTAAACTACCACAATTAAAGATTTTTGCGAGTAACCCCTGCTGAACACGTACATTCTGTATTCTGTCAAAAGTAAATTCTCTTTGATACTTACCAAAAATCCAGTTTCTCGTAATCAAGACACTATTTTCCATTAGGTAGTAGGTATGAGCTCTCTTCCAATATATGTAAAACCCTATAAAGATCCATACTAAGATAGTGTAAATAATGAATACCTGAGGTATATATATTGCTATCCATATAAAGAACAGACCCAATATAATGTACAGTATAAATGCTTTAACAATAGTCTTCTTTATATACGGCTTACCACTCCATAAAACGCTCATATCACAACCTTCACTTTAAGTTAAACCAATAGCTTACATATAAACCTTTATACAATGTTCTGCGCAATGAACAACAAGATCAGGATACCCTATTCCTTTAACTATAAACAAAAGATCAGAAGCAAAAATCCGTGCTGAGTTTCCGAAAACATGGATTTTCTTCTATGGTGACGAAACACTATTTTCGAGTCTATTAAGTAGGGAAATTAAAGCAAAACTCCAAAGCATCGCTACTGAAGATGGATATGGATGTTGTTAAGGTATTTTTTATGATAAGAGAAAGTCAATAGGTGTCTCCTCATCTTGTCATGGTCACCTAGGACTCTCAATACGCCCAGCCCGGTTCTAGAGCTCTAGCGACATCTCTGTTGAGAACAGCTATAAAATCAACTTCATTGAAATATTCATCGATTACTCTAGCTACACTCTATCCTACTGCTCCAGACCCTCCCCACGGTCTGCCGCGGGTCTCGAAGGCCCAGAGTCACCGAAACGTTTACAGACACTCATGGGTTTATAAAACCCTACTTGACTACATCAAGAGCTCTAAGCATCCTAGAGAAACCTAGCAAAAACCTAGGACAGGAAACGGTATAAATACTTGAAGGTATAAGTACTTGAATCCACAGAGCATTCACGCGGGTGATTACCCACGGGTAAACTCGGGAAAGCTGTAGCTGTACTGGTTCTCGTTGTGCTCATGATCCCGGCTCTGAGAAGCATACCCCAGAGAAGACCAGAGCACCCTGTTACTCCGCTCTTCACATCACTCTACCAGGAGGAGAAACCCAGGATACTCTAATCCCTTGGATTGCTCGAACCCCTTGACCTGTTGATAAGGGAGATCTGGGCTAAGCTCGCAGATACAGAGCCGATGACCCGAGGATCAAACCCTACGTGGAGTGGATAACCTGGGCTATAGCTGAGCTGGAGTGAATCCCACCCTTTCAGGTACGAGTCCACGAGCTCCTACATAGTGATCAACGTGGTACCCGGCCCGGCCTGCTATACTATTCCTACCCGTCGGGTAGACCACTCAACGGTGAGCTACGACTAGCCTCCAACACTAATGTTAGACTCGGCTACGTGAAGCTAGCTTACGGCATGGGAGTCATTATCGCAGGATACTAGGATGAAACAGGAATGGTGAACGTTGTTGCCCACGGAACAGTACTCAACGAAACCTGGCTCTACAGGTTCTATGTCAAAGCCACCGGTCTAACAGGCCATTTGGACATAGTGAACACTCTGCATCCAATCACCGTCCTCGGCTACAAGTACTTCGAGAACAACGTTGACTCATTCACCGGTGTAAACTACTACGAGTACAAGGTGAAAGACTACTGTGAGTATGTGAGGAACCTGAAGGTCTCCATGTACTGAGTTCTCTGGAGGATGAGCACCAGCGGGAACTGCCTTAGAGGAGAACCCAACCCAGTACTCTGCAGAGTCCACGTGCTCCACGAAGCACTGTTCCTCGCAGGCTTCATACCATGGGCAAGCGTGTACTATAACATCTGAGTTGGATACTTGTGAAGATCGGAATTCCGAAGACCACGCTCTTGTTGTTATGCCGCCCTTTGGGTTTGAGACGTTCTACTGGCAGGTCGCACACCCGGTTTTCGCCGCTGCCGCCGGGTTCAGCAACGACGACCTCCTCGGCGTAGCACAAGCAGGTATCTCAGTGTAGAATGTTGCAAATCTCTTTCTAACAGCAATGCCACACGTTATATTCACTTGAGTGATTAGAGGTTAACCATTCACTGGTACACGCCTGGATATTGCTCAAGGATGAGTATGAACCTGTTTAGAATCTCTTTAGAGCGTGAAATATATTAAAGCCTCCGCAGTATATATATATGTTGGGCGAGTCTCTCATGATCCGTGCTCAAGCTCGGTTAACTCCGTCAAGATGCTTTATCATAATAATTATTATCTCTGTCATGATCACGTTAATTATTTCAATGCTTAATTTCCATTTTTATAAACCATATACAAGTTGCACTAGCAGTATAAACACGTCAACCATACCATCGATACCAGGAGCTGGACCAAACGTCCTCTACTTATATGAGAAGACGGGCGATAAGGTTTTTGCAGAAAAGTATGGAAAACCCCTAGACAAGGATGGATTAATGGATGAAAACGAGCAAGTATACAATAATATTCTAATCAAGACTAAAGTAATCATTGACCAGGGAGCGAAGAGCTTAGCACAACACCTACTAGGATACGCAAGCGATGGAATTATAGAAGTAAACGAGTTGGTTGAAGTAGTTAAAACCATTGATTTCTTCAAAAAACTAGCTTCTTTCACCGAGATAATCGAACACGTAGACTATGCCTTTAACCTCTCGCTGAGACTAGGGCTAGTAAATAAAGAACCATCATGGGAAACTATGTTCGTAATATCCAACTACGCAGTAGCTGTTAAAACCCTAAACGCTCCGGAAGAACTTGACAACCTAAGACTCCTCGTCTCTGCAGCTGAAACCATGAATAGAAGTGTTCTATTAAACTTTGAACCAATAATAGTGAAAGATAATCTAAACAGAAATGTAGAGATTTTTAGA
>Ga0105162_1001207_pt1 | contig 15316 bp, 16 predicted proteins | sample JNZ201metaG_FD_81532 | JGI IMG/M metagenome (GOLD analysis project Ga0105162, IMG submission 81532) | Hot spring microbial communities from Jinze hot spring, China to study Microbial Dark Matter (Phase II) - JNZ 20120812A | ecosystem: Environmental > Aquatic > Thermal springs > Hot (42-90C) >...
ACCTGGGGAAAGCTCCTGTATAGCTGTTAAGGCTGACTGAATATATATTGCTACACCATTTTCAGATAGGTTTTCAGCTACTTTGAAAACAACTGTTATTATTGTATCAGCAAATAATCCAAGTATGAATGTTGCTAATCCAATAATTAACATTAAAATAGATACGGACCTATTCTTCTCTATAGGTGGTTTATTAACTATTGAAGTTGGAGACTTAAACATTAAGCTATAGATTATTTTAGCATAGCCGAAAATTGAAATAACTGAAACTATGATTATACTTGATGCTAATAGTAATCCACCCATCTCAAACAGTGAAGTGTATAGTAGTAGCTTACTATAGAATCCACTAAATGGGGGAACACCTATCATATGTAGAATTCCGAGAATCGTAGCTATAGTTACAGTAGGGTAGAATCTACCGGATCCTGCTAGTTCATCTAGATTTCTTGTATTTAACATCTTTACTAAAATACCTGTAGACATGAAGAGAAGAGCCTTACCGAGAGCATGATTCATAATATGATATGTAGATGCAGCTAAACCATAACCACTACCTGTAGCAATACCCATAAATATAAGCCCTACATGGCTAATCGTACTATATGCAAGCAACCTCTTCACATCTATTTGTATAGCCATTAGTAAAGCACCTAAAACACCTGATAATAATCCTAAAGCTAGAAGAATGTATGTTAGGAGACTCCATGGGGAAAGCTGGAGGAAACCCTTAGCTATTAATGAGTTAGAACTGAAAATAGTATAGAGAAACCTTACTGTAGCGTAAACACCAATCTTAACAACCAATCCAGATAATGCAGCTGAAATTGGAGTTGGAGCTTCAGGATGAGCATCTGGAAGCCAGAAGTGACTGGGAAACAGGGCAGCCTTAAACGTGAAAGCCCATAAAGCCAATGCTAAAGCCACTAAACCACCAACTCTAACATCAGATATTGGGAAGCCACTATATGGAAAATAGCCTATAGATCCAATACGGGATTTAAGAGCTAAATCAGCCATATTCAACGTACCGAACGATCCATAAATGAAAACAAGACCTAGAAAGTATAGTGTTGTAGCTAAAGCCCCGATTAAAGCATACTTAATAGCAGCCTCTACAGCTGCAGGCTTAGACCTATAGAATCCAACAAGACCATAGCAAGATATAGCTAAAACCTCAAACATAACAAACAAATTAAAAACATCACCAGTATATATACAGCCAAGCATTCCAGCCTCCATACCTAGAAGAAGAGCATAATAATATTCAAAACCACTTAATCCACCAGTATACCAAATACTATAGAGAACAACTAAAAACATAACAACTCCAACAACAACACCTAGAAAAGCTCCTAGGAAATCAACCTCATAAAATATTCCAATTGGTGGAGGCCAACCACCAAATGAATATATAGCAGGCTTACCTCCCTCGTAAACCAGTTTAAAAACCAGTATGGTAAGTATTAATGCAGAAAGGGAAAATAGAAGTGCATAAACATCATATATTATCTTCCTCCTAGTTATAAGAGTTAAAATAACAAGTATAAATGCAGCAACAACAAGCATTAAGGGTGGGAGACCAACATATAAGATCAAGAAAACCACCTAATCAAATATTCTCCTAGCATAATCCTCAAACGTTCTAGCAATAAAGCTGTAGGTATCCCTAGGATCTATAGATTTCACATCTATCCAGTGGACATAAAATACTTTACGTACCTCGTCAAAATCAACAACAACAGTACCCGGAGTATTAGTTATAGAGTTTGCAACAGTAACCATGGAGTAATCGCTTTCAGAATAATAGGGAACTCTTACAATACCTGGATTTATAGGCATCTTAGGATTCAATATCCTCCTAATAACATCATAGTGAGCTGTAAACTCAATCCTTGTAAAGTAGTATAGAGTATAAACTATAAGGTTTATAATTCTTTTAAGACTAAGAAGCTTACTAGGATTCAAAACTAAAAAATCAGCAACAAACATACTAGTAATAAAAGCAACAATAATACCGATCAATAAGTCGAAAAGCATTGTTGACCCGCTAAACACCATGTAAACTATAAAAACTATAAAGGCTAAAACAGTAACCTTCAATAGTTTACTCATATCCCACACCCTTAATCCTAGCTATCTCCCTCATATCTAGAGTTCCGTAAAGCCTATGTATTTGAATAGCTAGAAATATAAGGAAGATATTTACTGCTAATCCTATTACTATAGCTGTTAATACGAGAGCTTGCGGTAATGGATCAACACTTAAACTAGTAAGCTGAAATACATCGCTAGGACTTGGAGGAATATTTAATTGGACAGGTGGTGAAACAGGATATATAGCACGATAACCTATAAGTATTGCGAAGGTATTAGCTGAATCCCCTAAAATCGTTAATGATATTATTTTCTTAACTATATTCGGCTTTACTAGAACACCGTAAAGCGATAATGCTAAATTAACTATTAAAGATACAATTATTATAGTAAATGTAAACATGTATAGATTAATGTTCATCATGTAAAGCCTCCCTAGCTATATCTTCAGGAATTGATAATAGAATAAATATTATAGTAAAACCTGCAAAAACAGCTATGAACTCAAAGATGTTAAAAATAAACAATGTACCAGCAATAGGAAAACCTAAAATCTCCGACGGTAAACCTATAGGTGCATTTATTTTAGGCTGGTTTTGAAATATGAAGGCATAGCTTCCAGATAATAAACCTACAATTAAAACTAGAATGGATGCTATACCAATCCCAACAAGTCCAACTCCACGTAAAGCTATTAATAGATTCTTCGATAAACCCTTCTCCTTAAGAAAGAATCTTGAAAACACAATTATAAGGATTAATGGAGCGACAGCCATAGCTGAACCTGCCTGGAAACCACCTCCAGGAGTTATGGTTCCATGAACAGCTATTGAAGCAGCAACAGCAATATTAACTGGAAGTAAAATTCTACTTACAACCCTAACTATTTTTGAAAGTCCAGCATACCTACCTCTACTAGACTTCTCCTCAATACCTCTGAAGAGAGCTATACTAGCTATTATTGCAAAATAGAAGACAGCAGTTTCAAACAGAGTATCTAAACCACGATAATCCCAAATTATAGCTGTAACCGTTTCAGGAGCCATAGCGCTGAAATAGCTAAGCCACGGAGTAATTGATGTGTTTATAAACCAGAAAGCTAGAGGTCTAAGACTTCTAGGTGGAAGCTCACCGAATACGTTAAGAACAGTTACGGTATATGATGTTAAAACAATGAAAACCATCAATACAAAAACAGTTAATAACCTTCTTAAAAGCAACCTACTCACACTCCCTTGTCTTCCTTATTAGGAATAGAATAGCTGCAGGATATAGACCGATAGAAACAGGTACATAGACTAAAACTATATCTGGAGCCATAAGAATAAAGTATAGAAAAGCATAACACATACTCTGTAAAGCTGAGAAGAGAACTGCTCTTACCAAATTACGCTCAGTAATAGCTAAATAAACAGCAATAGTAGATATAAGCGAGGAAATCATTATTAGAAGAAGAGTAAAAATAACTTCAAGCACGACTATCCTCCTCTAAATGATCGATAACTTTAGGATACGGTATAGATACTCTAGCTCTATATGTTGCTCTTGCAAGAGCGTGAGTACCGGTAGGAGCTAGAATAGCGATTAGAAAAGCTGTAATAAGAGAAGAACCTGCAATAAACCATCTATAAACCCCAAGAAAATCAGCTCCAATAGCTATTAATGTAACTCCTAATAATGGATAGAAAGCACCACCAATTACACCTATAGTTGCTGCATGAAGACGTATAAAGAAGTTAGGAAATCGAAGCAATCCTAAAGCTCCAATCAAATCTCCAATAACCCCTACAAATAGTAAAAACTCACCAATAAATACGATTATATAGCTAACTAAATTCATTTAATCACCCATCTCCCTACTTTCAAGATATTTCGCTACATAAATATCCGTAGCGTAAGCCCATAAAGCAATAATTATAGATATTGGAGCTAGAATTGGGGATTTAAAAAACAAAGCTAATATAGCTGTAAAGGCAGCAACATCGTAAAGTAGAGAATCTAAAGCTAATACAGTATCAGATATTGTTGGACCCTTCAAAACTCTTACAACATATAGTAGAAACGCTAAAACATAGAGGGGAACTATAAACATTATAAACGTAACTACTTGATACTCTAAATCAAGCATGAACTAGCTTTACAAGAGATATTAATAAGGTTTACTACAGCTTAACATGTCTATAAACTTAAACAATCAATTACATGTACTTCTCATATCTAAGATTTATAGAGCTACCTAATATGCTTTATCTATTTAGGCATTAACTACTCATAATTTCCACGTATAAACTTCATAGAGCCAAGTAGACAACTAATACGTAGTCAGAAATTATAGATCTACTTAGTATATAGGGATATATTGCTACTCTACTCTCATATATCCATATCTTCTAGTATCGTAGAATGGCCACTTAGTTATTACTGCTGTTGCTGTATGTATTCTCATAGGAATATTGATGGATAATCCAGGCTTATCAAGACTTGGGGATATATAGCCCATTCCAATACCTCTCTGTAATATTGGTGAATATGAACCGCTTGTAACAACTCCAACTTCTACTCCTTCATAGTATATTTTATAATCTCTTCTTGGAATCTGTCTACCCTCACATATAAATCCTATTCTAACTCTCTTAACACCTGTTCTTCTCTGTTCTTCAAGAATCTTCCTACCTATAAAATCGCCTTTATCAAGCTTAACTGTAAAGCTAAGCTTTGCTTCAATAGGAGTTGTATTTTCATCTATGTCATTACCGTATAAAACCATTCCAGCTTCAAGCCTTAAAGTATCTCTAGCACCTAAACCGCAAAGCTTTAAGCCATATTTAACACCGGTATCTATAAGTCTAGATGTAAACTCTTCAGATACTTCCCGCTCACTATCCTTAGGTAGCCAAAGCATAAGTTCATATCCTCTCTCACCAGTATATCCCGTATAAGCTATTAACAGCTTAGAATCGTTAAACCTATCAATTATGAAGCTGAATCTCTGAAGACCTTGAACATTTAGATATCCTAGATCATTTAATACATTAACTGATTTAGGGCCTTGAAGTGAAAGCATAAGTATATTAAACGTTAAATCATTAACTTCAACGTTAGGTTTTAAATGTTCATTAATCCAATTATAAATTTTCAATCTATTAACAGAATTAGTAACTATTAGAAACTCATCCTGCTGAATCTTGTAGACTATAACATCATCCTTTATACCTCCATTATCATTACATATAGGTGTATATTGAGCTCCACCTATCTGTAAAGCCCTAACATTATTTGTAGCTAGATAATCTATAGTTTTCTCAGCGTTCACTCCCTTAACCAGTAGTCTACCCATATGGCTAACATCGAAAAGCCCTACATTATCTCTAACTGCAAGATGCTCAGGAATAATGCCCTCATACCATAAGGGCATACGCCAACCAGCAAAATCAGTCATTAAAGCTCCATGTTCAGCATGAAAACTACATAGAGGAGTTTCTAGAAGACTCATACTGAACCATGTATTAAGAAAACTGGAGAATATAAGTATTTCTACCAGTCTACGGGCTTTATAAACCTTAGATATGAGAAGTACATGTAATTGATTGCTTAAGTTCACAATGCGAGTCTACATACTTTGTAAACTTAGATATGAAGAGTAAATACTTAAGCTAGCAGGTCCATGAATTTATTGGATTTTACATAGAGCAAGTCTTCAAATATGCTCTTTAAAGCCTATAGAACTACTATGAATAGATATTATTAATCATATAGTAACGTTTAAAAATTACTAGTAAGAATGATTTTGTGGATAAGGAGGATATTAGGAGGAGTATATGGAGAATTCTTGAGGAAAAAGGTGAAGCATTACCTCCAAAACCTATAGTAGGTAGAATTCCGAACTTTAAGGGAGCGGGGAAAGCAGCATACCTAGTTAAAAGCTTAAGAGAATATGTTAAGGCTGAAACAGTATTCACTAATCCAGATTCTCCTCAAAGACCTCTACGTGAACTTATACTTAGAGATGGTAAAACCATAATTATGGCTACTCCTAGACTTAAGGAGGGATTCCTAATTTTAAACCCGAACAATATACCTAGGAAACTATACTATGAAGCCTCAACAATACATGGAGCATTTAAACACGGTAAAAAACTAAAACTTAGAGATATTCCAAATATAGATATTAAAATAGTAGGATCAGTAGCTGTAAGTCTAAGAGGGGAGAGAATAGGTAAAGGGTCAGGATACAGTGAACTTGAATACGGAATACTTAGAGAACTAGGTAGAATAGATGAAAACACTCCAATAATAACAACAATACATGAACTACAAATAGTTGAAAAAATTCCACAAGAAGAATTTGATGTTCCAGTAGACTACATAGTAACCCCTATAAGAATCATAAAAACCGAAAAATCTAGAACTAGACCAAGCGGAATAATTTGGAGATTAATAACAGATGAAATGATGATGGAAATACCAGTATTAAAAGAACTTAAACAAATAATCAATAACAAAACTATTAGATAAAGAATAAACACTCATATAGCATATGTATTATATCTAAGATATTAATAGCTGCTAACTGTAATGTTTTAAGAGCTACCATTAATGATTCCGTATAAGCCAATCAATATCTAAGTATCTAGTTTAAATTTTCAGTCTTCTTAACTCAAATATTACAGTTCCTCCTTTAGTATATGGAGGTCCTGGATCCGGACACTGAATATATCCAATATCATCCTCAGAACCTATACCGAGATCTTTAGCTGATAATCCATGTATAAATGCTGAAATTAGAGTTAGCATTGATGATAAGGCATGTATACATATATTACTTGAAGATTCAGATTTAATATAGAACCACTCAACTATAAAGCTATCTTTAACCCTATAAATTGGGCAATAACCCTTAACATCCTTAACTATAGCTATAATCCTATACTTCATAATTAAACACTAGATAAACAGTTAAATAAACATAAGTAATATATTCTCATATAGTAGATGTAGTATTAAGTGGAATATATGTTATAGGAGTTTATGGTTAAGTATTGAATCTCATCATTTCTCTTAACTGTTTACCGACAATTTCTATTTTATGTTTTCTTAGATTGTTAAGTAGTTTATTAAGGTTTTCAGCACCACTTCTATATTCTTCAATCCATTCTCTTGTAAAACTTCCATTTACTACGTTTAAAGCTGCTTTCCTCATGTTTTCCTTAACGTGTTCATCTATGACTTTAGGACCTACTGTAAGACCACCATACCTAGCTGTTTCACTTACTCTTTCAAGCATTCCTACTAGTCCTTTAGCCCATATTAAATCCATTATTAACTTTGCTTCATTTAAAACTTCAAAGTATGCTACTTCAGGCTGATATCCGAGCTCAGTTAAGCATTCAAATCCATTTCTTATAAGCTCTATAAGTCCACCAACAAGTACTATTTGTTCACCTATAAGATCTGTTTCAGTTTCTTCTTTAAATGTTGTTTCTATTACTCCAGCTCTTGTAGATCCTATAGCTTCAGCAATAGCTAAAGCTATATCTAAGGCTTTTCCAGTATAGTTTTGGTATATGGCTACTAGTGATGGAACACCTCTACCATTAACGTACTCCTCCCTAACTTTAGCTCCGGGAGATTTAGGAGCTACCATAAATACATCCACGTATCCTGGAGGCTTTATAAGATTGAAGTGTACGTTAAATCCGTGAGCGAAACCTAAAGCCATACCAGGCTTAAGATTATCTTTTACATAGTTATGATATATTTCAGGCTGAACCATATCCGGTATAAGCATTAAAACTATGTTTGAAATCTTTACTGCTTCATCTATAGAGTATACTTTAAACCCTTCGGATACTGCTTGACTCCAGCTCTTACCATCACGTCTCAAACCTAAAACAACATCTAGACCACTATCCCTCATATTTAATGCTTGAGCTCTACCCTGAATTCCATAGCCTATAATAGCTATTCTCTTACCCTTCAATACGTTTAAATCCCCTTTATAGTATAGATTAGCCATCAGCAATCACCTTTTAAAAGCTGTACTGAAGCAATACTAGCTATACTTTCAATTTTTCTAGCAATCCAAGATGCTTCATCATCTAATCCGTTAATACGTATCTTAATTTTAACTCCATATCCATTAGTAGTAGCCTCTACACTTCTAAACTTAAGTCTACTCCTCCTAATAACTAGAAGGCTTTTAATTACAGTATCTATAGATCCTATACCATCTATGCTTAACATATATTCACCACACATTAACATCTACACCTTCAGGCATAATCATCTCGCTTAAACATTTTCCAGGAGGAACAAATGGTAAAACAAGCTCATCAGTATCTATTGTTAAATCTACTAGTAATGGCTCGTTTAAATCAGCATACCTCCTAATAACATGTTCAAGCTCACTATATGTTTTAGGTGAAACCCCATCAATACCAAATGATTCAGCAAGCTTTAAAAAATCTGTTTTACAGCCTATATCTGAAGCAATATATCTCCTACGAAACATTACTGACTGCCACTGTCTAATCATTCCTAAAGCTCTATTATCAAATACAACAACTATTACTGGAAGATTCTCCTCTGATATTACTGCTAGGTTTTGACATGTCATTAAAAGGCTTCCATCACCATCAATATCTAAAACTACTCTATCTGGAAACGCTGCTTTAACACCTATAGCTGCAGGTAGACCGAAACCCATTGTTCCAAGACCTCCGCTCGTAATATAAGTACGTGGCGAGAAAACAGTCCAATGAAGAGAAGTCCACATTTGATTCTGTCCTACACCTGTAGTAATTATTGAGTTTGATGGGATTGATTGACGAATTATCTTTAATGCTTTCCAAGGCTTAAAACAGGGTTCAGAATGACTATCTAAATATTCCTCAAACCTCCTCCTTACCTCGTAAAGCCTACTAATAAATCCACTTCTCCTAACAGTATTGCTTAATACTAGCTTAACCATTTCTGAAATGCTTTTATGTAGATCACCAACAATACTTAAATCAGGCTTAATATTCTTACCTATTTCACTAGCATCAATATCTAGATGAATAATCTTCCTACCACTCCTAAAAGAATTGAAATTACTTACTGTTCTATCAGATAGTCTTGCGCCAACAACTAGAACAACATCGGATTCTAGAAGAGCAATATTTGCTTCAGGTCTACCATGCATTCCAGCAACTCCCATAACTAATGGATGGATTGATGGAATACTATTCTTACCCATTAACGTAGTTACTATTGGAGCATTTAAGGCTTCAGCAAGACTTAAAACATCATTCCAAACCCCACTTATAGCTACACCCCCACCTACAAGTATTACTGGTTTCTCAGCCTTAAGAAGAATACTTGTAGCTTCCATAACTAGATTTAAATCAGGCTCAGATATTCTTTTAACTATAAACTCTACATTTCTAACCTGCTTAATAGGTTGAAGCCATAAATCCTTAGGTATATCTATTAGTATAGGGCCTGGTCTAAGATGCGATGATAATCTATAAGATAGTTTAAACAGTGATGGAACTGTTTCAGCATCATCAGCTAGGAAAACCTGCTTCGTAACAGGCATAGCTAAACCAGTAATATCTGCCTCCTGGAAGGCATCACGACCAATCATATCCCTAGAAACCTGTCCAGTAATAGCTACTAGAGGGGAACTATCCATATATGCTGTAGCTAAACCAGTAATAAGATTCGTAGCTCCAGGACCAGAAGTTGCAACCACTACACCTGGAGTACCTGTAACCCTTCCATAAGCATCTGCTGCATGAACAGCTGCCTGTTCATGTCTTACAAGTATAAACCTTATATTTGAATCATATAGATAATCGAAAAATGGAAGAACAGCACCTCCTGGAATACCGAATACAATTTTTACATTAAACTCCTCCATCGACTTTACAAGTCCATGAGCTGCATTAATAGGTATTTCACTAAGACTCTGCATAATATAGAGATGTTATTAGCCTTTAAATCCCTAGTGTGCAAATATATCTCTATACATTTAAAACTGCACAGTACTATGCTAGAAATGGAAGCTTCCAAATACTACATTAAGAGTATTATGGATAAATCAATAATATACGAATACTATATCAATGAATTCTAATCATACGGCTAGAAGCCAACTTAAGCTATCAACTACATATATCTTCAAATCTAGATTATGAAGTCAAGCAAAATAGAGAAGTTTATTAATTAGTTTAGCTAAATATACCTGGAACGTTATGTCTGAACCATTTAGTATATTAAAGGAAAATCTGGAGGGAAATCTAGATAAGATTACCCCGGTAATTAGGGGTTGGAGTAAAATATTTCAATTTAAAGTTTCTGATGGAGAACCATTCTATATAGAGTTTAAGAATGATAAGGCAATAGTAGTTAAAGGTGAACATCAATCCCCAACAGCAACACTCATACTTAAAAAAGAGGATTTAATGAAGATTCTACGTGGAGAACTTGATGCTAACCAAGCATTTTTTAAGGGAATACTAAAAATATCTGGAAACATCATGGAAACATTAAATCTTAAAAAAGTACTAGATACTCTAAGAAAATAAACTTAACTCATAGTTTAGACTCTAGAGTAAATTAAGGCATAATAAATGCTTTATTAACTTAAATGTTTTTATACTGTTTTACTCCTTTCCTAAAATATTCACTAATCCATATTTTCAATCCTATTTTCCACCTACTCGATTGTTTAGCAATATTGTGTTCTTATCCAGATTGTAAATTATTTTAAGCATAATATAATTTATACATTAATTTAATAGTGTATATTAGTTATTCTCTTATGAGGTTTCCAAATATTCATGATTCTCCAATATATCTTACATCAATTTGACGGTGTTTAATCATTAGCTTAACCGTATACAATAGCATTTAGACGATAAGTAATAAAATTTAACACAATATCTTAAAATCTTAGGAATACTAGATTATTCCGTGAAATGATAAATTGTATATATTACTCTTCCACATTTCCCTCAAATAAGCCCATACAGTAATGATAAATTATCAAATCTATGAGTTTACTTACATACAGCCTCATAACTTAATGGATAGAAGCTACTTAGCTCCTTCAAACACATTCAGGGAAACAAGTTAATAAAGCCTGTAAATATGAAGAATGTTTACCATTATGAAGAAGCCATAACTACTAATTAGTACTTGGTAGGAACACATCTAAATAAACTTCTAAAGTGGGTAGCTAATGGAAAAACTTAAATATTAAATATGGTTCTTCATGTTATGCAGATTGAAAACATAAAGTTTCTAAAAAATAGTTTAGCTCTTCATACTTATCCTGTTGGTATTAGGTTTTCTAATGATCTTAACGAAATCCCGGAGAAAGCTAGAAGACCATATAGAGATTTTAAACAGAAATGGGCTGTATGTCAGGCTATTAACATATCTAGATATTATGGTTTTACAGTAGGATATACTCTTGAAGATGCCTACTGTATGGTGGGAGCAGCTGTATTCAATCTACTGGAGAAACCTGAATACATTGTAGAGGCAGGGTTAGAGTATCCTTTTCATGCTAGATCTCTTAATGAAGGAAGGAAACTATTTGAACGAGTTTTAGGTAGAATACTTAAAACGAACATAAAGGCAATCATAATAACATCCTTACTTAATCCTCTTGTAGATCCGCAGATAATTGTTATATATGGTTCCCCTATTCAAATAGGTAAAATAATAAAGGCAGTAACATATTATGGAGAAACTGTAAGATCTGAATTCATAGGAGTATCGAGTTGTTCAGCTATACCGCTAGCATACAATGAAGATAGAATGACATTTGTAATTCCATGCGCTGGAGAGAGAATTCTAGGGGGGACTGAGGAGAATGAAATATGGATAGCTTTCCCAGCAGGACTACTTGACAAGATTATTGAAGGGTTAAAGGGAATAGAATGGATATATCCATATCCAATGAGACCACTAATCTATGAACCAATGGTTCCGAAAAAATATAGAATAACATATAAAGACTATCAGGAATGGCTTAAAAGAAGCACTAATTAACATGTAGCCAATATAGATCATAAAGATGTAAGTCTACGTTTCTACATAAAATTATCATTAACAACCCCTAATAAACCTACTTTTAAGTAGTAAAGATTCTATAGAAATCTAGTAGCTCTCAGTAGGATTGAAATATTATTGGAGAACTTAGATTTATGTTTCTTATATTTTGTAGCTGATATAATTCTCATTGATTTAATGTTTAACCAATGGTAACCATAAAGCTTACTAAGGATGTAACTTAATATATGAATCTATCTGGAATTAAAAGGAGTTTAACATGTCAACTTAAATAATTAAGTTTAAAATAAACTCGTACATTAAATTAACATATGAGAATATGATACTGTGAAATTTTTTGCAGGAAAACTTTATAAGTAAGCTTTTAACTCTAAATTAACCGTTTTAACGGATGTGATGAGGTTGGATGTGATGGAACTCCAAATTTGAGAAAGAAGAGAAAAGCATTTAGACAGTTATCATACATAGTTGCAAATAGAATGCTTTCAAACCTTCAAAGAAGACTTCTTGTTGAGGCGTATTTCCTCCAAGATAAAGTAACAGCATCAAGATTTGTACATTACTTCTCAGTTAGATACGATATTCCAATGTCAACTGTATGGTGTAATTTAAGGGAATTAAGAGATTTAGGTTTAATAAGATATGGTGAGGGTAATGGAATGAAGGTATCGGAAGCTGGAGAAATAGTTGTAAATGCAATACCAAGCATGGAATACACTCAGTACATGAACAACTGCATACCAATACTTAAAAAGCTTGAAGACTTTAAAATCCCAGTAGACATAAAAGCATAAATTTTTATATTATTACATCTTTATGGTTGAATTATTCTATATCTACATGATATTTACGGTCTACTGAAATCCATTATTTATTTGATAAACTATATTAAAATTAGCATTATCTTAAAAAGTTTCAAATAATCTCTACGAATTCATTAATATTAGAGATATAGTAAGCTTAATGAAACATGAAGCTATTAAGTAATCTCTCTAATACAGTTGGGAAAGAAGATAACCATTACCGTAACTGGATTTAGTAATAAGTTTTCTAGTTAAAATATACCTTTAAAATCCTATATGAGGTAACTTTATTCTGAAGTTTAGGGCTAGGTAAATTAAATAATGTTAACTATTCAACAATAGCTTACAATGATTTCTACACGTTAGTTTTTTATTACTCTAATGTTTAAAGGGTTATGGATAATGAGGCTATTATTAGAAAATGGTATAATAAGCTCTTTAGGCTTCCAAGTACGTTTAGAGCATTAATCTATAATGTAGTAGTAGTATTGCTAGTATCAGTATTAAGATCTATACTAAGACTTGAAAATCTACCATTAAACATTCTAAGATACTTTCTAGGTACATGTATCTATGTTTTACTAATATACTTCATTATTGGGTTTAGGAATAGTCTTGTAGGGTTTAGGAGGAGTTTAGGAGTAGCCTTATTCAGCCAGGCTATAATGGCTCCTATAGAGCTTATAATGTATGGGAGTGAAACATATGGGTTAATGTATTCCTGTAGTACTGGAATTGTAGTAATAGTTTCATTTATAGTATCTTCAAAAACTAGAAGTATGGCATCAATAGCTGCATCGATAGTAAGTGCATTAGCAGCACAGATGAATTTAGCCAATACCATAATCCACATATATACTGCAATAACATCCCTAACAATAAGCCTCATATACATACTCATAATAGGATTCTACGGTTTTAAAATGGATACTAATCCATTTAGGCTTGTTAAAGGGTTTTTAAATGCTTGGACTATTAATAATCCTCAAGTAATTGAAAACGTATTCTCTGAAAGAGCTTGTAAAGATACTGTAGATACTACTATATTTAAAATTAGCGGGCTTGATAAGGAAATAGTTTTAATCAATCCATCAATTCATTTCGGACCGTTTAAAGATGTAGGGAGCTCTAGGCTTCCATACTATTTAGAGAGGGAGTTAGAGGGTAACTATAGGGTTATGGTTTTCCATACTCCATGTAGTCATGATAGAAACATAGTTAAATCCCAAATAGCGGAAAATATAGCTTTAAAACTTGCATTAGCAGTTAAAAGCAGAGAGGACTACGAGGAAATATATCTTCAAAAAATACATAGACTAGTTAGAGATAACTGGTCCCTATTCACGTTGAAGTTTAACTGTGGATTACTAGTATTCATACATAACTGTATTGATGGAAATGATGATCTACCATATAGACTTCAAATACTAGCTGAAAAGTATAGGGAGAAGCTTAACCTAAAATTTATTCAAATAATTGATTCACATAGCTTTAAGGGTATAGAAAACCCGAACATGAAGACATTAGCAAGTAGTATTAGTGAATTAGCTAATATAAATAGCTTTAAAGATGTTAGGATAATGGCTGGATATGGTGAGGCGGATATTAAGGGATACTGTAGAGGAATATGTAGAAACATAGTTAAATCCCTAGCATTAAAGATAGATAATGAATTATACCTCATCATATACATATATGGAAACAATATGGATGGAAAATATAGGGAGAAGCTTATAGGAATACTTAAAGAAGAGTTTAAAATAACAGATATTGAAATTACAACACCGGATGATCATAGCTGTGCAGCTACAAGTATAGAATCTCCCTACTACATAGTTAGAGAATGCCCCTACCTTACAGAAGCAGTAATAAGAGCAGCTAGAAACTCAATAAACAATACATCTATGGTAAACATAGAGTTCAAGAAATTATTGATTAGCGATGTAGAGTTAATGGGGGAGTATGTATGGAAGCTTCTTGAAGCACTTGAAAAAATAGGAGGTAAAGCCATTAAGCTACTATTTACATCTATTATATTAACATATATTTCAACATGTATTATAAGCATAATTATATGAAGATTACTTAGAGTCTTCAGGAAGATTATGAAGAAACTCGCTATTATGTTCGCCGAGTTCAGGCGCATGTAAACGGGGAGTAGGTAGTAATCCATTAATTCTAATAGGGGTTAACATTATCTTTACCCTACCAGCTTTAGGATGATTGATCTCAACTATTAAGCCGCGCTCCCTAACATAGCTTGAATTTAAAACCTCAAAAATATCTAAAACAGGAGCTATACACGTATCAACATCCTCCAAAATCTTTAACCATTCACTTTGAGTCTTACC
>Ga0105162_1001210_pt1 | contig 15301 bp, 13 predicted proteins | sample JNZ201metaG_FD_81532 | JGI IMG/M metagenome (GOLD analysis project Ga0105162, IMG submission 81532) | Hot spring microbial communities from Jinze hot spring, China to study Microbial Dark Matter (Phase II) - JNZ 20120812A | ecosystem: Environmental > Aquatic > Thermal springs > Hot (42-90C) >...
GTGCCTCCACCTCTGTAGTACTGCTCCCTCGCTCGTCGCCTATCCTGGCCCTCACCCAGACGTGTCCCATACCCGTCACCGCCTCAACGCGTCAGGGGACCGCTATATGCGTGGTGTGCTAAACGTTCCTGTTGCTGAGCTGGAACCGAGTCCTTCAGCGCTTCTGGAGCTCAGCAAGGCGCTCCGGCAGGAAGTCCTTCACGATGAACTCCAGCCCGTACTTGGAGAAGGCCTCGAGCTCCGCCTTCCTCTTCAGCTTCTCGAAGTACTTCACCTCCCTCTTCCAGGGGTCCGTCTGGTACCTCGGGTCCACCAGCAGCTCCGAGAGCCTCTTCTCGTCCATCTCGGTGAACCTCATGGTCGGTAGCTTGTACCGCGTGATGTCCGTGGCGTAGACCCCAGCCCACACCGCATCCGGGACGTTGATCTGCTTGATGTGGGCCGAGAGGGCTGAGCCGTGGATCAAAACGGAGGCTATGTGTACCCCGTAGGGATCCGCGTCGGTGAAGACGTACACGGGCAGGTTCAGCTCCTCCCTCAGGCGCCTGATCAGCTTCCTGCAGTTCCTCGGCGACTGGCCTGCGGTGTGGATGAGCAGCGCCTTGAACTTCCTGTCCGCGCCCTCCTCGACGAACCTGCTGAAGACCGCGCCCTTCTCGATCACGAAGACCTGCTCAGCACCGCACCTAACGAACTCGGCCGTGGTCAGGGCCGGCCCTATCGCGTATCCGTCCGGGTGGGACGAGAGGTCTATCCTCCTTCCCCTGAAGCCTGGTACGGTGTACTCTATCACCAGGTCTCCGTAGATGGACGCCCTCTCCTCCGGGAAGATGTTGAAGTCCTCCCTCGGGTGCCCCAGTACGCTCTCCAGCTCCATGATGATGTCGTCGCTCTCCGACTGGTCCTCGAAGTCTATCTGCTCACCCAGCGCCACGTAGTACGTGTCCCTGAGCGTGGAGGTCTTGCCCGTCTCCAGCAGCTGCTTGGCGAACTTGGCCAGCCATACCAGCTGCGCGAAAGGCCTCACGTGCCTGATGTTGCTGAGCGTCCTGACCGATTTCTTCGGCCCCAGCACGTACTGCCTGAGCTGCTCGTCGTAGACGATGTTCTTCGTCGTCCTGAGCGGGAGCTCTATCGAGGGCCACCTCTTCCTCCTGAGGTCCTCCACAACCCTCCTCCCGAGCTCCTGGAGCTTCTCCATCACCTCCTTCTTCACCAGGTCGGCCTGGTAGACCAGCTCGCCCGACTTCCTCCTCGTGCCCTTAGCAGACATTCCCATTCCCTTCCGCGCCTCCCTCAATTTGAATCTCGGAGGTCCCTCGGAGCTCCTCACCCAGCCAATCCTTTCACGGAGAGGACTTGGATTCTTTTGACAATTTAATACTACGGTTGGTCCGGATCGGTGAGGGACATGACCGAGGAAGGCGTCGACGAGCGCGAACTCCTCTGGCTCCTCCGGAGCAGGGTCAGGAGGATGATCATCGAGGCGATCGGCGACTCCGGCAGGATCGGCGCCGTGGCCCTCCGGGACAAGCTGGGCATCAGCACCGGCTCCCTCTACTACAACCTCAGGCAGCTGAAGCACCTGGTGACGCAGGACGACCGGAGGAACTACGTCCTCACCGAGCTCGGCGAGAGGGTCTACAGGCTCCTCAAGACGAGGGGCGACATCTCGATCTCCGACCTCACGGGCAAGAGGAGCGGGGTTGTCGAGGCCCTCTCCCAGCTCTTCGTTCCGTACTGGCTCGTCGCACCGCTCGCGGAGAGGGTGAGGATGGGTGCGGTGGTGGCCGCGCTCTCGATCCTGATGCTCACAGCCCTGCTGCTCAACCAGAAGATGGACCTGATAGTGCTGCACGTCTACCGGTTCGAGGCGTTCTCCATTCCCGAGTTCGCGAAGTACCTCGCCCTGACCTTCATCATTGTTTACCTCTACTTCGGTCTGATGACGGCGCTCTACGACCTGCTGACGAGGGCAGAGGAGTCAGGGATAACCGGTCCCCTCGGCTTCCTCAGGGCTCTGATCACCTTCTCCGGTCAGTGGAGGCAGGCCCTCGTCCTCACCTCGGTCGGTCTGCTACCGATGTCGATCTACCCCGCCGCGGCCTTCGTCGACAAGGTCCTCGGGGCGGGCCACTTCGAGTCGAGGTTCATCGTGCCGAACAGCGTGGTCGCGAATGTGGTCCTGGTGGTCGCGCAGATGGCGTGCTTCCTGCTCTTCTCGGCCTCCCTATCCTACGTGAGGAGGCTGAGGTGGCACGTGGCCGCCCTGATATCCTTCTCAGCCATCTACCTCTCGATAGTCGTTCAGTACCTGATCCTCGCGACGAGGTCGGGTTGAACCGGGGCCGGAGTTCGTCCTCCGTCCCTCATCCCTTCGCGCCCGTTCCGTCGGGTCTGGGCTCTATCGGCTCGAAGACGACCTTCTTGCCCACCCTGACCTTGCGGACGAGACCGAGCTGGGTCAGCTGGTTGAGGTAGACGCTCTCGAGGGACCTGGCACGCCCCGTCTTCGCAGCGACCTCCTCGGCCGCCGCCCTGCCCAGCTCCTGCAGCGCGTTGAGCGTCCTCCTGAGGGCCTCCGACAGCCTGGTCGCCCTCGGCATCAACAGAACGGGCTTCGCCTCCTCCCTCTCCCCGCGGATCCTGGACATCATCAGCTCCTTGTTGATCTCGACCAGCTCCTGCACCGCCCGCTCGATCCTGCTCACCAGACTCTCCATGCTCTTCCTCAGCTCCTCGCCTATCGACTCGTTCAGGGTCAGCTTGCCGGTGAATTCGAGGGTCCTGGGCCGAGGCGGCCCCTCGACGTCCTTCTTGGCGAGGATGTACGCGTAGAGCGGCTTGAACCTCGTGTTGTCCTGCCGGAAGACGTTTCCGCACCTAACGCATCCCAGCAGCAGATCGGAGGCGTTGAAGGTCGACCCGCAAACCTTGCAGAGCATGCCAGTCTCTGTGCTGGCGATCATGGAGGACTTGCACTTCGGGCACACCTCCTTCACCTCCACGTCGAGGAACCCGCACCTAGGACAGGCCCTCACCACGTCGAGGAGCATTCGCTTCAGGATGCCGGCCTGGTGAAGCCGCTCGAGGATCTCCTCAGTCTTTCTGCCCCTCGTGCCGAAGGCCGCATCGGCATCAGGGTAGGATATCCCCGTCTCTGTCTGCGGGTCGAAAACCGGCTTGATGAACGTGATGCCAGCGGTGACGAGGTCCACAAGCCCCGATAGAGCCGCCTCGGCCTCCAATTCCCGGGCCTCCGCTTCCTGTCCAAAATAAAACAGTGGCTAAGCGATGTTCGTCTCTTTTTTCCGAATCGGTATAGAAATTAGCCGTTCCGATGTCAGTTCGGAAAACTTCAGGGACCCCTTGCCAAAGCCTCCATCGACCTCAGACGTCGGACCGCGTACGCCATGACGATCAGGTACGCGAAGGTGCTGGCTATCGCTGCGGCGTACCCAAAGGCGTCCCATATCAGCCCCGAGAGGTAGGTGAGCACCGCGATCGCGAGGTTGTGCGAGAACTGCTGGAGTCCCCAGATCCTGCCCCTGACCGCTGCGGGGACCGAGGCCGAGGTCCGAGCGTCCACGAAGGGCTGGAGGAACACGGCCAGCCCTGAGCCCGCGATCAGCGCCGCAAAGATCCCCACCTGAGTCGGTTGCGCCAACAGCAGCACCCCCGCTCCGGCCCTCAGCAGCAGCTCGACCACCACGAAGAGCGGCCAGTTCCTCCCCTCTATCAGCCTCCCGCCGAGGGGCACCAGGAGCGCGAACAGCGCCGACTCGACCGCGAACATGAAGGTAAGGTCCGACTCGCTGAGCCCGGCCACCTCGTCCGCGAGGAGAGGGAGGTAGATCGCGGTGAGGATCGTGACGTGTGCGAGGCTCAGGCTTCTGAGGAGCACCAGGGTCGGCACAGGCTCCGTCCTCGCAGCATCCATCCACCCCCTCAGCGTCTCCGATATGCCGGACCTTTTCCGCTCGCCGCGCGCCTCCCTCAGCCCGAGCCTCATGGCAGCGGTCAGCAGCAGGATGCCCGATGTGCTCAGGAAGAGGTCCCTGTAACCGTGGTGTTCGGCGAGGTAGCCAGCGGCCACGTAGCCGATGACCGTAGCGGCGTTGAAGACCGCGAAGTATAGGCCGTAGAACCTTCCGTACTTCTCGGCGCTCGTCAGCTCGGCCATGTACGCGAAGACCGCGGGCCCCGCGATCGCCGTCGGCAGGAACGCCAGCGCCAGCGGCACCACCGTCTCGTACCAGGAGGTGGTGTAGGACATCAGCAGGTAGGCGAGGCTCATGACCAGCGGCGACAGGACCAGCACCGCCCTCCTCCCGAGGAAGTCCGTCAGCAGCCCACCCACCGGTAGGAGTGCCAGCACAGAGACCCTCGAGGCGGCGAGGACCGCGCCGAGCTGCTCCGGCGTCGCGCCGACGGACTTCAGGTAGTAGGGCAGGAGGGGTTGGAGGCCGGTGGTGAGGCTGTTGCCGAGTCCGATGCTGAGGAGGTAGAGCGTCGCCTCAAGGCCGCGGCCGCCGGTCATCCGCCGCAACGTCCCAGCCCTAACTGAATCCGTGTCCGAAATTTCGGTATTTTTCGGTGATTTAAGACGCAGGTTAGACGTCCGTTCAAAGCGTGCGAGCCCGTGCCCTCGACGTGAAGACGGAGTCTGTTATGGCCAATTTTCTCGCGGTGACTGGTCGGACTGGAGTGAACCGCGCTTCTTATATAAGCAATTTAAATAGGGATTCCCGTTTGATTTCCGGATTGCCAATTACTTCGGGATCCATGTTGGCAGAATGGAAAACATAGTTAAATAGAAGCTTCAACAAATACTGTCGGAACGGAAATGGACGGCCCCCGTTCAGGATCCGATCCCTTCTGAATGTGCGTGATTTTGTTGGAATTATGGAAATAAGGCCTCAGATTATTGTCTTTGTCTCGCTCAGAATGTATTTAATACAGGGCGTCACGTCTTTCAACACCCACGAATTTCCCTCAAACAGTTCGACGCTTATCAAGTATCCTCCCGCTTCGCTCAACACCAAAAGCTGTCCCTCCAAATCTCCGACGTTTCCGAGTTTCTGGGCGATTGCCGACGTGTCGGACGTGGGCGTGAAGTGCATCGCCACGGAGCCGTCATCAAGCACGTTGTACGACTGGCATGAGGCCGGCGGCTTCGCGAGTTCCCTGACCAGCGCGCGGAGTTCGTACTGATTCTTGATGGGCTCCAGCAGCATCCAGAACTTGCCAGCACCTCTCTCGATCGTCTGCGTCGGCACATAGCTCACCATCCATCCCGCCACGAGCCCCTTCCGAACCACGTGCTCGTTGAAGTGGTACGACAGGACCCGGGGGTGCGCGCCCAGCTCGCTGGCCATCTCGGTGAAGTCCTTCAGCGCGTCGTGCTGGAGCTGCTGCAGTATCTTCAGGTCGAGCGAGTCGACGATGTACTGCGCCCTCTCCGCCTCGTCTATCTCGTTGACCATCACTTGATCGAACTCGTCCTCGCCGTCGATTAGCTGTCGATCAGACCACTTGCCGTTCTCGAAGTCGAAGTACCTGTAGTTGGCATTCGGATGTCCGTAGGCCTTGACCTTCCTGAACCAGTAGTCCTCCAGGACCCCGATGTCGGCGAGCTCCTCGAAAATCCTAAGGTAATCCCTCTCGAACCTGTACGGAGGGGTCACGATCACGACGTAGTCGTTCCTCATCAGGACCTTCCCCCAGTACATCAGGTAAGTGTTCTCGCCGAGCCAGCCCAGAACCTCCTTAGCCCTGTCGGCGAATCGCTTCGAGAAGCGCAGGTACCCGAAGTAACGCGTGAGGCCGAGCTTGTAGTAGTTCGGGAGCATCTTGATCACGAATCCGTACCTCGGAAGGATCTTCAGCAGCCTGACGCGTACCGTCTCACGCGGGATGCCCGTCTGCCGCGCGATCAGCGAGATGTTCCTCGGTCCGAACTTCTTGACGGCGTCCAAAATGTGGGAGATCTCTCCCTGCAGGTTGATCTGCCGATTTACACGCTTGTTGTTAATCAGTTGATTTTGATGATCGATCAACATTTCCGCTGCAGCTGTAGTTGAAATTGCTACTATTTAACTCTATCGTGACAAATCGATTGAATCTTGAAATAAATTTAAATCTTGATTCTAAACTGTTAATCACGAATTGGAGGAGATTGGCAGTTCGGAACGCGTTGGCACAGGGCTCCTCGGTGGAGAGACGGTAACTCCCGTCCTTGTCCGGTCCAACAAGAACTTGCTAGAGCTCGCGCTCTGGCTGGCCGGTCCCAGGGCTTGTTCTGTGATCGTGACCGATGGGGGCTCAAGGGTGCTGGGCGTAGCGACGGTTCTGGACCTGCTCAAGGTCATTGACCTGAACGGCCGCAACCCGGCCAAGGCTTTGATGTCGGTCTTGGCGGGTGAGGTGGCGAGGCCCGTCCCGATCCTGCGATTGGGGGGTCGCGTTCAGGAAGGGCTCTTCGAGGTCCTAGAATCCCGAGAGCGCTGCGGCGTTCTTTTGGACGGCGACGACAAACCCATCGGTGTGGTCTCGGTCCTCGACGCGCTGAACGTTCTGATGGACACGGACCACCTCGCGGGTTCCCTCGGCGACCTTCCGGCACACTCCGCCTCGCTGAGGCTTAGGTCCCTTCCGTCCGACGCGGACGTCAGACATGCGATATCCGCGCTCGTGGCCCGCGACGGTGAGCCGCTCGCGGTGGGGTCGTCAGGCTTCGTGGTGACCGCTCAATCGCTCGCAGCTGCCGTCCTCGGGCCGCAAAGGCTGAGGGAGTTCGTGGAGGACCCAGACGGCGTCCTGGGTAGCTACCTATTGTATGAGGTTAGGGCGCTGGTCAGACCCGCGGTGATCAGTCGCGAGATGAGGCTCCGCAAGGCCGTTCAGCTCATGTCCGACTCCGGCGAGCAGGTACTTCGCCTCAACGACGGCAGCTTCGTCACCGCATGCTCAATCGGCGATTTCTTCCTCGAGAGGCTGCGGCATTCCGGGACTGCCGCCGTGAGGGAGCCTCGATGGGATGTGGGTTCTGGACGCAATCGCTCCTACGGCCCGACGTAGGGGGACCACAATCGGAGAGCGGACCTCGATGGGTCCCGAAAACCCAGCTATCGCGCGCCACCTGGCCCAAATCTCGTCGAGCGAGCGTCCCTCCTCGCGAGACCTCGTCGGCAATGCGCTGGTCCTGATTACAGCAGTTTTGGTCGCATCTTCGATCGTGCTGGCAGTTCTGGACAACATGAGGGAGCTCGAGGAGCTGCGCTCGAAAGCACTTAAAGACCTACATGAGCCGCACCAGGCCGGGCTGCTGGTGGAAGCTGTCATCTACGACAGGTCGAGTCAAGAGCTGAGGTTGCTGCTGAGGAACGCCCGCAACGTTCCCATCACCCCTTCCGAGCTCCGCGAGTCGAGCTTCGTCGTCATCACGTCGGGCCGAACCTTCGTGCTGAGGTACAGCGAGATCCCATTGCCGGGCACTTGGTCCCTAGTCGGTCAACTCAGGACGATCGGGGCGGGTGAGGGTTTCGTGGTGCGACTCCACATGACCCCACCGGTTCCAGACTACATTCGCTTGCTGGCGCTTCTCCTCCCTACCTACGCCTCCGTGCGCAACATCACGGTGCTGGAATCACTGGTGGTGCCCCGATGAGCGACGGTCGAGCTGTGCTGCGGAAACCCGTCCTCGGCCAAGATTTATGCTGGGGGCAAGTGCAGGTGATGGGGCGTGGGCTCCGAGAAAGCTAAAGGGAAAGATAAGGGCAAGGTCAGAGAGCAGAAGGTCCCGGACTCGTGGGAGGGGATCCTGGTCAAGCCGCTGCCCCCGGACTACATCGACGTCAGCCGTTACCAGATCAGGCAGGACCTCGCTGAGGTGGTGATAGCAGCGCCCTCCAACAGGTTCGCAGAACCCGTTTACTTCTGCATCGAGGCCCCCTTGACCGATTCGGAGAAGGCGGCTGTTGAGAAGGTCAAGGACATACTGACGAAAAAGCTGGACTTCCCCAAGTTCGAGGACCTGGAGGAGGTGAGGAAGGCTGTCCTTCAGGGAGCTGCGAAGGTCCTGAAGAAATACGGGAAGGCACTGGGTGTGAATCCCAATGACTCCTCGCTGATGGCGAAGCTCCAGTACTACATCGAGCGGGACATGATGGGCTTCGGACCGTTGAACGTCATCTTCGAGGACGACAGGGTAGAGGACATATCCTGCAACGGAGTCAACGTGCCGGTCTACGTCTACCACAGGGACTTCGAGAGCATACCCACCAACATCGTCTTCACGACCAGGAAGGCCCTCGACGACTACATCATACACCTGGTCCACAAGGCGAACAAGCACATCTCCTCAGCTTTCCCGATCGTAGACGCCATGATCTACGGGAAGCACCGGCTCGCGGCGACCTTCAGGGAGGAGGTCTCACCCCGGGGCAGCACCTTCACGGTGAGGAAGTTCAGGGAGAGGCCCTTCACGATCACCGAGCTGATACAGGCCAAAGTGATCAACAGCCTGCTCGCCGCGTACCTGTGGTTGCTGATCGAGAACAAGGCCAGCGTGATGATACTGGGTGCGACGGGCAGCGGGAAGACGACGCTCCTGAACGCCCTGACCACGTTCATCAAACCCCTGTACAAGATCGTCACCTGCGAGGAGACCCCGGAGATCAACATCCCGAGGGAGAACTGGGTGAGGTTCGTCACCAGGGAGAGCTACGGTCTAGGGTCGTCCGAGAGGGGGAGGATAACCCTGTACGACCTGGTGAGGACCAGCCTCAGGTACAGGCCCGACTACCTGATCGTGGGAGAGGTGAGGGGTGAGGAGGCATACGTGCTCTTCCAGGCCATGGCGACCGGTCACGGAGGGCTCTCAACCATGCATGCCGAGAGCCTCGACGCCGCGATCAAGCGCCTGACCTCGCCTCCGATGAACATAGCCCCGTCCTTCATCCCGCTGATGAACTGCGTCGTCTACATCGAGCGGGTGCTGGTCAAGGAGCTCGGTGGGTTCTACACGCCTGCAAGGAGGGTCAGGAACGTCTGGGAGGTGGTGGACTACGACAGCTACCTGATGGTGGGTGAGTGGGATCCTGTGAACGACGCCTTCAGGAGCTACCTGGGTGAGAGCTCGCTGCTGAGGAGGCTTGGGGTCCGGCACATGAGGACGGTCGACGAGTTCCTCACGGAGATCGAGCGGAGGAGGATCGTGCTGGACTGGATGGTCCGTCGCCGGATAACAGACCCAGAGGACGTGAACGCTTTGGTGCTGCAGTACTACGAGCGGCCGGAAGTGGTTGTGGCCAACGCGACCGCGGAGCTTCAGGGGTTGGTGGATGACTACTCGGAGGCGTCCAAGACGCCTTTCAGGGCCTCTGGGCCCTCACAGTAAACCCCGACCGGCGATAGGGTCGGCACTATTGCCCTCCGCCTTTACCTCCGCCATCTCCTCCACCGGGCTTCACGTCAACCGTCGTTGAGGCTGGTCCGCTGGTGTAGGTCATGCCTGTTACCTCCCCTTGTCCCACGACCGCACCCGCCGCAAGCGAGATGGTCAGCTGTCCCCTCCCTCCACCCCTACCTCCCTGGATCTCCACGTCGCAGAGCGCAATTATCTGCGTGCTGCCGGGCGAGAGCGTCACGCCCGTGAAGGTCTCACAGCGGAGGAGGCGAGCGTTCACGTTGCCGCTGAACCCTATGAGGCTCCCGTCGAAACCAGTTATCGTAACGTCCTCCTGCTCCTTACCCGGGCCCTTTGGGAGACTCACATAGACCATCAGCGTCACGATCTCGCTGTCATCGCTGCCGCCCTGGAGCCTGACGGTCTTGGGAACGGCCCTCAGGGAGACCTGCAGGTCGACGCGCTCGACGCTCCTCCGGCCGAGGTCGAAGACGACGGAGGTCTGGTCAGGGACGCTCACGGTCACCGGGTTCCTGCCCTCCCCGAGCTGGACCAACCGGCCGTTCTCGTACAGTGTCACCTTGAAGGCGCCAGCGGTGGTTCCGAAGGCGACTGTAACGTTCTCGTTCGACGCGGTCGCCTTATGAGTGAACCTCTTGGGCTCGGCATCGCCGCTGTTGACCGGCTCCACGGTCACCGTGTAGGTCCTGCCGCGCCTCATGTTGACGATGCTCACGGTGAGCGTGTGGGGGAAGGCAAAGGATGGCAATCTGCCCTCACGGATGTATACCAGGTCCGAGGTGAAAGCCCTGCCCCGTGACGTGACGACCTTGAACAGGACGAACCCGGTGAAGTCGTCCGGTATGCAATGCCCGACCTCGATGGAGATCTCCTGACCGGGATCTATCGTGATCTGGTCGGCGAGGCAGGGCCCGTCGGCGGGGAGTGGCGCACCGGTCCGGTTCTCGATGACCCAGACCCTGACGACCTTGACGGAGATGGGGCCCGAGTTCTCGACGAGTAGCAGAGGCTCCCCTGGCTGGTCGCCGACGCCTATCCTGATCTTGAGGCGCTCGGAGTAACGGTCGACGTCGAAGTTCCGCCTGGAGCCGACCTCGCTCGAGAGGAGCGAGTAGAGAGACTGGGTGAAAATCAGCATAGGAACCGCGATGGCGAATACGATGACCAGCAGGAAGATCGCCGCGAGGGCGGCAGATACCCCCCTCCTTTTCTGGTCAGACCTCAGGGCACCTCACCACCGAGCGGGTACCTGATGAGGAGGCCGTACTGCGCGTTGTCAGTGGGGTTATGGGGATCGTAGAGGGGCTCCGGCATGGCGAAGACCTCGACGACGTAGTTGGGTCCGCTCCCCGTGACCTCGCAGTCGACCCGTTTCGCCTCCCTCATCTCGGGAGGCACCCTGGTCAGCTCCCTGTACGGCGTGCTGGGAGGGTTCGAGCCTGCCTGATAGACCACGCATCTGAGCACCACCAGCTGGTACCTTCCGGGATTGGAGAGCCAGACCTCTGCGGTACCGTCGCCGGAGAGGTGGGCGTGCTCGACGGTCAGGAGACTCCACTGCCTAACCACCTCCCTGTTGGTCTGCTCGGTCGACCTGTGGAACTCGGCCGAGGACCAGGAGTAACCGAGGAGGAGCAGGAAGACCCCGAGGGCTATCACGACGGAGATCAGGATGACCTCGGACATCACGGGGCTTACGGCGGCTCTGGGCCTGGACGCGGTGATCCCTCTGGAGGGTGACGGACGATTAGGTAAACCAGCGGAGCGTGATGCCGTGAGACAAAAGAAAAAGCGGTGCGGAGGATTTGACATAGTTTTATGGGACCAGTACAGCGACCGGGTACGTCTTGCCGCTGGTCGTGTGCAGGGCTATCTCGTTCGTGACCCCGCCAGTTACTACACAATCTTTGGGAATATGGAATTCGTAGACCTCTCCAACCGGTAGCTGTCTATTGAGGTTTCTCAGGCAGGGTTGACCGTTCACGAGTATCATATCTACTACCGCTGGGCTTGAGCCGGTGTTCTTCGCGATCACCACAGTTTGATTATTATTAGCTGCATCCCAGTATGCGGCCTGTATCTCGATCTTCTCGAACCTCGTGAAGACGCCGACGAGCCCCGACGCCCAGAAGGCCACCGCGATCGCTATCACAATAGCCACCGCCACCAGGATCACCGTAGCGACCACGGGGCTGATCCCGGACTTCCCCTTTCCGGTCACGTCTCATTCCGCAGATGGGAGGCGAATAAGACTTTCCAGCCCAGTTTTTCGCATCGGGTAGCCTGCTCATTAATCTGTTTTCCGAATTGCCAACAGAAGACGGTCCTCATTGGCATATCCGAAGGAATTGGCCTTCGAGGAGCCGCGGTGGGGGCCGCATGCACAGCGCCGAAGGCCCTCTCCTCCAGCTCCGACGGAGGCGCGCTACCCTTTTACTCGGCCTATGCCACCGGAATTCGAACGGGTCATGGGCGTCTCCGACTCCTTCGCGTCCTTCGCCTTCACCCACTTCAGGGAGCTGGGCACCAGGCTGGTCCTGAGGCTCGCTCCGGGCATACCGGAGAAGCTCGAGTCGACGGGGAAGCGGATCCACCCCGAGGTCTTCGCGTCCATGGTCGTGGCGGCCTTCTTCATCTCCGCGGTCGTCACCGTTGCCCTCATGGCCGCAACCTTCGTCCTGACCGGGGAGGCCCTATTCGCACTGCTCCTCCTCCCGATACCGTTCCTGGTCCTCCTCCTCGGCATCGCATACCCCTACCTCTCCGCCTCCAACGCCTCGTCCATGTACGAGAGCGAGGTCCCCTACGCCGCCGCTTACCTGGCCGTGATGTCCACCGGCGGCATACCGCCCTTCAAGAGCCTCGAGCGCCTCTCCGAGAGCGAGCTCCTCCCCAACATCGCAAGGTCTGCCAAGATCGCGAGGATCCGCGTCTCCGTCGCCGGCGAGGACCCGGTCACCGCGATAGAGAAGATGGCCAAGGGGTTACCCTCGAAGGAGTACAGGGACCTGCTGCTGGGATACGCGTCAACGCTCAGGAGCGGCGGCGACGTCGTCCACTTCCTGATCCGGAAGACGGAGCAGATCTTCACTGCGCGGATGGGGACGATGCGGATCGTCGGCGAGCGCATGGGTATGCTGATGGAGGGGTACGCGGCCATAACCATGATGCTGTCGCTGGTGCTCTTCACGATCTACATCGTCTCGAGGGCCCTCCCCTCGGAGTTCATGGTCCTCCCGGCCGAGCAGTTCGCCATCATCGCGTACATCGTCCTGCCCATGCTCTCGATAGTCTTCCTTTACATCGCTGACATCAGCCAGCCCAAGTACCCCCAGACCGATCCACGGCCGATGAGGGTCTTCTACTACACGCTCCCCGCGGGCTTCGCGTTCCTCGCGCTCTTCGTCCTGCCCTTCTACGCAACCGACCTCCAGTTCATCTCGCCCTTCAGGGAGACCTCCGGGTCGATCGTGGCCCTCAGGAAGCTGATGGGCCTCGAGCAGGGCTACGAGTCCTCGATCGCGCTCTGCCTGAACTTCATCGTCTTCTTCCTCCCCGGAGCCGTGGCCTTCATGAGGTACAGCAGGGAGAACTTCTCGGTCATCCACGGCATGACCGTCTTCCTCAGGGACCTCACCGAGGTGCGGAAGACGGGCCTCAGCCCCGAGCAGTGCATCATCGACCTGTCCCGGAACAACTACGGCGCGTTCTCCAAGAGGCTGAAGGAGATAGCCCGGATGATCAGCTGGGGTCTCCCCCTCAGCAAGATCTACCAGGAGTTCGTCAGGAGGACTTACGGCTGGCTCGAGCGCGCAGGCATGTTCATTCTGATCGACGCAATAGACGTCGGTGGCGGAGCCCCCGAGACCCTCGAGGTCCTGACGTCGTTCTCCGAGGACCTGGAGGAGATCGAGCGTCAGAAGCGCGCAACCCTCAGGCCGCTGATGATGATCCCGTACCTCACGGCCCTCCTCCTGGTGACGGTGGTGGTGATCCTGGTGGTCTTCATGAGGGAGCTGCTCAAGGTGGCCCGGATGCCCATCTCCGCCGCCGAGTTCATCGGCTTCTTCCTCCCTCCGGTGATCTTCATCGCGGCCATCAGCGGCCTCGTCGCAGGTAAGATCTCCACCTCGAGGGTTGCAGGGGGCTTCCTTCACGCGGTGATACTCTCGGCGGTCTCGCTGATAGCGATCTGGATCACCGGCATCGTATCGGTGCAGCTCTTCCAGCTGCCGTCCGTCGGCGGTTGAGCTCGCTGCTGAACGCCGTCAGACCAAGGAGCCCTTGATCCGGTCCACGATGACGGACAGCCTTCCGCGCAGCATCTCCTCGCCCACGTCGGCGAGGTCTATCACTTCGATCTCGAGGTTGCCGGGACCCAGCCAACCCCTGGCCGACGGTGACGCCATTATATCCGTCGACGTGATGGCATGTGATGGGTTTGCAGCGGGTCGCGATTCCCTGGACCGAGAAGTACAGGCCCAGGAGGGTGAGCGAGGTGGTGGGCAACGGGGAGGCGGTCCAGGCGTTCCTCGAGTGGGTGAGGAGCTGGAGCTCGGGAAGGCCCGCGAAGAAGGCGGCCCTTCTCCACGGCCCTCCGGGAACAGGGAAGACCTCGCTGGTCATCGCCTTCGCGGAGGAGAACGGCTACGACCTGGTCCAGCTCAACGCCAGCGACAGGAGGTCGGCCGAGGACATCGAGAACCTCCTCGGGCAGGCGGTCAGGGCTGCCTCGGTCTTCGGGCGGAGGAGGATCGTCCTGATCGACGAGGTCGACGGTCTCTCGACCGTTGCCGATGCGGGTGGCGTCAGAGCCATCGCTTCCCTGATCGACCGGACTGAGGTTCCTATCGTGCTGGTGGCCAACGACCCCTGGGATCCATCCCTTCAGGAGCTAAGGTCCAGGTGCGAGATGATCGGTTTCAGGAGGCTGAGGGCTAAGGAGGTTTTGTCGAGGCTGGAGGAGATCTGCAGGAGGGAGGGGGTCTCGGTCGACCGGGAGGTTCTCGAGTCCATCGCAGAACGCTCGAGGGGCGACATGAGGGCCGCCATCAACGACCTCCAGCTGGTCGCAACCTCTGGATCTGATCCTAGGAGGGTCCTCGAGTCGATACCGAACAGGGTGATCGAGCTCAACGCGTTCGAGCTCCTCGGCCGGATCTTCGGAGCCCACCGCTTCTCCGATGGAAGGGGAACGCTGGCCAACACAGACCTCGACGTGGACACGGTCTTCACGTGGGTCCTGGACAACCTGGACCAACAGATCAGGGACCCGCAGGCGCTCCACGAGGCGTACAAGGTCTTGGCCGACGCAGACCTTCACCTGAGGAGGGCCACGAGGCTCCAGCGCTGGGAGCTGATGAAGTACGGCACCATCCTGCTCTCCGCAGGACCCGGCGTGATCAAGGCAACAGTGGCGGAGAAGGGAGGGAGGTTCGAGTTCCCTGCGAGGATCAGGTTCATGCAGCAGACCAAGGACGTCCGGACGCTTGCCGACTCGATCCTGACGAAGGTCAACAAGAGGCTCCACATGTCCAGGGCGAAGGCCGCGGTCCACTTCCTGCCCTACCTGAGGCTGATGCTGAAGGCCGGCGATCGCGGGATCGCAAGGCACTTCAGGCTCACAGAGGAGGAGATAGGGTATCTGGTCTCGAGGGCGCCGGAGCTCAGGGTTCAGCCGGCCGAGGGGAGGGAGTCCGCTGAGGAGCGGGCGAGGCCCCAGGCTAAGGCTAGACGCGCCGGAACGGCGTCAGGGCGGTTAACGGTACGATCCCGGGCATGAGGGGCATGTTCTGGGAGGAAGAGGAGGGGAGGAGGTTCAGGTGGCGCATGAGGGACGGGCGGGATCGAGAGCAGGTCCTCACCAAAGTA
>Ga0105162_1001211_pt1 | contig 15294 bp, 15 predicted proteins | sample JNZ201metaG_FD_81532 | JGI IMG/M metagenome (GOLD analysis project Ga0105162, IMG submission 81532) | Hot spring microbial communities from Jinze hot spring, China to study Microbial Dark Matter (Phase II) - JNZ 20120812A | ecosystem: Environmental > Aquatic > Thermal springs > Hot (42-90C) >...
CCAGCAACAATAAGTAAATCAGATTGCCTTGGCGAAAACCTTAAAAATTCAGAGCCGAATCTTGCAACATCAAATTTCGGGGCAGCAAAAGCCATCATTTCAATGGCACAGCAAGAAATACCAAGGGGCATAGGCCAAAGCGAGTTTCGCTGAGCCCACCTGATAAATTCACTCAACTTGGTTGTCAGAAATCCCTGTTCCTCAATGTTAAAAGTATTTATTCCCATCGCAGTGCTCCTTTCTTTATTATGTAAATGTAACCAACCAAAAGAACAAGTATGAAAAGAAACATTTCTATATAACCTAACACACCAAGCTTATCAAAAGTTACAGCCCAGGGATAAAGAAAAACAACTTCAATATCAAAGATTATAAAAAGCATCGCGATAAGGTAAAATTTAACCGAAAACCTATCTCTTGCGCTCCGTATCGGTTCCATCCCGCTTTCATAGGTGGAGAGTTTTTCAGGGTTGGGTTTTTTAGGTCCAAGGATTCGGTTTGAGAAAACCATTAACGAAGCAAAAGCAAATGCAAAGATCATTAATATGAGGATTGGAAGATATTCACTTAACATTTTAAAACAAAGTGCTTTTGTTTAAAAACTTTATATAATTTAAAAAAGCCCCACCAAAAATCAAAAAGGCGCGTCTGACGACGCGCCCAATCAAATGTTAAGATTTCTTCACTTGCGTTTGCGATGCATATCTTATCGGAGTTAAAATCAAAAGCAAGGCTATCAAAACTATTACGATTAAACTAATCAAATAGGAAGGAGTTGGAGTTATGGGTTTTATTTTCACCTCATAAAAAGCAAGCCCAGCAAAAACCAAACCCATAAGAGCCTCACCAGCAATTAAACCAGATGCTAAAAGGGTACCATTATTTTCAAGCTTTGACATCTGTTCTTCTGTAAAACCACGCCTTTTAGCGATTAAATCAGTAATTCCTCTTATTAACCCACCAACAAAAATAGCAGAAGTTGTTTCAAATGGGAGATACATTCCAACACAAACAAGCATTGGACTTCTCACTTGCAAAAGTATAAGCCCGAAAGCCATAAGCATTCCAACAATTATAAGAGGCCATGCCATTTCACCGCCAACGATTCCCTTTGAAAGCATTGCCATCAAACTTGCTTGAGGCGCTGGAAGTGCTTTACCACCAAAGCCAGTACCCCCTGCTTTTATATCACCTTGATGAAGAATCAGCAATGGGAAATAAAGAACAAAAGAAGCAACAAAGACGCCAATTATATCTCCAACTTGCATTTTCCAGGGTGTTCCACCGAGGATATGTCCAACTTTCAAATCTTGGAACATTTCACCTGCAACAGCTGCTGCAACGCATATAACTGCTGCAACACCCAAGACAGCTGCCACCCCAGGCAACCCTTTAACACCAAGCACAACCATCAAAAGCGCAGCGACAATTAAAGTTGAAAGCGTAAGCCCACTCACGGGATTATTGCTTGAACCAATTATTCCAACAAGATAACCTGAAACAGCAGCAAAGAAAAATCCAGCAATTATCATAACAATCGTCGCGGTTATTGATGCGTTGAACATTCCGCTAAAATAATAGTATAAGGCAAAAGTTAACACAGCAAAAATTATTAAAAGAGGTAAAACCCATTTTAAACTCAAATCTTGATCAATTCTACTAATCATTGTCGTCTCACCAGTTGTTGCTTTCTTTAAATCAGAAATTGAACGCTTTAACCCAATTGCTAAGCTTGACCTCATTCTATAAAGTGTATAAATTGCGCTCAAAAGCATTCCACCAATTGCAATCGGACGAACGATAAACTTCCAAATAGCATACGCTAACTCAACCCACGAAGTTGGTTGACCCTCTTGAGTTACAAGTGGTTCAAGTTGAGGTCCAAGGAAATACATAAGAAGTGGAACAAATAATCCCCAAGCCAACAAGCCACCGCTAAAGTTTAAAGCAGCAAGCCTGGGACCAATTATAAATCCAACCCCAATATAAGCAGGGCTCACAGCTGGGGCAGTCAAAAGAGTTCCTCCTCCCGCTGAAACACTTGTTATCTCTTGTCCTTTTCCACTTAACAATCTTACTCCAGTTTTAGCAAATGTCGTAAATTTTTCCCAACTCGTCGCAAAGAAATTAAATTTCCCAAGTGTTTGAATCAAAGCCCCAATCCCCATCGCTCCGAATAGATATTTTGCCCCGCTCCCACCAGCTTGACCAGCTTTATGAATCTCAGAAGCAGCAACCGATTCAGGAAATGGCAATTCCGGATCCTCAACCAAAACTCTCCTCAACAAAGTTACAAACAATATCCCTATCACACCTCCAATAACCATTATAAATGAGGATTCCCAATACCTTTGAGGAGAATCAAAATTTTGCCATACACCAGCAATTAAAAAAGCAGGAATTGTAAAAATAGCCCCAGCTGCAACTGATTCACCAATTGAACCAACAGTCCTTGCAAAATTTTCTTCAAGGATCGTGCCCCTAAATAATCTCAAAAAAGCCATGCTTATAACCGCAGCCGGATATGTCGCAGCAATTGTCATTCCCGCTTTCAAACCAAGATATGCATTCGCAGCGCCAAGAACAACGGACATGATAAGCCCTAAAATTAACGCACGAACTGTAAATTCTTTCATTGTTTGTTCTGGTGGAACAAGGGGTTTGTACTTTAAACCAGGACCACTTTTAATTTCAGCCATCTTTACCTCACATTTGTTTGTTAATTTATTTACTCAAGTCCGCTTACCGATAGATCTTTCGGATGTTCAATATAAAATTTAACAGTTAAAATTCTTCTCTCCCCAGGTTTCAAATTAATTTTCCATGTTATGGTCCCCTCATTGGGCTCAATTTTTGCTTCACCCTCACTCGGGGTTTCTAAAACAACTTTTATCTTTTCATTTCTGGAAACTGGATAATTATCTTTAACATCAATCGTTATATCTCTTTTCTTACCGTTCTCAATCTCCATCTCGTACTCATAATGAATTTTTTTATTCCTTCCAAAGAGCGTAAACTCGGTGAACTTCCTTTTCAACTTTCTCTCTATTCTGATGTTCTCATCAACCCCAAGGAATAAATCAAATGTCTCATCGGGTAAAATCTTCTTAAGTGTAGAAGTTGAAGTATATTTACCATCAATGTAAATCCTTGCTTCACCTGAAAGAATCGGGAATTTGAAATCGTTTCTCAAGCTTGCTGTTAAGTAAGCATATTTTGACAATTTTGGAACTGCATAATAAGCAAATTCAACATCTTGAGAAAATGAAGAAAGAAAAATCTTATGAAATTGATCGTCTGATGGAACACTTGACTTTGGAAGTTTAAAACTAACCGAAGTCATTTCAACTTCAATCTCGGGGGAAATAAATTCCGGGCTCACTTCAACAGCAATCTTAGGTGCTTCAGATATTTCTCCCTTAAAAAAATCCTTTCTAAACCTTGGTTGATAAACATCAACATACCATGGTTGAAGCTCTGGTGGCGCACCATAAATAAAAACAGGGGATGTTCCAATTTCAATAGGCACATCTACCCAATCCTCACCTGTTGACTGCTTTACAAGAGCAAATAAATTTAACTCAACCTTACCAGAAATAGAGTTAGCCCTTATTTCGTAACTTGGAACCCATGTCGCACCAGTTACAAGATATGAAAGTTTAATATCAACCTCCTCATTAGATCCTGATAAAAGATTTATCTCAATGCCTTTGCTTTTTTCCTTAGGTGCTGAAAGTTTGTTTAGTTCGTCTTCAATCAACTTTTTTTCATAATTTAATCTTTCAATTTCGTTCTCAAGTTTTATTTTCTTTTTTATATTTTCCCTCAATTCCTTGTTATAAAACCCAAAATAACCTTCAACATCAGCCCTATTAAATCTCTGCCCCTGCCACGCTGAAGGGAATTTTTTCAAAAATTCAATCGCTCCTAAAACTACTTCAAGATCCCCTTTCTTCAAACCTATCAAATCATTTAAACTATCTAACTTTGCCTTTAACTTCTCTATTTTCTCAACCTCTGGCTTCTCAAGGTATGTCTCTTCAACTTTAACATCAGAAATTTTAACATCCTTCCCCTTTAAAATTTCAACTTGAACCGTTTGATTTAAGATATTTGGTGTTAACTTGCCTACTTTTATTAAATTTTCCCCTTTTTCAACACGAGCGGAAATTACTTTGGTAACAAGGGCATTACCTCGGTAAATTACAACGGATAAAAGCTTTGATTTCACGACATTGTTAACAGATGGAAATAGAAAAGCAATAAAAAGGATATAAAGAACTACATTCATCTTTCCTGATTTTTGATTTTAACTATCCAAAATATAAAAACAGCGTAGGAAAATTTCAAATGGTTTATTAGTTCAGATTAGATTTTCCTTGACATTTGCTCTGAGTTTTAGTATACTTAAAGTGAAAGAAAAACAAATTAGGGAATTAACTATGCGATTTGCCACTATTTCTTTGGCACTAATACTTACCCTTTCACTTTCAACATCAACATTTTCTCAGGAACAACCACAATGGACATCAAAATGGTATTGCGTTTATGCAACTTATGATGATGAAACTAACGGAACAGGACATAATACCGCAAGTGTTGGAGTGTTAAAAGAAAATACTTTTATCGCCTGTGTTACAACTTACAACGCAAGAAGTTTCCTTGTGCCTTATGTAAATGCAGATTCAGCTGTTGGGCGTCTTTACTATTATGGATATGGTTCTTCTGGGATTGGCAATTTCTTCCTCCCCTGGACAAATCCAAATGATGTTTTTGATGAGGTCTTGATGAGAAACGCATGGTTTATTTTAACAACCCCAAAGGATAGTTTAATTTATGTTGCAAATAATGATGAAAGACACAGTATACTCGTTTTTAAATTCACAGGAGACACGATTCTCCCAACACCTTATCGTCTTGAAACCGGTGATAATATAATTTTTTCATTTGATTTAGATGCAAACGGAAACATTTTTGTCATTAACGATAGCAGTTATGGAAAAACTGACGACATTAAGATTTTCCCATCAATTGAAAGCAATAAAACAGCCTGGGAAACTCATACAATCACTCCACTTAATACGATTGACTTACCTGACGGAGTTTATAAGGGAATTGAGGTCAACAATGAAGGAACTTGGCTTTTCGTTTCCTACTCTGATACAACTCAAAGAAAAGTTGTAAAATATGTTGGCTCAATTCAAACAGGATATCAAATTGACACTAAATTTAATTTTCAACTTGGGGAGGGAGATACGGGGGCAACTTCTGTTTGGAAAGCAAGCCCGATTGGTCTTGAATACCTTGATGAAAACAACCTGCTATTCGTTGCATGCGCCGTCTGGAGACCATCTCCTCTTTCAATGGGTTATCCTTATGGCAGAATTTACGTTCTAAACGGAACGACGGGTGAACCGATTGATACGATAGATATAGCGAAATGGAATTTTATTATGACAGGTGGATATAACCTTAGGGAAAACGGGACCAAGCCTGGGAATGCTTCTGGATATACCTCTGTTTATGATGTAAAATTTGACGAGAAGAAAAATCTTTACACTCAATCTTACTATGGTTGGACAGTTGATAAATGGGTTTATCAAGGAACTTTGCCCGTCATACCATTAAAAGTTGAAAAATTAAATGATGAAATTCCAAATGGATATGAACTGAAACAAAATTATCCAAATCCGTTCAACCCAACTACTACGATTGAATTTTCAATTCCAATGCGACAAAGTGTAACATTAAAAATTTATACGATTTTGGGTCAAGAAATCGCAACTCTCGTTGATGAAGTTCTTGATCCAGGGACTTACAGGGTGATATTTGACGCAAGCAAATTTGCAACGGGATCATACATTTACACTTTAAAGGCGGGGAAGTATATTGAAAGCAAAAAGTTAATGTTCCTCAAGTGAAAAATAGTGGGGCGGTTTTTTAAAACCGCCCCATTTCACTATTTCTCAACCTTTCAAAAAAAACTTTTAATAAACTTTGCGCTTCATCCCCCATTATCCCACCGATGACCTCAACTTTATGATTTAAATTTCCATCACCAGCTATATTGTAAACACTCCCACATGCACCAGCTTTAAAGTCATATGCACCAAATACAACTTTATCAATTCGCGAAAGAACTATAGCGCCTGCGCACATTGGACACGGTTCAAGTGTCACATAAATTGTACATCCATCAAGTCGCCAGGCTTGGAAATAGTTATATGCAGCGGATAATGCTATCATCTCAGCGTGTGCGGTTGCATCTTTCAAAGTTTCAACCTGATTATAACCCTTTGCAATAATTTGTCCCTTATAAACTATAACCGCTCCAACAGGAACTTCACCAAGTTCAAAAGCCTTCTGCGCCTCTTTTAAAGCATACTCCATCCAATACCTATGCTCACGCATCAATTTAATCTCTTTTTTGGTTCAAACCCGGCGTCCTTTATTGCTTTCAACATCTGATCAAGTGTAACAAGATGCTTTGTCCCAGCTGCGCTCACGACATTTTCTTCAATAAGCAAACTCCCAAAATCATCAGCGCCAAACTTTAAACCAATTTGTGCTATCTTAAGTCCTTGAGTAACCCATGAAACTTGAATCGTTGGAATATTGTCAATCATCAACCTTGATATCGCAAGCGTTTTAAGATAATCAAAACCAGTTGACCTCTCCTTTAAATTATCCATGTTCTCCGCAAGTTTTGTATTCCTTGGCTGAAATGTCCACGGTATAAAAGATGTAAATCCACCCGTTATATCTTGAAGCTCACGAATCAACAGCATATGTTGGACTCTATCCTCATATGTCTCAATGTGCCCAAACATCATGGTTGCTGTCGTCTTTAAACCAAGCTGATGTGCTTCATACATTACCCCAAGCCATTCATCAGCGGTACATTTCCTGGGCGAAATTTTTTCCCTCACCCTGTCAACCAAAATTTCAGCTCCTCCACCAGGGATTGATTGTAAACCTGCGTCAATCAACCTTTTTAAAACATCACGAACCCTTAGCCTTGAAACTTCAGCAATGTGTAAAATCTCCTCAGGCGAAAGAGCATGAAGCCATATCTGAGGATAATTTCTCTTTATCCATCTAAATAATTCCTCGTAAAACTCAATCCCAAGCTCGGGGTTTAAACCACCTTGCAATAGAATTCTCGTTCCCCCAAGTTGAATCGTTTCTTCAATTTTTTTAGCAATAGTTTCATAATTAAGCGTATATCCTTTAACTGTATCACCAACTTTCGCATAAAAGGCACAAAATGTGCACTCAGTTGTGCAAATGTTTGTGTAATTTATGTTTCTGTCAATTATATATGTCACCACCGGTTCTGGATGCAAACGCCATCTAACCATATCAGCCATCATTCCAATCGTAATTAGATCATCGGATTTAAAGAGATTAACTCCATCTTCAAAATTTAACCTCTCCCCGTTTTCAACTTTTCTGTATATATCAAGCAATTTTTTGTCCATGTCAAAACGCGCAAATTGATTTTAAATTTTTGAAAATTTAAAAACTCGCGCAATAAAATAAAAATTTTATCTCACGTCGCAATCACACAAAATTTGCTTTATAACCTCCCTACACGAACTTTTAACTTCGGGTGATATAGGATCGCCAAAATTGAAATGTTTACCAACAATTCCATAAATAATAACCTTCGCTGGTAAATTTCCCAAAACCTTCGCAAGATTGATATATTCAGCTACCCCCAAGGCGTGAGTTGAGAAAAATTCTAACTTAGAAGGTATTTCAGCCTCCCAAAGTTCAAAGCGATAAACCTTGCCAATTTCGTCGCCTTCAGATTTAACGGCGTCAATAATGATAACAAGCTGAAACTTCCCCCAAGTCTGGATCAACTCATCAAAAGATATATCAACTTCAACAATTTTAACTCTGCCAGCAAAATATCTTTTCAAAAATCTCGCAATTAAAAGCCCAAGTGCGTCATCACCACGAAAAGCGTTTCCTATCCCTACAACTAAAAAATTTTTATTGCTATTCTCTCTCAATATAAAGCTTCAGAAAGTGAGTTGCACATGAAATACACGGGTCATAATTTCTAATAGCTTGCTCACACTTCCATGTCAATTCATCATCAGGGAGATTTAGATAAGTTGCGCTGAATTTCCACAGGTCGCTTTCTATCATCTTTAAGTTTTGTGAAGTTGGAGGCACAATTTTAGCATCAAGGATTATACCCTTTTCATCAATCTTGTATCTATGATAAAGAATTCCTCTTGGTGCTTCGGTACATCCATAACCTATACCAGGTTTTACCTCAAAATCAACATAAGGCTTATGTGGTTCTTCATAATTTGCAATTATTCTCAATGCCTCATCACAGGCATAAAGAGTCTCAACAGCCCGTGCAAGTATGCTCTTGAAAGGATTCTTACATTCAGGCTTAAATCCAACCTCAAGCGCGATTTCCCTGGCAAGATCTGATAATTTATCAAAATTCAAATTAAATCTCGCAAGCGGTCCAACAAAATAAGCGCCTCTATTTATAACTCTTGAATGCAAAGCATTAGAATGCGGAAGATGTTCCTCAATAAAGTTGCTATCATATTCATTCACAGCGATATTGAGCCCTTTATTTGAAACTATTCTCCCCTCATTAAACGGATACTCATTCGGATGACTTAAAGCAACAAACTCATAATCCTGTTCAAATTCCGGGAACTCAAGGGTTGCGAGAAATTTAATTGACTCAACCGAAAAATCCCTCGCCCATTTCAAATCATCCTCAATTTTCTTTAAATCACTTTTCGCTGGTGCTTTATAGAACCCACCAACCCTGACATTAATTGGATGAATTTCCCTCCCACCGATAATTCTAACTATTTCGTTTCCAATTTTCTTTAAGCGTAATGCCTTTTGAACGATGTCTGGATAATCCTTCGCCATCTGAATCACATCATCATACCCAAGAAAATCTGGCAGATGAAGCATAAAAACATGTAAAGCGTGGCTTTCTATCCATTCACCACAATAAATCAATCTTCTAAGCTCTCTGATAACTCCATCAACTTTAACTCCAAAAGCATTTTCAATGGCGTGCGAAGAGCTCATTTGATAAGCTATGGGGCAAATGCCGCAAATCCTTGCAGTGATGTCTGGAACTTCCATAAAGTTTCTTCCCCTCAAAAAAGCCTCAAAAAATCTCGGGGGTTCAAAAATTTTAAGTTTCACATCAACAACATAACCATTTTTAACTTTAATGTAAAGTGCTCCCTCTCCCTCAACTCGTGCTAAATAATCAACCCTTATTGATTTATCTTTCATATGCCTCACTCCCTTTTCTGAATGGTTCAGCGTATGAATTAAAGTTTCTTAAAATTCTAACTATATCTGCTGATTTAAGTCCAAGTTTTGTGAAATGTTCAGTCAATGAGAAAACATTGGGGGTTTCCTTTGGTCCAAAACATCCATAACAACCCCTGTTATATGACGGACAGATCGCTCCACATCCAGCTTGCACAACGGGACCAAGGCATGGCGTTCCACTTGAAACCATAACACAAACATTTCCCTTTCTCTTGCATTCCATACATACACTGTAGGAAGGGATATTAGGTTTGCGTTTATTAAGAAATGCACTTATAACTTCAATTAGCTGATACTTATTTATCGGACAGCCACGAAGCTCAAAATCAACAAACACATGATCAGCTATTGGCGTTGATTTATTCAATGTCTCAATATATGCTGGATTCGCATAAACAACGGAAATGAACTCCTTTACATCCTTAAAATTTCTCAATGCTTGAATTCCCCCAGCTGTTGCACAAGCTCCGATTGTTATTAGATATTTTGAAACCTTTCTTATCTTATGAATTCTCTCTGCATCATGTGGCGTTGTAATTGAACCCTCAACAAGTGAAATATCATACGGACCTGATACAGTTGCCCTTGACGCTTCAAGAAAATATGCAATTTCAACCGCTCCAACAACATCAAGAAGCTCATCTTCACAATCAAGCAAACTTAGCTGACATCCATCGCAAGAGGCAAACTTCCAGACAGCAAGTTTCGGTTTTTTTGCCTTCATTTTTAAATCTCCCGTTTAAATATCAAATCCTTAACTTGACTATAACTGAACACAGGACCATCTTTACAAATGAACACAGGACCAAACTGGCAGTGACCACATAAGCCAATTCCGCATTTCATATTTCGCTCCATGGACAGAAAAATGTTGTTCTCTTTAACCCCTCTTTTAATAAGCTCAATAGCTGTAAAGCGCATCATCACTTCTGGTCCGCACACAAAAGCAACTGCATTTAACGGATCAAACGGAGCCCTTGGGATCAATGTTGTTACAACGCCGACATTCCCCTTCCATCCACTCGTTCCCCTGTCAACAGTGACATAAACCTCAAAATCAAACCTTGATTTCCATTTTTCAATTTCACGCTTATAAAGAATATCTTCAGGGGTCCTTGCACCATAAAGCAATATAACACGGTTATATCTTCCCCTGTTGGACAAAATATAATAAATTGCCGGTCTTAATGGCGCCAACCCAATTCCCCCAGCAACTATAACAACATCGCACCCCGCACACCTGTCAACTGGCCAACTTGTCCCAAAAGGACCTCTTATTCCAAGAACATCACCCCTTCTTAGAGTCCCCATCGCTTTCGTCACAGTCCCAACCATTCTTGTTGTGTGAACTATGCGATTTTTCTTATTAGGATCCCCACTTATAGAGATTGGAACCTCTCCAACTCCAAAAACATAAATCATATTAAACTGTCCTGGCAGAAACTCAAATTCAATTCCTGATTCAACTGGCTCAAGCTCAAGAGTAAAAGTATCATCTGTTTCTTGCTTCCTTGAGCGCACCTGAAATAAGATGGGAAGCATCGGATTTTTAATAGATGATGTGACTATTATACTTTCAACCTGCACCATATAAATCAAGTAATTGTATTCTTGTTGCTTGAAGTCGTTGTTCAACAATTGTTACAAACCTTTTCAAAAGCTCATACCCAAGACTATGATCTTCTTCGCACTTATTTCTCAAACATTTACCATCAAGAGCTATAGCCCTCGTTGGTTCAACTGCTTTAGCATCAAAGTGCCAATAATACGGTGGAATAATCCAAGACCATCCAAGCACTTCACCGTCCTCAAGAGTTTGAATTATAACAGGTTCCTTTCCCGGAACCGAAATTTCAAGTGATACCCTGCCATCCCGTATTATATAAAATTCATTTGCCTCCTCTCCTTCACGAAATATAAACTCACCAGCTTTGTAAAAAACATTCTTTGCACATCCAAGTATGAGCTCAAGATATTCCTTTTTAAGGTCTTTAAAAAATGGATGCTCTGCAAGTATTTTTTCCAATGTTTCAATACTCATGATCTCACCCAATTTTTAAATTTTAACTTTGCTCAGCTCTCTTTTGAAAATTTTAACATTTTCAACTATATCAATGCCAACTGGACACCATGTTATACATCTTCCACATCCAACGCACCCGAGCATTCCAAATTGATTCTTCCAAGTTGAAAGCTTGTGCACCATCCACTGCCTATATCTTGACATTGTTGAATATCTTAGGCTTCCACCGTGTATATATGAAAACTCAAGCGTAAAGCAGGAATCCCATCGCCTTATCCTTTTTACATTTTGCCCTGATAAATCAGTTACATCTTCAATCGTATTGCAAAAGCATGTTGGGCAAACCATCGTACAATTTGCACAGGTCAAACATTTCTCCGATACCTTATCCCAGAGTGGATTTTCATAATTTGACTGTAAAAGTTCAACAATCCCCTCAAGGTCAACTTCTTTCTTAAACTTTTTGATCGCATCACTTGAAACTTTATCAGCTTTTTCAATTTCTTCTTTTGTCGCTTCGGCGAACCCCAACATCTCCAGCATCTCTTTTCCCTCCTCCGTTCCCGCCCTCGCCAGAAGATAATGTTCCTCATCTGAAACAACCTCTGTTAAGACAATATCATACCCAGTTAAAACCCTTGGACCGGTCCCCGTTGACAGGCAAAAACAGTTATCCCCAGGCTCATTGCAATTTACTGCTATTAAGAAAACATTCTCTCTGATTTTTAAATAATTTGGATCTTTATACTGTCCCCCTCCAAAGATTTTATCTTGAATCAAGATAGCTGAAATTTCACAAGCTCTTACACCAACAAAGACAAACTTTTGTCCCTCAAAATTTGGCTCAATAAGCTCAAACTTTCCATTGCTTCTCTTTGCCTCCCAAATAGTCAAAAGTGGTGGGAAAAGAAATTTTTTCCAAGACTGAGGACCAACAACATAACCAAACAAAGCATTATCACCCCGCCTTTTCAATCTATAACTCCCAGGCTTCTGCTCATCTGTTAACCCAACTGGCAGGTCTTTAACATCTTGAATTTCATCATAAACAATCGCATTATCTCTGATGGTGGGACCAACAATCTTATATCCCCCTGTTTTGAACTGTTCAAAAATCCTGTTTAAATCTTGAGGTGCTAAGCGATAAATTTTTTCCTTATTCATTCTCAATCTATATTTATTAAACTTCAAATTAAAAATTGGGCAAAAAATGTGCCACTAAAAACATCAATGTAAGACAATCAATAATGTGAACAAAAATTAACAAAATGTGTAAAACTGCAACACCCACGCACACTCAAAACTTCTACATTTCAAATCACCAGCGATAATAATAAGGTTGATAAAAGAAGGGAATCTGACGATATTGGATGTTTATCAAAAGATTATTAAGCGGGCGATAATTCAACTCAACCCTATTGATATAAATTCCATTAATGCTGTTGCTCAAACCCCTTCCCAATGAACCAAACGGCGAGTTAACAAAACTTATATCCGCCTGTAAATTTAAATTATCCGAAAACCTGTAAAAAATTGAATTTGTATATGAATTTATCATTATTCCCTTACCCCCAACACTCAAATATGAAACCGAAAAAGTATGTCTCATAAATAAATTTGCTGGATTAAAAAACCCAAAATAACTTCTCTGCCCACCCTGAATTATTGATTGATAAACATCTGGCTTTGACTCAACTTGCTCCTTAAATTGTGCAGATGCAAAGGCAGTTATCACAGCAAACATGACAAGCATCAAAATTATACGCCTCATCTCTACTCTCCAATTTTTGTTTTCTCTGTCTTTAATATAGAAAACGCAAATCTAATTGTCAAGTTCCCAAATTGACTTTTTGTTTTTGATTTTTAATTTTTATTTCCAAATTTATCTTTGTAGAACAACAAAGGCTCAAACGAAATGAAACTAAAAAATATGTTCTTGGCTACCTTGCTTATAATAGGATGTGGTCTCACAACGCTTCCCAACGATAATTACTACGACAAAATCTATGTTTCAAATGTTGTTATCAAAGATGAATCGGGAGAAATCACAGATACCATCAAAATCAATCATAACTTTACAGTTGAAATTTACGGGGCTTTCCCAGACCCATGTTGGGAATTTCATAAAATTGAAGTTGAAGAACTTAAAAATGAATTCAGGATAACGCCGATAGCAAAAAGGGAAAAATCCAAAATTTGCCCACAAGTTATAACCCCATGCACAACCCAAGTTAAATTACTTTGTAAAAGCACTTCCGATACACTTAAAGTTTCTGTCATAGGCAAAACTGAAAAAATTTCAAAAACAATAAATGTCATACGGTAAAGATGCCCTCTGATATTGAAATTGAAAAAAAGGATGAATTTTATCTCGCTCGTTGTCTGCAACTTGCCCTTAAGGGCAAAGGTTATGTCAGTCCAAATCCAATGGTAGGATGCGTCATCGTAAAAGATAACAAAATAATCGGCGAAGGTTATCACGCAAGATATGGTGAAGAACACGCTGAAGTAAATGCGATAAAAAACGCAACTGAAAGCGTTGAAGGTGCAACTTTATATGTAAACCTTGAACCATGTATTCATTACGGCAAAACCCCGCCATGTGTTGATCTAATCATTGAATCAAAAATCAAAAAAGTTGTAATTGGCACAATTGATCCAAACCCACTTGTAAATGGAAAAGGAATTGAAAAACTTAAAAAAGCAGGTATTGAAGTTAAAGTTGGAGTCCTTGAAAATGAGTCAAAAAAGTTAAATGAAGCATTTTTTAAATATATAACTCAAAAAATTCCATTCGTTGCCCTTAAAATTGCCCAAACAATTGACGCAAAAATCGCAGATCCAGAAGGAAATTCAAAATGGATAACCTGCGAACAATCGCTTCGTTTCGTCCACCAATTAAGGAGTGAATATGATGCCGTTTTAATCGGAAGTCGCACCGCAAAACTTGATAACCCAAACCTCACCGTCAGACTCGTTGAGGGAAGAAATCCTTATAGAGTTATACTTGACTCGGCTTTAAGCCTTCCACTTGAGTTAAATGTATTCTCGGACAAATTCACAGATAAAACAATTGTTTTCACATCAAGCGACGCACTTAAAACGAAGAAAGATAAAGTTGAAAAACTTAACTCACTTGGGATAGATGTTTTAACTGTAAAATCAAGAAGAAGAAAACTTGACCTGAAAGATGTCCTTGAAAAACTTGGAGAAAAAGGCATAATTTCAGTTCTCGTTGAAGGTGGCGGAAAAATCTTCACAGAATTCATAAAGCAAAAACTTGCCGATAAAGTTTATATCTTCATCGCTCCAAAAATCCTTGGGAAAGGTATAGCAAGCATAGGTGATGTCGGAATAAGGTCAATTCGTGAAATAATAAATTTGAAAGAGATTTCAATACAAAACTTCGGGGATGATGTCATGATAACGGGTTACCTTTGATTCTCTCTATGTGCATTGACGATATAAGCTGCGGTGAAATAACCGATAGACGAACCAAGAAAAACATCCGAAAACCAATGCTGATTGTTATAAACACGGGCAAGCGCAGTCAAAACCGCAGGCGTATAAATGAAAAACTTTACAAATTTACTCTCAAACTTTGATGCTATAACAGTTGAAATTGCAAAACTCAAAGTCGCATGTCCCGACGGAAACGAATAAAATTTATTCCCACCGAAACTGAATGGATGAAATTTAAATTTATCACCACTTACATACGGTCTCTCCCGACCAAAGGCAACTTTTAAAAGTGTGGTCACAAAACCAGATAAAGCACCCGCTTCAAAAACCATTAAACCAAGCTCTCTAATTTCATCATCCCTGAATAGCATCCCTGAAGAGTATAAAGAACCACTTATTAACCCCCACATCCACACAGTCCCGTAATATCTGTCAATCTCCATCGCTGTTTTGAAGATTTTATTATCAAA
>Ga0105162_1001212_pt1 | contig 15281 bp, 13 predicted proteins | sample JNZ201metaG_FD_81532 | JGI IMG/M metagenome (GOLD analysis project Ga0105162, IMG submission 81532) | Hot spring microbial communities from Jinze hot spring, China to study Microbial Dark Matter (Phase II) - JNZ 20120812A | ecosystem: Environmental > Aquatic > Thermal springs > Hot (42-90C) >...
ATTTTCAAAAGAATTTGGTAAATATTTAGAAGATAAAAAAGCTTTAATATCGAAACATTGGAAGTCTTTATTTTGGGATTCTTTTGGAGAAGAAGCAAAAAGATTTTTTACCAAGGAAGTAGATAGGTTTCAAAATCCTTTTGGATATAGAATAGATGAAACTTTTGAAGGATTGATAAACAATCTTTTTGGAGAGTTTAATTGGGATGAAATAGATTATTTTTTAGATAGACTTGTACAATTAAGGGCTATTCAAGAAGAAAAACCATCTAAAGCTTTACATTTATTTATTCAATTAAAAAAAATAATTAGGGAAAAAATTGGAGAAGAAATATTAAAGAAATTTGGGATAGAGGAATTTTTGAAATTAGAAGATAGGATTAATGCAATGCTCATTAAAAGTTTTGATTATTTTTTAAAATATAAAGAAAGATTAGACAAGATCAGATATGAAGAATGGAAAAGAGCCCATTATTTATTATTAAAAAGAGCTGGTTTAGTATATGATCCAATGGAAGGGATGCCTAAAACAGATACAGAAGAAATAAATTAAAAAGGAGTGAGGTATGAACGCATTAGTTAGTTTTATACTAGTAAGTATTCTTATATTTATACCGTGGGTAGGAGTAAGTATTTTAGGATTAGATATTTTGTTTGGTATTATAATTCCTTATGCATGTTTCTTGGTATTTGTTATTGGTTTAATTTATAAAATTATATATTGGGCAAGATCTCCGGTTTCTTATAAAATTCCAACTACTTGTGGGCAACAAAAGAGTCTTCCTTGGATAAAAAGAACTTTAAAAGATAGATTAGAAAGTCCCTTTTATACTTGGGAAGTAATTTTGAGAATGTTTTTAGAGATAGTATTTTTCAGAAGTTTGTTTAGAAATCTGAGAGCAGATTTATCTGGGAAAAGGCTTATTTATGGATCCGCTAAATGGCTGTGGTTAGGAGCAATTCTTTTCCATTGGTCCTTTTTTATAATCCTTTTAAGACATCTTAGGCTTTTTACAAATCCTGTGCCTCAGATAATTCAAAAATTGGATTATATAGATAGTTTCATTCAAACCTTAGGAGTGCCACCAGTTTATATTACTGATATTTTAATTTTAGCCGGATTAACATTTCTTCTTCTAAGAAGGTTTGTTGATTCTAAGGTTTCTTATCTTTCTTATGGATCAGATTTCTTCCCACTTTTTCTTATACTTGGAATAGTAATTACTGGAGTACTGATGAGATATTATATAAAAGTAGATGTATATGCAGTAAAACAATTAACTCTTGGACTTGCTACTTTAAATCCAGCAATTCCTGAAGGGGCAAAAATAGGAACCATTTTTTATATTCATCTGTTCTTGGTATCAAGTTTAGCTGCTTACTTCCCCTTTAGTAAGTTAGTTCATATGGTAGGTGTCTTTTTTAGTCCTACCAGAAATATGCCTAATAATAATCGTGCTGTAAGACATGTCAATCCTTGGGAATATTCTGTAAAACATATAACTTATTATGAATTTCAAGAGAGATTTAAAGATGTTATGGAACAAGCCGGAATACCTATTGATGAGGAAGTTAAGCCAGAAAAACATGAATGGCAAAGTTGGTATGCTCCTGAAAAGAAATAATCAATAAAAGAGAAGGGAGGTAAGATATGAGTCTTCCTAAACCTGATGAATTGCTTCAAGATGTAGAATTACATAAAACACCTGAAAAACATTGGATGGATATAAAACCGGAATTAAAAAGAGGATATTATTTATCTATTGTAGATCCTAAGGTTTTAGAGGAATTAGATCTTCCTAATCTAGGGAGATGGCAACCACATGAAGAAAAATGGCCTCTTCCAGAAAATTGGAAAGAGATTGTAAGAGAAGAAATTTTAAGAAGAATGGAAAAGCATAGATCATTTAAACTTTTTATGGATATATGTGTAAGATGTGGAGCCTGTGCAGATAAGTGTCATTTCTTTCTCGGGACAGGAGATCCAAAGAATATGCCTGTTTTAAGAGCAGAACTTATTAGATCTATAATAAAAGGTGAGTTTAGTACTTTTGGTAAACTTCTTGGAAAATTCGCAGGTGCAAGAAAGTTAACGGAAGATGTAATAAAAGAATGGTTTTATTATTTTTATCAATGTACTGAGTGTAGAAGATGTTCAATTTTTTGTCCTTATGGAATAGATACTGCAGAAATAACCATGATGATGAGAGAGATTTTACTTAAATTAGGAATAGGAACTGATTGGGGGATAAAACCTGTGCATAATTCCTATTATATAGGAAATCATGTTGGTATTCCTCCTCACACTTTAAAAGAAAATTTAGAATTTTTAATGTCTGATTTTTATGAGGTTACTGGTATTCAAGTAGATGTATCTAAATATCTTAATAGAAAAGGAGCAGAAATACTTTATGTTCCTATGTCAGGAGACTATTTTGCTGATCCAGGGATTTATACTATGATGGGAATTCTTGCTCTCTTTCATTATTTGGATTTAGATGTTACTTTAAGTGCCTTTGCTACAGAGGGTGGAAACTTCGGATTTTTTAATTCTTTAGAGATGGCCAAGAGATTACATTCTAAAATATATGAAGAAGCTAAGAGGCTTAAAGTTAAATGGATTTTAGGGGGTGAATGTGGTCATAAATGGAGACTTTGGCATCAATATCATAATACTTGGTTTGGACCTATAGATTTCTTAGAAGTTCCTAAATCACCTATTACAGGGACAGTTTTTGAACATGCTAAAGATAATAAAATAGTCCATATTTGTGAATTTACAGCAGACCTTATTGCTCATAATAAACTAAATCTTGATCCTTCAAGAAATGATCATTTAATAGTAACTTTTCATGATTCTTGTAATCCTTCCCGTGCAATGGGATTTTTTGAAGAACCAAGATTTATTTTAAAACATGTATGTAATAATTTTGTTGAGATGCCAGAAAATACTATTAGAGAAAAAACTTTCTGTTGTGGTTCTGGAGCTGGGCTTAATGCAGGTGAAAATATGGAAATAAGAATGAGAGGAGGATTTCCAAGAGCAAATGCTGTGGAATATGTTCATAAGAGATTTGGAGTAAATACCTTAGTATGTATATGTGCTATTGATAGAGCTACACTTCCTCCGCTTATGCAATATTGGGTTCCAGGGGTTGATGTAGCAGGACTTCATGAATTGGTAGCAAATGCTTTGATATTCCCAGGAGAAAAAGAAAGAACCACTGATTTAAGATATCGTCCTCTGAAAGGTAAACAAGGAAATGTATAAAGGAGAGGAGGTAGAAAATGTATAATACTGGAAAGGTAATATTTTTTATAATTGTGTTAATAATTTTTTTTACTATTCCCGTATGGTTGAACTGGGGAAGATTAGAGGCTATTCCTCAGCCTGAACTTCCAAAAGAAGAGAAAAAATGTGTTGAATCAAAGGAATATATGAGAGCCTATCATATGAAATTACTAGATGAATGGAGGAAAAAAGTTGTTCGTGAGAATCAACATATATACGAAGCAAGTGATAATGAAACGTATACTATAAGTTTACAAAGAACCTGTATGAAATGTCATAATAATAAGGAAAATTTTTGTGATAAATGTCATAATTTTGTAATAACACACCCAGATTGCTGGGATTGTCATATTGCACCGGAGGTGGCACAAAAATGGCAATAAAAAGAAGAAGCTTTTTAAAATTAACAGGTTTAACTTTATTAGGTAGTACAATTTCAGGTATAGTAGGTAATTTACTTACTCGAGGAGAAGTAAAGGCTAAAGGCTATACCCTCCCTCCTGAAGCTTTAGTAGGTAAGAGATGGGCCATGGTGATTGATGTGAAAAAATGTAAAGAAGCAAGAGCTACCTGCGGTACTAAGTGTATTGAAGTTTGTCATGCTTTACATAATGTACCATCTATTTCTGATAAAAAGAGGGAAATTAAATGGATTTGGGAAGATACTTTTGAACATGCCTTTCCTGAACAAGCAGAAAAATATCTAGAAGAATTTTTTCATGGGACTCCATTTTTACTTTTATGTAATCAATGTGATAATCCACCCTGTGTAAGAGTTTGTCCGACAAGAGCTACTTTTAAAAGAGAAGATGGAATTGTAATGATGGATTTTCATAGATGTATAGGATGTCGTTTTTGCATGGCTGCTTGTCCTTTTGGGGCAAGATCTTTTAATTGGTTTGACCCACGTCCTTATATTAAAAAGGTTAATCCCGAGTATCCTACACGAATGAAAGGTGTAGTAGAAAAATGTTTATTTTGCTATGAAAGATTAGCTCAAGGTAAAATTCCTGCGTGTGTAGAGGCTTGCCCTGAAAAGGCATTAATTTTTGGAGATTTAGCTGATGAAAACTCTGAAGTTAGTAAAATCTTAAAAGAGAGAGTTGCTATTAGACGAAAAGCTGAACTTGGAACCAGACCTTCGGTATTTTATTTAATAGGCTAAAAATTTTTATAAGAGAGGGGTGTAAGAATGCTAGAAAAAGCATTAATAGGAAGTAAAAAATATTGGTTATGGGTATTGTTTTTATTATCTATAATTTTTATAGGATTTCTTTGTTATTTATACCAGTTTAAAGTAGGATTAGGTATTACGGGAATGAGTAGAGATGTATCCTGGGGATTTTATATTGCTAATTTTACTTTTTTAGTTGGAGTAGCTGCTTCTGCAGTAATGGTAGTTCTTCCTTATTATTGGCATGACTATAAAGAATTTGGTAGAATAACTATTTTAGGAGAGTTTTTAGCTGTTGCAGCTGTAACTATGTGTATTCTTTTTGTTTTTGTAGACCTTGGTCAGCCTATGAGAGTTTTAAATGTTTTAAGATTTCTTTCTCCAAGGTCTATCATGTTTTATGATGTTATAGTTTTAAGTGGATATCTATTATTAAACTTGCTTTGTGGATGGACTGTTCTTCATGCAGAGTATAAAGGGACTAAATATCCTTCTTGGTTAAAGCCTTTTATTTATTTAGCTATAATATGGGCACCTAGTATTCATATAGTGACTGCTTTTCTTTATCAAGGATTACCTGGGCGTCATTATTGGTTAACTGCAATTATGGCACCCAAATTTTTGGCTTCTGCTTTTTCTTCTGGTCCAGCTTTAATTGTTATAGTTGCCCTTTTATTAAAAAAAGTTGCTAATTTTGATCCAGGGAAAAAAGCAATAGAAACATTATCAAAAATTGTTACTTATGCATTTATTTTATTTGTTCTTTTCTTTTTATTTGAAATATTTACTGCATTTTATAGTGGAATTTATACTCATCAAGCTTCTTTTAAATATCTTTTTGTAGGAATGGAAGGGCATGCAGAGTGGGCTCCATTTATGTGGACTGCTGCTATTTTAGCTGCTATTGCTATTTTACTTTTAGCTATTCCACCTTTGAGAAAAAATGAAACTACATTAGCTTTAGGTTGTATAGCAGTATTTTTCTCTTGCTGGCTAGAAAAAGGAGCTGGATTGATTGTTGGAGGATATACACCTACTCCATTTGAAACTATAACTACCTATAGACCTACATTGCCAGAAATTGGTATAACTTTAGGGGTTTGGGCAACTGGATTCCTCATTATGACAATCCTTTATAAAATAGCTTTGGAAGTGAAAGCCTCTCAAGAATTGGTTGTAAAATACGAGGGTCTCTTATATAAAAAATAAATTAAGAAAGGAGGACTTTCCTCCTTTCTTTTTCTGTTTTTCTTATTATCTTTAAGATATGAAAATTTTTTATAATGTCCCTCGGCTTCTTATTTCTTCTCATAAGGGTGGAGCCGGAAAAACTATCTTTACTCTCGGATTAATTTATTATCTTCGTTCTTTAGGTATTAATATATCTGCTTTTAAAAAAGGACCAGATTATATTGATGCAGGCTGGTTAAGTAAAATTTCCAAGACCTCTTGCAGAAATTTAGATTTATTCCTATTTGATGAGCAATATAATTTGTATTCTTTTTATTTAGGTTCGCAGGGGAAAGATCTTGCGATTATAGAAGGCAACAGAGGTTTATTTGATGGATTGGATGTTTTTGGGAGTTGTAGCACTGCAAAACTCGCTCAGATTTTAAAAACTCCTATAATTTTAATTCTTGATTGCACAAAAGTAACAAGAAGCATTGCTGCCTTAGTAAAAGGATTTATTGAATTTGAAAGAGATATTCAAATTAAAGGAGTGATATTAAATAAAATAGCTCGTCCCCGGCACGAAAATATAATACGTGCTTCTATTGAATATTATACTGATGTAGAAGTTTTAGGAGTTATTCCTAAATTGAAAAGTCTCCCGCAAGAAAGACATTTAGGGTTAATTACTTCTCTAGAATATAATGAAAAAAACTTTTTAGAAGAGCTTAAATTAGTTATAAAAGAAAATGTAGAAATAGAAAAAATATTAAAATTAAGTAAAGAAGTAACTCCAATAGAAATTGAATTATTTAGTATGAATAATGAAATGATTTTTAATAGAATCAAAATTGGTGTCTTTATGGATGAAGCTTTTCAATTTTATTATCCCGAAAATTTAGAAAGTTTAGTCAGAATGGGAGCTAAATTAGAATTTATAAACTCTATAAAAGATAGAAAATTACCTAAAGTTTCTGGTTTATATTTGGGAGGGGGGTTCCCGGAAGTAAAAGCTGAATTATTAGGAGAAAATAAAGAGCTTTTAAAAGAAGTTAAAGAAGCTATTTTAGCAGGAATGCCAGTTTATGCTGAATGTGGCGGATTAATGTATTTAGGTGAAAAAATTATATGGAAAAATCAACAATATCCGATGTGTGGAGTATTACCTATAATATTTACAGTAGAAAAATTTCCTCAAGGGCACGGATATGTGATTGCTAAAGTTAAAGAAAAAAATCCATATTTTGAATTAGGAAGTGTTATAAAAGGACATGAGTTTCATTACTCAAGGCCTTTAGAAATAAAAGAACAAAAAAATTTAAGATTTATTTTTGAATTAGAAAGAGGTATAGGTTTTAAAAATAAAATGGATGGGATTTTATTTAAAAATTTATTAGCAACCTATACACATATTCATATTTTTAGTGTAAAATGTTGGGCAATGAATTTTTTAAAAAAAGCTCAAGAGTTTAGCTAGTAAAAACAATACTTAAGGGAGGTGGGGTATGGTTGAAATAACAGTTAATTATGACACTTGTGAAGCTTGTGGAAGTTGTATTGATTCTTGTCCTGCTCAAGTATATGACAAAGGAGAAGATGGAAAACCTATTGTAGCAAGACCAGATGAATGTATGGTATGTTTTACTTGTGTAGAAGTTTGTCCTACAGGTTCTATTACAGTTCAAGAACTTTAAAAATTTCTATAGGGGGGTTTATTCCCCCTTTCCAAATTTTTTCTTAAGTGTTTCTGCTACAATTTTAGGTACTAAGTCTTCTATATTACCCCCAAATCTAGCTACTTCTTTAACTACTGAAGAACTCAAAAAAATCCACTTAAGACTTGGCAAAAGGAAAACAGTATCAAGATCTTTATAGAGTTTTCTATTCATTAAAGCTAATTGCATTTCATATTCAAAATCAGAAACAGCCCTTAATCCTCTTATAATAGCGCAGGCTGACTTTTTTTTAGCAAAATCTACCAATAATCCTGAAAAGGTTTCTACTTTAATTCTATAACTCTCTTCAATTTCTTTTATAGATTCTTTAACTAAAAATTGTCTTTCTTCTATAGAAAAAAGGGGTTTTTTGCAAGGATTTTCACCAATAGCAACTATTACTACATCAAATAATTTTAAAGCTCTTTTTATTATATCTAAATGACCATTTGTAATAGGATCAAAAGTACCAGGATAAACTCCTATTTTAGTAGATTTCATTTTTTGAAGTTAATTTAGAGGAATTTTCAGGTGAAACTAAATTTATAAAGAATACTTTAATTATGGGTTTTCCCTCTAATTTTCCCAATCCACACAAACCTTCTAAAAATTCTACATAATTTGTATCAGGTCCTTTTACAATTCTATAAATAAAAGCCAATTCTTGAATACTTCTATTTTGAAATCTTTCATATCTATAAAGTCCCCATAATAATTTTAAAAAAACATAATCTTGATGTTTATAATATTCAAATAATTTTAAAAAGGCACTATAATTACGTTCAATTCCTTCATCGTAAAGAGGAAGAATAGCAGGAAAGTAATAGAAATTTGTTAAAGAATTGTTATAAGATTCATATCCATATACTATAGGCCATATTTTATATTCCTTTTCAATAGGTTGATCTGTTTGAAGAGTATATTTATATTTTGAAAAAATTAAAAAATGATGTTCCCTTTCATTAAAAATTAGATTATTTTGTTCTATAATATCTTCTTTATAAGAATAAAATGGCCAAAGAATAAAATAATCTAAGCTGTCTGATTTTTTTAAAAACCCATAAAATGGCCATATTCTAGAACCTGAAATCTCTTCCCCTTCTATTTTTCTATAAAAAGGCCAAGGAGCATCTAGTTGTCTATAAAAATAATTTTTAGCATAAACTTTTTGAAAAAAAGGCCACAAAATTATTTTTTTATTATAACTTTCTGTATCTTCTTTTATATAAAAAGGAAAAATGGATAATTTTTCTGAAAAATCTCCTTCAGAACTTTTAAAAGATTCTTTTATATAAAAAGGCCATATAATAAAATTTCTTTCTTTTTCTCCTTCTTTAAAATATCCATAAAAAGGCCATATTTTAAATCCACTATATTGAACTTCCTTTTTATTCTCTTCTTCTAAGATCCTTACAAAAGGCCATAGATAATTTTTAGCAGTATAATCTTCAAAATATTTAACTTTAGTATAAAAAGGCCAAAGGATAAAGGAAATTTCTTTTTTCCCGAATCTATTTTTAAATTTTCCATAAATAGGGAAAAATCCTCCATAAGTTTCATTTTTAGAGGTTTCTCCCCAAAAAATAGGAAAAAAATCAAAATGTTTTTCTTCTCTTTTTTCTTCAGGAATTATAGTCCAAGTCTTATTAATTAAGGGAATAAGTTTGAAAGAGGCAGTTTCGTTATCAGATTTATATATCCCAAGAGGTGAAAGGAAAAAAACTTTTTGACCCTCTAAAAATTTTACTGAGGAATAAAAGGGTCTAATAGAGGTTCCATTTTCTTTAGGAAAAGAATACTTGTATATAAAAGGGCCTGCTATTTCCAATCTTTCTATATTGTAAAGCTTGTTTTTAGTATAAACTATAAATGGCCAAAGATTTAAACGTCTTTCTATTTGATCTTCATAAGAATATACTTTTGAATTGAAAATTAAAAATCCTATTAAAAAATAAAATAAAATATTCATCATTTAAAATTTAAATTATATTTTAAGCAGTTTATAAAGTCAATAAGTCTTTTCTTTATTTTATTAAAAATCTTAACAAATTAAGCTAATTTTAAAAAAATACGATTTTAATAATTAAAAAAGTATTATTTTTAAAATGCCTTTTATAGAGTGGAATGACAATTTTCTAACGGGAATAAAAGAGTGTGATGTTCAGCATAAAAAATTAGTGAATATGCTTAATGCTTTGCATGAAGCTATAAGATTAAATGTGGAAAAAAAAGCTATAGAAGAAGCTCTTTATTCCTTGGTAAAATATTTTAACGAACATTTTAGATTAGAAGAAGAGTTAATGGAAAAAAAGGGTTATCCAGGAATTGAGGAACATAGAGAAGAACATAAAAATTTTAAAGAAAAACTGAATAAGATGTTGCAAAGTTATCATGAAAAAGGAAATGTCTCTTTAATAGAAATATTAAAGTTTTTTAAGAATTGGTGGATAAATCATATTTTAATTATGGATAAAAAATATGGAATCTTTTTAAAAATGTAAAATAAGGAGGATAAAAAATGGGATTTAAAGCTTGGTTTTTGAGTTTGCATAGAAAATTAGATTTACATAAAAAGGTGATTCCTATAATTGTAATATGTTTTTCTATTCTTATTGTTCTCACTATAATAGTGACATCTTTTATAGCATATTATTTTGGGCTTAAACACGGGAGAGAGGTGGTTTTGAAAAGAGAATTTGAGCTTATTTATGATACTTTAATTAAACACGGAGCTATTATTGAAAGGATGGAAGGGGCTCCTATTACAAATTATAAAATTCTAAGACAAGAATTTTTAAAAAGGCGGCCTGATGTGAGGATAATAAGAAGTAATAAGATTGATGAAGTTTTTGGTAAAGAAAGTCTAGAATATTATCCTAAAGATAAAATTGAAGAGAATGTTCTTCTAACTGGAAACGAAGAAATTATTTTAGATTTAGAAAAAAAATTTTTAAGAGGAATATATCCTATAAAAGCTAAATCAGATTGTCTAAGATGTCATTATAATATAGCAGAAAATGAAGTTATGGGAGCTATAAATATTGGTTTACCGATAGGATATATATTTGAAGACCTTAAATTAATAGTTCCTCTTTATATTTTTTTAGGATTAGGAGGGATTTTAACTTCTTCAATTTTAGTGTATTTAACTTATATTTTTATAGCTCACAAACCTCTAGAAAAAGTAGGGAATTTACTTAATAAAGTATCTGAAGGAGATCTTACTGTAGAGTTAGATAAAAATATTAAAGAGAGGGAAGATCTAGTTGGAAAAATTGCTAAAAGTACGGAGAGAGTTCTGGAGTATATGAAAAGCTTTTCTTCTAAAACTTTAGATTATTCTATTAAACTTGTAGAAGAAGTTGACGATATATTTAAATTAGTAGAAAATGTTAATGAAAAAATTAAATTTCAGACTTTAAAGGTAGCTCAAAGTTCTATAATAGCAGATGATTTTGGTTTAAGTATAGGGGAGATTTCAAGAAATATAAGTAACATTAATTATACTTTAAAAGACCTTAAAAGTAAAATAGAAAATTTAAAAGAAGAGGAAATTAAAGATTTATTACCCCAAATTTTTAATTATATAGAAAAAATTAGTGAATATACTTTAGAAATTGCTACAGATATTGAGAAGGGAATGAAAACTTTAGAAACTATAAATCAAGCCTTTGAAGAAATAAATCAAATTTCCTCAGAAGTTAGTCAACTAATAGATAAAATAAGTGAATATACCTATGAAACTTTACTTATTTCTTCTTATATGAAAACTATTGCATCTGCAGTAAAAACTAAAAAAATGGAAGATATTCTTTTTGATCTATTTGAAAAGGATATTGATAGGTATATTCTTCGTTTACAAGCTCATATAAAAGGACTTGATAGACTTGATCCAGAAAGGTGGGGAGATTATAAAACCTTTCCTATTGGAAAATGGTATTACAGTGAAGAAGGAGAGAGGTTTAGGCAAGTGGTAAAAGATTTTGATTTTGGAGAATTTGAAAATACTTACCAGGTATTACATCTTATAGGGAAAGAACTTATAATAGCTTATAATATGGAGGATTCTGTAAAGGTAGATAAACTTTTTCAACAATTGAGAACTATAAGCAGAAGACTAAAACTTCAACTGGAAGAAATGAGAGAAAAATACATGGAACTTATGGAAAAATGATGTTTTTAGAAGCAAAAAGTTTTAATAAAGAGGTTAAGAAATTTGCAGAATATAAAATATATAAACAACAAGTGATTGAAATCTTTGAAAATTATAAAAATTTAAAAGGGGCGTTAAATGATGGAGTAGATGTTAAAAGTTTAGAAAATAAAATATACAATCTTAAAAATAATCAATTTATAATTGCTGTAGCAGGAGAAGTTAAAGCCGGGAAATCGACTTTTATAAATAGTTTAATAAAAGAAGAAATTCTTCCTACTGATGTTCTGCAAGCTACTAATGCACTAATAGAAATCTTTTATTCTAAAAAACCCTATTTAAAAATTAGTTATGCTTCTGGTAAAACGGAAATTTTAGAAGATGAGGCCAGGGAAGTTATTAAAGAAAAATTAAAAAAAGTAGCCTCAATCCCAGAAGAATATAGAGATATTCCAGTAAATTTGATTGACCTTTATATTTTAGAATATGGACACATCCCTATAATAGATGAAGATTTCATAAAATATTTAGAGGAAAGATCCGGAATAGAAAATTTGAAGGAGGTTAGATATAAATTAGAAAATTATGTAATGAGTAGATCTAAAGATAATATTCCTGTAAGAATTGAATTAGGATATCCCTTTCCCTGGGAATTTGATGAAATAAGATTAGTAGATATGCCTGGAGTTAATGCTATAGGAGGGGTTCATGATCTCTCTTTTGCTTTTTTAGAAAAATCAAATGCTATTTTATTTATTCACCCCATTAAACCAGTAGAATCTGAATCATTGAAAAGGTTTGTTTCTTCAGTAATTACTGATAAAAGCAAAGAAGCTTTATTTTTGGTTCTTACTCATTCTGCAATATTTTTTGAAGAAAAAGAAAGACTTTTAGAGGAAGCTAAACGTATTTATAGTTCTATTATTCCGTCTCACAGAATTTTTGCAGTAGATAGTATCCTTAAACTTATTTATGAAGATTTAAATAAAGGTAAAACCTTGGATGAAATTAAAAGAGAATCAAGGCATAAAAGAAAATGGATAATCTATTTTAAAGATCTTGCAGAAGAAGAAGGTTTAGAAGAAAAAAAAGCATTTCTCCAATATTCAGGATTTGAAGAATTGATACCAGTTTTAGAAAATTTTTTGGTTTCTGCTCCTTTTTCAGAATTAGCAAAAATTTTAGAAATAATTTTAGATGGGTATAAAGAACAAATTTCTATTTATCAAGAAACCATAAAATTACTTCAAACACAAAAAAAGGATAGAGAAGAATTTTTGAGAGAAATTGATAGAATGCAAAAGGGGTTAAAAAAACTTGAGACATATTGTTATCTTATCTTAGAAGAAGCAGCTACTGTATTTATGGGTGTTCATTCACCCATAGAAGCTCAACTTAACGAAATAAAAATGAAATATTATGATGTCTTTTTAAATGCTAAAGAATTAGAAGAGCTTAGAAAATACTATAGAGATGCAGAAAATAGTCTTAATCAATTAGTAAAAGAAAATTTAAAACAAATAAGCGAGTTTTTTAGAAAAAAACTTGAGCAAGTAGGGGAACAATTTAAGGAGGAATATAATATTTCTATACCCAAAATTGATTTAGCTGCTATAGAAGAAACTTGCAGAAGAGAAGTTATAAAAAGAGAACCTATTATTGAAGAAAAAGTAGAAAGTTTGTTAGAAAATTGGAATTTTTTGAAACCTTGGAAGTGGTTTAAGTCTGAACGAACTAAAAAAATAATAGTGGGAACTAAAGAAATTTTTGATAAAGAGGCTTTTCTTAAGATTTTATGTAATAATCTTTTAGAAAGTTTTATTGAAGTGGTTGAAAAATTGAGAGATGAATTTTATAGAGCTCTCAATTTTTATAAAGCAAAAATTGGATATATTTTAGAAGAAAAAAGAGATCGATTGGAAGATCTTAAAAAAGAGTTAAAATCTAATGAAAGAATTGATTATGAAATTTTAATGGCAGAAAAGAAAATTGCTTTAATTGAAAAAGAAATAAAAAAAATAGAAGGGTTTTTAAAAATTTTACCATGATAAAATCAGATATTTTAAAAAAGATTGAAAAAAAGTTAGAAGAGGATATTTCTAAAGAGATTGAATTAATTAAAAGAGAGGTCTTTTTTATTTTAGACAAGGAATTAGATATTTATTTTCTAAAAGAATTTGCTAAATATTATCCTCGCAAGCTTTTGAAAGAAAAGGCTGAAATTTTACTTGATACTCTCTTAAATTATTTTATGAAAGAAATTTTAGAGGATGTCAAGAGATTACATCCAGACATTCAATATGAATTTTTTAAAGAAAATCTTAGAGATAAAATAAGAAATTGGGCACTTTCTGAAAATGGTAGATTTTATCCTTTATTACCTGATATAAAAGAGAAAGAAAGTATGTTAGAAAAAACTTTAACTATAGCTCCTGGAGTTGCATTGAGTGCAGGGGGATTAATTGCTACAGCAGCTATTCCAGAAACTTTACCCTTAAAAGCAATTCCTGCAGTATCTACTTTAATAGGACCTATTTATATTATAAAGAGAATTAAAGATAAAAATAAAAGGTTAAAAAATATGTGGAAAAGACAAATTAATGCTTATCTCAAGTATTCTAAAAAAGAATTGAAAAATTGGCTATTTCAAGTAGAAGACAGATTTTTAAATGAGTTAGATAATCTTTATAAAAAATTAGATACCATTAAACCTATTAATGAGTTTAATAAAAATAGAAGAAATATTAATTATGTAAAAATTTAAAAAAAATACTTGACTTTAACAAATTTATTAAATATTATATAAAAAATTATAAAATGGTAAAAGTGGTTTTTTCAAAATTAAGAAATTTGATAAATAAGTTTAAAGGTGGAAGGAATGGGATTCTTGCCTTTGATTTTGGAAGTTATTCTATAAAAATTGCTGAAATTCAAATCGAAAAAGGCAATCCAGTATTAACTAAATTTATTCAGGGAAGAACTTATAAAAATGTTATTATTAATGGTATTATTAATGATCCTCAGCATTTATTAATTAATATTAAAAACATATTTGAAAATCTGGGCACTTCATTTAGAATTGGAAATATTTCTTTACCTTATGATCTTGTAATTTTTGATTCCTTTAAAACTTCTCATATTCCAACTGAGGAGGAAATAAGAAGCAAAATAAATGAAGAAATTCCTTATAAAATTGAAGATATTAATTACAGTTATTATATAATTCCTAAGAAAGATTTTTATCAAATTTTTTACTTAGTAGCTAAAAAGGACATAATAGATCAATATGAAACACTTTTAAAAGAATTAGCCTGTGAGCCTAATAATATAGATGCTGATTTTATAAATCTTCATAATCTTGCAGAATTTCTTTATGCTGAGAAACCTAAAGCTATAATAGATTGGGGATACAGTAAAATTAAAGTATTATTTTGCGATTCCGAATTTCCTATATATAGCAGAGAACTTTTTAACTTAGGATTTAAGAATTTGAAAAGGACCATAATAAAAGAATTAAAAGTGGATTCTGAAATGGCAGAAAATTTGATAGTAAATCCTAAGAAAGGAACCTATTATAATCAACTTAAAGATATTTATATAAATTATGTAAAAGAAGCTTTAAATGAGATTGATTATACTATTAAATTTGTGATGGATAAATTTAAGATTCCCATTGAAATTATTTTTTTAGTTGGTGGAGGAGCAAGAATTCCAAAAATATGTGATATTGCTAAGGATATTTTAAAAATTGAAACTACAATATTTACTATACAAAAT